>ERZ772807.398-NODE-398-length-26939-cov-14.320600_pt1 | contig 26939 bp, 29 predicted proteins | sample MGYA00511472_ERZ772807 | MGnify/ENA primary metagenome ERZ772807 (study PRJEB29015, sample SAMEA2737947) | human oral metagenome | biome: human oral; feature: human-associated habitat; material: dental | place: China | collected 2039 ... | reverse complement strand
TGACGATGGCGCGCGAGCCGGAAAGCGTGTGCGCGCTTTCGTATTGCAACATGGACACAAGGCATTGCAGCGAAGGGTGGTTCATGCTGATAAGGACGGTTTCGGGCAAGTCGTGCATGATGTCGGCGTGTTCGTCGTATTCGAAGCGGGCGCAGAACAAATCCAGCCCCTTTTCGCCGCCGCTATTGGATGAAGCAACCGTGAATGCGCCGCTATTGTTGATGATATGCGGTGTATCGCCGCAGTTGTTGCAGGCTGCTTCGCTGCTGAGGACGTGTTCGGCACTGCGCGGAAAGAAGATGAGGTCGCCCGCTTTCAGCCGCCGCGCTTCGGCTTCGCCTTCGATTTTGATGTAGCTTTCTCCGGCGACGACAAGGTGCGCGATGCCGTGTGCACGCCTGCGTTCGTGCGGGGCGTACCATTTGTCGCGGAACAGGCATTGTATGTCCACGCTGCCTGTGATTTGCGCCAGTTCGATGAGTTTGTCCAAAGTGTCCATAAGTCTTTTTTGCCAGTGAATGAGATTTTTGGATGATTATAATAGTCGGATTATTGCAATAATGCCATTCATCGGATGTAAAGATGGCGGATTAAATTTTAAATCTGCCATGAAAGAGCAGCATCCTTCATATCAAACATAATTGGAAAGGAAATCAAAATGTTTCAAAACTGGCCCGAACACACCGCACACGTGAAAAAAGCATTCGGCGAATTGGGTAAAAACCATCCGAAAATGCTGCAAGCCTACGGCGCATTGGAGCAAGCCGCCGCAGCCGAAGCGTTGGATGCGAAAACCCGCGAACTGATTGCCATCGCCGTTGCCATCACCACCCGTTGCGAAAGCTGCATCAGCGTGCATGCCGCCGCAGCCGCCAAAGCGGGCGCGACCGAAAGCGAAATCGCCGGCGCGCTGGCGACCGCCATCTCCCTGAATGCAGGCGCAGCCTACACTTATGCCCTGCGCGCGCTGGAAGCGGTGGACGCACAACGTTAATCTTTTTTATAGTGGATTAATAATAAAAATGAGGCAAGGCGTACAGATAGTACGTCAAGGCGAGCCAACGCCGTATCATTGCGATTTTAATTCATTATATCAATATCTTATACGATAAACACACACGTCAAGGAAGCAGCCTGCACATCAAATTCAAAGTGCAGGCTGCTTTTTTTATGAACCGATGGTTTGGCGCAAAAACGCCAGCAGGCATGCCAGTTCGTCCGCGCTTTGTTCCTGTGTGCCGTTGCCGTTGTGGCCGCCGGTTTCGGGGGCGTAAAGCCAGGTAGTATCGGACTGCGCGGCGGCGAGTTTGGCATAGAATTTCAGCGCGTGGGCAGGATGGACGCGGTCGTCCGCCAAACTGGTGGTGATGAAGGCGGGCGGATAGTGCAGGCTGCCTGAAAGCTGGTGATAGGGCGAAAATTGGGCCAAATATTCGTGCATTTCTGGGTCGGCCGGATCGCCGTATTCGTCTATCCAGCTGGCGCCGGCGTAGAGTTCGGTGTAGCGCAGCATGTCGGTGAGCGGCACTTCGCAAACCAGTGCGCCGATGCGTGCAGGCTGCCTGCAAAACGCGGAAGCCACCATCAGGCCGCCGTTGCTGCCGCCTTGGATCGCGGTGTGCGGCGCGCTGGTGTATCCGTGTGCGTGCAGGTCGGCAATGACGGCGAGTAGGTCGTCCACACTTTTGTGTTTGTTGCGGCGCATGGCGGCTTCGTGCCAGCCGACAAATTCGCCGCCGCCGCGTATATTCGCCAGCACGAACGCGCCGCCGCGCTCCAGCCAGTGTTTGCCGATAGTGCCCATATAGTGCGGAAGTTCGGGTACGTCGAAGCCGCCGTAGCAATAAACGAGTGTGGGCGTGTCGGGCGATTTCTGCTTGCCGACCCAGTAATACGGAATGCGCGCGCCGTCTGCGGATTCGGCAAAGCGCTGCTGCACGTCAATGCCTTGCGCGTCGAATTGTGCAGGCTGCTTGCGCAATACGGTCAGCTCCATCACGTTCAAATCCAGCGAATACAGCGTGAGCGGGGTAACGAAATCGCTGGCGGCCAAATGCACCGTGTCGCCGCCCCAAGGCTGGTCGGCCAGTTCAATCGCGCCTTTCGGGAAAACGGGCAATGCCTGCTCCGTCCACGCGCCGTGTTCCCATTTCCACGCTTTCAGGCTGCCCGACACATTGTCCAGCAGGCTGGCGATGACGAATTTCCGAGTGGTTTCAATCAGTTCCAGCGCCTGTTGCGGATTGGGCGCAAACAGGCACTGCGCCTCGCCCAATTCACCTTTGTTCAGCTTCACCGCCAAAAGGCAGCCTGCACCGTATTTCTGCTTGCTGCGCTGCCAGTCGGATTTCAAATGCAGCAGCAGTTGCCCCGCCAGATAGCCCACCACTTCGCCATCGCTCGGCAAGGCTAGCGGCACCGCTTCGTTTTGCGCGTTCACATAAAAATAATCTTTATGGAAGAACGATGTATTGGCTTCCACCAAATCCAGCGGCGCGCCCTGCGCGTCCAAATAACGCCATGCGTTCACCATCACGCCGTCCGCCGCCATTTCATATACCGGCGTGGCTTCCGCCAAACTTTGCCCGCGTCGCATCAGCCACACTTGGCGCGGATAGCCCGAATCTGTGAGCTGGCGTTCGTCCCACGCCGGACAGAGCCACACGCTGTCTTCATCGCGCCACGCCACGTGGTTTTTGCCGAGCGGGAAATGAAAGCCGCCGTCCACCACCGCCTTTTTGCTTAAATCGAATTCCAGCGTATAGGCGCTGTCCGAACCGGCGGACGACAGCGTGAGCAGCGTTTTTTCGGGCTGTTCCACATAATGCGACACGCCGTCCAAATACACGTCGTCGCCCAGCAGCGCGTCGAAATCCGCCACGGAAAACAGCACTTCCCATTCGGGCAGGCCGGCGCGGTAGGAAGATGCGCTGCACACGCGGTACACGCCTTTGGGGAATTCGGCGGACTGGTGGAAGTGGTACATCCGTGCGCGGTGCTCTTGGCAGAACGGGATTTGCCTTTCGTCTTGCAGTTGGGCGAGGATTTCGGCTTTGGTGCGCTGGAATTCGGCGGAATGAAAAGCAGCCTGCACTTTTTGCCGTGCTTTGGCCAGCAGGGCTTGCGTTTCGGGCGAATCCAGTTGTTCCAAGGCGGAATAGGGGTCGTGTGTCGTCATTCTGTGCTTTCGGTGTGCCACAAATCGGGCTGTTGTCGGTCGGGCTGCAAATGGCTGATGCCGATGCCGATGAGGCGGTATTCGGGTTCGACCGGCATTTTTTGCAGCAGGGTGCAGGCTGCTTTGAGCAGGGATTCGGCATCGGGCAGCGGCGAGGAATAGGTTTGCGAGCGGGTGTAGATATGGAAATCGCTGGTTTTTAGCTTCAGCGTAACCGTTTGCCCGCGCGTGCGTTTGCGCTGCATTTGCAGGGAAATGTCGTGCGCCAAATCAGGCAGGTGCAGGGCGATTTCTTCGCGCGGCAAATCGTCCGGAACGGTGATTTCGGTGGAAATCTGCACCCGTTCGCGCGAAGGCTGCACGGGGCGGTTGTCCACGCCGCGCACCAAATCGTAGAAACGGTAGCCCCATTGCCCCAAAAGGTGCACCAGCTGCATGCGGGAGGCAGCCTGCACGTCGCCCACCGTTTTCCAGCCGAAGCGGTGCAGCTTTTGTGCGGTTTTTTGCCCCACGCCGGGGATTTTCTCAATCGGCAAACCGTGCAGGAAGGCGGCGATTTTGGGCGGGGGCAGCACGAATTGCCCGTTCGGCTTGCGCCAGTCGGAGGCCACTTTCGCCAGAAATTTGTTCGGGGCGATGCCGGCGGATGCGGTCAGCCCGGTTTGTTGGAAGATTTGCGCGCGGATTTGACTGGCCACGTCCGTGGCATACGGGACGGACAATTTATTGTGCGACACGTCCAGATAGGCTTCGTCCAAAGCCAGCGGCTCGACCAGGTCGGTGTATTGATGGAAAATCTGATGAATTTGCTGCGATACTTGGCGGTATAAATCGAAATGCGGCGGCACGAACACGGCTTGCGGGCACAGCTGCTTGGCGCGTGCGGCGGACATGGCGGAGCGCAAACCGAACGCCCGTGCTTCATACGATGCGGCGCAAATCACCGAACGCGGCGAATCCCACGCCACCACCACGGGCAGGCCGCGCAAATGCGGCTGTTCGCGCAGTTCCACGGAAGCGTAAAACGCGTCCATATCGATGTGGATGATTTTGCGTGTGTGCATGGCTTAAAGGGTGCAGGCTGCTTTTGAACCTTGCAAAAGCAGCCTGCACTTTCATTTTCATGATGTTTTGGCGATACGGCGCGTTTTGAATTTGCGCCATGCCCACATGATGTAGCCCGACAGGCTGTAGCCGAAGAAGAAGGCGAACAGCACCAAGGCGGGTTCCAAGATAAATATCATTAAAAACAGCAGCAGGCCAATCATGCCGATGAACGGCACTTTCAGGCGCGGATTGATTTCCTTGAAGCTCCAAAAGCGCACCTGCGCCACCATTGAAAGGCCGGCGAACAGGGTCAGCAGCACCACCCACACGCTGGCGCGCTGGAACATCCCGTCCGTGTAGCTGTAGTCCAGCCACACCAGTCCGACCACCAATGCGGCGGCCGTCGGGCTGGGGATGCCGATGAACCATTTTTTGTCCACTTTGCCGATGAGCGTGTTGAACAGGGCAAGGCGTAGCGCGGCGCAGGCGCAATAGACGAACGCCACGCAATAGCCCAGTTTGCCGAATTGGTACAAATGCCAGTTATACACAATCAGCGCGGGGGCAACGCCGAAGCTGACCATGTCGGCCAAGCTGTCGAGCTGTTCGCCGAACGCGCTCTGGCTGTTGGTCAAACGCGCCACGCGCCCGTCCATGCCGTCCAGTACCATGGCGATGAATACGGACACGGCCGCGCTTTCAAAGCGCCCGTGCATGGATTGGGTGATGGCGAAAAATGCGGCAAACAAGGCGGCAATGGTGAACGAGTTGGGCAGCAGGTAAATGCTGTTTTGGCGCAACGCCTGCACTTTGCCTGCCACGCCGGCGGTTTCTCTGTTTTCGTTTTTTGTCTGCATGATGATTTCCCGATGTGCAGGCTGCTTTATTACGCTTCAAAAGCAGCCTGCACGTTGTTTTTCACGATGACATGCCGCGCAAACCCAGCACGTCCTGCATATCGAACAAGCCCGTTTCGCGGCCGTCCAACCACACCGCCGCACGCACCGCGCCAGCGGCAAACGTCATGCGGCTGCTGGCTTTGTGGGTGATTTCCACGCGCTCGCCGTCGGTGGCGAACAAGGCGGTGTGGTCGCCCACGATATCGCCCGCGCGCACGGTGGCAAAGCCGATGGTGTTCGGGTTGCGAGCGCCCGTGTGGCCTTCGCGGCCATATACCGCACAGGTTTTCAAATCGCGCCCCAACGCGTTGGCAATCACTTCGCCCATACGCAGCGCCGTGCCGCTGGGCGCATCGACTTTGTGGCGGTGGTGCGCTTCAATGATTTCGATATCGTAGCCGTCGTTCAGCACGCGCGCCACCGTGTCCAGGATATGGAAGGTCAGGTTCACGCCCACGCTGTAATTGGCGGCGAACACAATCGCGTTTTTCTGCGCCGCCGCGGCGATGGCCGCTTTGCCGTTGTCATCATAACCCGTTGTGCCGATGACCATTTTGATGTTTTTTTCCGCGCATTTGGCGATGAGTGGCAGGGAAGCGTCCGGCCGGGTGAAATCAATGACCACATCGCAGTTGGCCAGCACGGCATCCATGTCGGCGGAAATCGATACGCCGGTTTTCCGGCCGATGGCATAGCCCGCGTCCAAACCCAAGGCATCGGAACCTGCGTGTTCCAACGCGCCCGTCAGCACAGTGCGGGGGTTTTGCTGTACCGCTTCCACCAATACTTTGCCCATGCGGCCGTTCGCGCCGGCCACGGCAATTCTGATTTGCTGCGTCATTATTGGTTACCCTGTTGGTTGTGTTGGATTTGTTGGCGCGCGAAATCCAGCGCGTCACCTTCAATGCGGTTCACCGTGCCGTCCGCGCCGAAATGGATGGTGAGCGTGCGGTTTTCTTTCACTTTGCCGCCACGCGACACTTCGTAAACATAATCCCAGCGGTCGGCGCGGAAGCTGGGGCGCAGCAGGGGCGCGCCGATTTCCATTTCCACCTGCTGGCGGGTCATGCCTTCTTTCACGGCCAAAACGGACGCGGCATCCAGCGGGATGCCCTGCACGACGGACAGCCGGTAATAAGGCAGTTTTTCAACCAAGGCAGGGGTGCACGCGCTGACGCAGACGGCCAGAGCGGCGGCGGATAATAATGCTTTCACAAGATGACCTTTCGGATAAATGGGGCTTTAAAACAGTCGGGAAGATACCACAATCGCGCGGGTTCAAATACCCTTATTGACAACTTTTATCAATTATTTGCAAGCAAACGGTTAAAAGGTGCTATTATACGGCAATTATTCTATCGACAATATTTCAATTGTTTTATCGGAAAGTCACATAAATATGAACAATATATCCCAATTAAAAGACAACGGTTTGAAGGTGACCGGCCCACGCCTGAAAATTTTGGATTTGTTTGAAACACACGCAGAAGAACATTTGAGTGCCGAAGATGTGTACCGCATTTTGCTGGATGAGGGCATTGAAATCGGCGTGGCCACCATTTACCGCGTGCTGACGCAATTTGAGCAGGCGGGCATCCTACTGCGCCACCATTTTGAAACGGGCAAGGCGGTATATGAATTGAACAAAGGCGGCCACCACGACCATATCGTGTGCGTGAAATGCGGCTCGGTGATTGAGTTCCACAGCGAGGAAATCGAAGCGCTGCAAGACAGGATTGCCGAAGAAAACGGCTTTCGCATTGTCGATCACGCGCTGTATATGTATGGCGTGTGTGCGGAGTGTCAGAAAAAAGAAAAACGTTGATTTTTCATTGAAAATAAAAGTGCAGGCTGCTTTTTCGGATAACGGAAAGCAGCCTGCACTTTGTTTTGGCGGCGTTGGGAAACGGTTAAACGTCCGCTTCGGCAATTTCGAAGCTGTGCGAAATTTCCGCCGCCTTGCCCAGCATGATGGATGCGGAGCAATATTTTTCCGCCGACAATTGCACGGCTTTGGCAATGCTCTCTTCTTTCAAATCATGCCCCAACACTTTAAAGTGGATGTGGATTTTGGTGAACACTTTGGGAATGCTGTCGGCACGTTCCGCTTCGACGGTGGTGATGCAGCCGGTAATTTTCTGCCGTTGTTTTTTGGCAATATCGACCACATCGGTGCTGGAGCAGCCTGCAACGCCCATCAGCAGCATTTCCATGGGGCTGGCACCGCGCCGCACCGCGCCTTCGTCTGCCGCACCTTCCATCACCACGCTGTTGCCTTGCTCGTTGCTGGCCACAAAACAGCGTCCTTCCACCCAACGGCTGGTAATTTTCATTTTCACACCTTTCTCTTTAAAAACAGTTTAATACATTAAGCTGCCCAATCGGGCAAAACGCGATGCGCGGCCACCGCTTGGGCGGTAAAAGAGAATGTACCATATTTGCAGGAACTTAACGACTGCTGTTTGCGGCCGGCAGGGTGCAGGCTGCTTTTGCGGCGCAAAGAAGCACGGCGGATATAGGGTTCGCCGATGTTTCATGCTAGAATAATCCCATGGGCAAGGCGGTCGTTTTGCCCATTACCCAAAACTACTTACAAAGGAAAACATCATGTCTCAATTCGACGTTGTTGTCATTGGTGCGGGCCCCGGCGGTTATGTGGCGGCCATCCGCGCCGCGCAACTGGGTTTTAAAACCGCGTGTATCGATGCGGGTGTCAATAAAGCGGGCGATGCGCCTGCGCTGGGTGGCACTTGCCTGAACGTGGGCTGCATTCCGTCCAAAGCCCTGCTGCAATCGTCCGAACATTTCCATGCCGCGCAACACGATTTTGCCGAACACGGCATCAGCGCAGGCAGCCTGCACTTTGACGCAGCCAAAATGATTGAGCGCAAAGACGCCATTGTGACCAAACTTACTGGCGGTATTAAGTTCCTGTTCCAAAAAAACAAAGTGGAAAGTTTCTTCGGCTTCGGCTCGTTTAAGGGCAAAAACGGCGATTTCTGGCAAATCGACATCGACAACCAAGGCGAAGAATCCACCATCGAAGCCAAACACGTGATTGTGGCGACCGGTTCCGTGCCGCGCCCGCTGCCTTTGGTGGAAGTGGACAATGTGAACGTGCTGGACAACGAAGGCGCGCTGAACCTGACCGAAGTGCCCGCCAAACTGGGCGTGATCGGTTCGGGCGTGATCGGTTTGGAAATGGGTTCGGTGTGGAAACGCCTGGGTGCGGAAGTGACCATTCTGGAAGCTGCGCCAACCTTCCTGGCCGCCGCCGACCAGCAAATCGCCAAAGAAGCCTTCAAATATTTCACCAAAGAGCAAGGCCTGAATATTGAGCTGGGCGTGAAAATCGAAAGTATCAGCAAAGAGAAAAAAGGCGTGCGCGTGCAATACGAATTGAACGGCGCGAAAAAAGACGAAACGTTCGACAAACTGATTGTCGCCATTGGTCGCATTCCGAATACGCAGAAACTGAACGCCGAAGCGGTGGGCTTGTCAAAAGACGAGCGCGGTTTCATTGCCGTGAACGAGCTGTGCCAAACCAACCTGCCGAACGTTTGGGCAATTGGCGACGTGGTGCGCGGCCCGATGCTGGCGCATAAGGCGAGCGATGAAGGCGTGGCCGTGGCCGAGCGCATTGCCGGTCAGAAACCGCATTTGGATTTCGGCACGATTCCTTGGGTGATTTACACCGACCCCGAAATCGCTTGGGTGGGCAAAACGGAAGAGCAGCTCAAAGCCGAAGGCGTGGACTATAAAAAAGGCACTTCGGGCTTCGGCGCGAACGGACGCGCTTTGGGTTTGGGCAAGGCCAAAGGCACGGTGAAAGTGCTGGCGGACGCGAAAACCGACCGCATTTTGGGCGTGCACATGATTGGCCCGATGGTGAGCGAACTGATTGCCGAAGCGGTGGTGGCGATGGAATTCAAAGCCAGCAGCGAAGACATTGCCCGCATCGTCCATGCGCATCCGACTTTGTCGGAAGTGGTGCACGAAGCGGCTTTGGCGGCGGATAAACGCGCGCTGCACGGTTGATGGATGGTTGATTGGCGTGCAGGCTGCTTTTGGAAGGCGAAAAAGCAGCCTGCACTTTTGTTTTTGAAACGGACAATACGGAAAGAGAACGATGAAATTGTCTTATTATGTATTCGGCTGTTTATTGGCCGGTTTGGCAGGCGGTGCGGCGGCGGAGCCTTTGGCGTATCACGGCGAAAGCACCACGTTCGGCGGCAACGATATCCTGCGCAATGATGTGACGCGCATGATTGCGGTGTCTGAGGCGGCGCAGGGCTGTCGGGAGATTCAGCGGATTGATGCGCAAGTCGAACGTGTAACGCGTCCGGAAAACCGCTGGTTGGCGCAAGAGACGTGGCGCGTGCAGGCGTGCGGCAAAACGCACCGTTATGACGTGCTGCTGCGCGAAGACGAACGCGGCGAAACAGATTTTTCGGTGGGCTTCCGGCCTGAATAACCCACAAAAAAAGCAGCCTGCACTCGGAAAACCAAAGTGCAGGCTGCTTTTTTCAGACCGATATTATTTCGCGGCAGACGCTGACGATGCGGCAGATGCTTCGGCTTTGGCATTGCCGGCGGCGTTTTCGCCCCATGCGGCAGGGTATTTATAGCCGTTGAAGCGTTGGTGCGCGTATTGTTTGAACTCGGTGGAGTTGTACGCGTCGGCAACGTCTTTCACCCATTGGCTGTCTTTGTCCGCCGTGCGCACGGCCGCCCAGTTCACATAGGCAAAGCTTGGTTCTTGGAACAGGGTTTCAGACAGCTTCATGCCGCTGGACATGGCGTAGTTGCCGTTCACAATCGCAAAATCCACATCTTGGCGGCTGCGCGGCAGGTTGGCGGCTTCCATTTCCACCAGTTTGATATTGCGCGTGTTTTCGGCAATGTCGCTCACCGCCGCTTTCAACGGGTCGATGCCGTCTTTCAGTTTAATCCAGCCCAATTCTTTCAGCATCACCAAAGCGCGCGCCAAATTGGACGGGTCATTCGGAACGGAAACGGTGCTGCCGTCTTTCACTTGGTCCAGCGCGGTCAGTTTGCCGCCGTACAAACCCAAAGGCGCGGTGGGCACTTGGAACACTTCGGTCAAATCCAGATTGTGTTCCGCTTTGAAGCCGTCCAGATAAGGTTTGTGTTGGAAGATGTTGATGTCAATCGCATTTTCTGCCAATGCTTTGTTCGGGGTTACATAATCCGAGTATTCGGTCAGCGTTACGCGGTAGCCTTTTTTCTCCAAAATCGGCTGGATTTGGTCTTTCACCATGTCGCCGAAATCGCCCACGGTGGTGCCGAAGCGGATTTCGGTTTTTTCCACTACGGGTGTGGCCGCACCGCTGGCTGCCGCGCCGGAAGCCGCCGGTGTTTGCGCTGTGTTAGATTGTCCGCCGCAAGCGCCCAATGCCAATGCAATCACGCCGGCCAAAGAAAGTTTGAAAAGAGAATGTGTCGTGTTCATGAAATGCTCCAAAAATAGAGAGTTGTTCGGGAAAAAAGGGTGCGCGCCGCCGAAAAAGCAGCCTGCACGTTAGCGTTTGTTGAGCTTTGCCGACAGGAAATTGCCGATGGATTGAATCACAATCACCATCAGGGTCAGCACCAGCACCACGGCGGCCATCACGTCGGGCATGTAGCGCTGGTGTCCGTAGCGGATGCCCAAATCGCCGATACCGCCGCCGCCAATCAGGCCTGCTGCCGCGCTTTCGCCCAAAACGGCAATCATCAGAATGGTGATGCTCAAAACCAAGCCCGAGCGTGCTTCGCTCAATAATACTTTGAAAATAATGGTGTTTGGCGTTGCGCCCATGGCCTGTGCCGCTTCCACCACGCCGCGCGGCACTTCTTTCAGGTTTTGTTCCACCAGCCGCGCAAAATAAAAGCTAGCGGCCACGCTCAACGATACGGAAGCGGCGGTGGGTCCGAACGATGTGCCGACAATCAGGCGCGTGAGCGGCATCAGCACAATCATTAAGATGACGAACGGGAAGGCGCGCATCAGGCTGATGACGCCGTTTAGGATGCGGTTGGCGGCGGCGTTGGCGAACAGTTGGCGTTCGCCGCTGACAAACAGCCAAACGCCCAGCAGCCCGCCGGCCACAATGCCGAACACGGACGAAATGCCGACCATGATGAAGGTTTCGCCCAGTGCTTTGTAAAACTCGGGTAAGAGTTTGATGATGTTGCTTAAATCTAAATTCATGCGTTGCTCGTGTCGTGTGTGCCGTTGGTGGCGGATAAATGCGTGCAGGCTGCTTTCGTTCAGCCGCCTATCCAGGCTTCCAGCAGTGCCCAAAGCAGTGCCGTACCAGTCAGCCACAACCAGTATTTTATCCAGTCGTCCATGCTTTCTTCTTCGTTCCAAATCCAGTGCATGACGATGGCCAGTGCGCCTTGGGCGAAAATCAGCAGGAAGGTGGCGGCAAAAGTGTTCATGATGGGGTTCTCCGGAAGGTTTGCCCGAATGAACGGGCAATGCGAACCGAAAGCAGCCTGCACTTTTTTGTGCTTATCCCAGCAGTTGTTTCAGCACCTGTTCTTTGGCGGAATCGTAATCCGCTTGGGTAATCAAACCGTTGTCCAGCATGGTTTTCAGTTGTGCCAATTTGGCGTTCGGGTCGACGGCGGGTGCGGAAGCAGCCTGCACATTCGGTGCGGCAGTATTCGACATTGCACCCGCCATGGCTTGGCCGATGCCCACGCCCACGCCCATACCCGCGCCCATGCCGGCCAGCCCGCCTTCGTTTTGCGCCGCCAGCGGAATGGATTCCGCCGTTTGGTATTGCGTGTATTTGCCCAAATCGCCCACGATATTCATGCTCATGCGTTTGTCCAACGCTTGCTGCACGTTTTCCGGCAGCGTGACGCTTTCCACCGTGAAGCTTTCCAATGCCAAGCCCAGCGCGGCAAATGCAGGCTGCAATTTTTCCACCATCGCCTGCGACAGCAGCACTTGGTTGGCCGCCATGTCCAAAAACGGAATGTTCGATGTGCCGAATGCCGCCGCCATCTGCGTCATCACCGTGTTGCGCAACTGCGTTTCCAAATCATTGCCAGAATAGCGTTCCACCACGCCGGACACTTCTTTGAAAAACACATCGGGCTGGGCGATGCGGTAGGAATACATGCCGAACGCGCGCAGTTGCACCATGCCGAAATCCGAATCGCGTACGGTTACCGGCTGCGCCGTGCCCCAGCGTTTGCCCAACTGTTGACGCGTATTGAAGAAATACACGTCCGATTTGAAGGGCGACTGGAAGAATTTGTCCCAGTTGCGCAGGTTGGTCAGCACCGGCAGCGTTTGCGTGTTCAGTGTGTAACGGCCGGGTTGGAATACATCGGCCACCACGCCTTCGTCAACAAAAACCGCGGCTTGGCTTTCGCGCACGGTCAGGCTCGCACCGTTTTGGATTTCCTGGTCGGCAATCGGGAAACGCCACACCAGCGTGTCTTCATCCGGGTTTTCCCACTGGATGACATCGATAAACTGCTTGCGGATAAAGTTCAACATGTTGATTTCCTTTTTGAGTGTTGCCAATGTGGCGGTTTAACCATCAACCAGGCTGGCGGCATTGAGTATGCCCACCGCGATGGCCCAAAGCCCCAAAAACAGGCCCACGGCGATATTGTTCGCTTCCAATTCTTTGGGCAGGCGGGGCAGGGCGCGGCAGCCGATGGCAAACAAGATGATTTGCACCGAAGCGGCCACCAAGCCCCACACGATAAAATTCGCGAACCCGACGCTGTGCACCATGGCCGAAGCCAAGGCCAGGCAAAAGCCCGCAACGGCGCCGCCGAACGACAGGGCGCAGGCGATGTTGCCCTGTGCAATCCACTTCCATTCGTGCATTGGCGTGATGCGTTCGTACACCACGGCAAACAGCACCGTCATCAATAAAGCGGCACCCAAATACTGCAAATACAAACCATATTGTGCAAATGAAAAGGCCATAACGTTTCCTGTGGGCACATTGATAAAAATTTATAAAAACTTCTGGCTATTATAAAGCAGCCTGCACATAAATAAAATGCCGCGTTTCGAGAATCGGCGGGCGGCGGTGTGCTGCCGTATAAAAGCCGCCGCGCAAAAATAATCCTTTTGGTTTAGTTTCGCTAATCCCAATGGCATTATCCTTAAAAACTTCAAGGGAATGCGCCCCTGTGAAAAATAGCGTAATGTTGCTTTATGTCCAAGGCGGAATCTGTTTTCACGGCCTGAAAACACCGCGCCTCCGCCTCCGTCAATATTTTATCCACAGAAAGAATAGATTATGGCAACCGAAAAATATAAACGCTATGCCGTTTTGGTATCGAGCACCGTATCGTTTACCGTGTGCTTTATGATTTGGATGATGCTGGCGGTGGTCGGCATTCCGATTAAAAAACAACTGGGGCTGAGCGAAACCGAATTCGGTTTTTTGGCGGCATTGCCCGTGCTTTCCGGCTCGTTAATCCGCGTGCCGCTGGGCATTTGGACCGACAAATTCGGCGGTCGTATCGTGATGTTCGTGCTGATGCTGTTGAGCGTTCCCGCCATTTTTGCCATGCAATATGCCACACAATACTGGCAGTTCTTGATTATCGGCCTGATGATGGGTTTGGCCGGCGGTTCGTTCTCGGTGGGTACGCCTTATGTGGCGCGCTGGTTCCCCAAAGAGCAGCAAGGCTTGGCCATGGGCGTGTTCGGTGCGGGTAACGCGGGTAGTGCGGTTAATAAATTCATCGCGCCTGCCCTGATTGCCGCAGGCGGTTGGACGCTGGTGCCGAACGTGTATGCCGGCATTATGCTGGTGACGGCCATTGCATTCTGGTTTTTCAGCTATCACGACCCAAAACACTTGGTGTCGTCCAAAGCGTCGCTCAAACAACAGCTGTTGCTGCTGAAAGAACCCGGCGTGCTGCGTTACAGCCAATATTATTCCGTCGTGTTCGGCGGCTATGTGGCCTTGGCCTTGTGGATGACCAAATACTATATCGACGAATACGGCGTATCCATGCAGTCTGCCGCGTTCTTGGCCGCCTGCTTCTCCCTGCCCGGCGGTGTGCTGCGCGCATTGGGCGGATGGCTGTCCGACAAATACGGTGCGTATAAAGTGACCTGGGGCGTGATGTGGGTGCTGTGGGTGTGCTTCTTTATTCTGTCTTATCCGAACACCGATTTCGTGATTCACGGCGGCAAAGGCGATATTTCGCTGAATATTCACTTGAATGTGGTAGTGTTTACCGTGCTGATGTTTACGGCCGGTATCGCGATGGCGGTGGGTAAAGCGTCTGTCTTCAAATTCGTGGCCAACGATTATCCCGACAACATCGGCGCGGTATCTGGCGCGGTGGGTTTGGCCGGTGCCATGGGCGGCTTCCTGTTGCCGATTATGTTCGGCGCGCTGCTGGACTGGTCCGGCGTCCGTTCGACTGCGTTTATGCTGCTGTACGGCTGCACCTGCGTATCGTTGATTTGTATGCACTTCTCGTTTAAATCGAAACAGAATCAATAATGCCGTCAAAGTGCAGGCTGCTTTTTGCCCGTTTGAAAAGCAGCCTGCACCTTTAAATCGATTTGTTTTAAAAGGAAAATTGTCCTATGTCCAAAGTCATTACCCACTGGCAGCCGGAAGACCCGCAATTCTGGCAGAGCACCGGTAAGAAAATCGCCAAGCGCAACTTATGGATTTCCATTCCAGCGCTGCTGCTGGCCTTTGCCATTTGGCAGGTTTGGAGTGTGGCTGTGGTGAACCTGCCCAGCATCGGCTTCAAATTCACCGAAAACCAACTCTTCTGGCTGGCCGCATTGCCTGCCTTGTCCGGCGCAACTTTGCGGATTTTCTATTCGTTTATGGTACCCGTGTTCGGCGGCCGCAAATGGACCACTATTTCTACCGCCAGCCTGCTGCTGCCCGCCATTGGCTTGGGCTTTGCCGTGCAAAACCCAGAAACTTCCTACGCCACCATGGTGGTTTTGGCGCTGCTGTGCGGTTTGGGCGGCGGCAACTTCTCGTCCAGTATGGCCAACATCAGCTTTTTCTACCCCAAAGCCGAAAAAGGCACGGCCATGGGTTTGAACGCCGGTTTGGGCAACTTGGGCGTGTCCACCGTGCAGTTTGTCGTGCCGCTGGTGATTACCGCGGGCGTGTTCGGCGCATTGGGCGGCGAACCGCAAACTTGGACGAAGGCAGACGTGACCAAACAAATTTGGCTGCAAAACGCCGGCTTTATTTGGGTGCCGTTTATCGTATTGTCCACCATCGCCGCATGGTTCGGCATGAACGATATTGCCGATGCCAAAGCCAGCTTCAAAGAGCAAGCCATTATTTTCAAACGCAAACACAACTGGATTATGTGCATTATCTATTTGGGCACATTCGGTTCGTTTTTGGGCTTTGCCGCAGGTTTTGCGCTGCTGACACGAAGCCAGTTCACCGAAATCGACCCCGTGAAATACGCTTTTGTCGGCCCGTTGGTGAGCGCATTGGCGCGTCCTGTGGGCGGCATTTGGGCGGACAAAATCAAAAGCGGTGCAAAAGTGACCCAGCTGGTGTTTATCGGCATGATTCTTGCCGTGATCGGTGCCCTGATGTTCCTGCCGAACAACGGGCAGGGCGGTAACTTTTGGGGCTTTTTCGCCTGCTTTATCGTACTGTTCGCCTTAACCGGTATCGGCAACGGCTCCACGTTCATGCAGATTCCCGTGATTTTTCTGGAACAGCACCAAAAATATGCCGAACAAGGATTGGTCAGCCACGAACAAGCCCGCCTGAACGCGACGCGCGAAGGTGCGGCAGTGGCCGGTTTTTCCGGTGCGTTTGCGGCATACGGCGGCTTCTTCATTCCGCAAAGTTACAGCTTTTCCCTGAAGGCAACAGGTAGTGTTACCGCCGCGTTTACCGGTTTCATCCTGTTCTATGCAGTTTGTCTGCTGCTGAATTGGTGGTATTATTCGCGCAACGGCGCAGAAGCCAAATGCTGATTTTTTAGCAAATAAAGCAGCCTGCACTTTGGATGTTGAAGTGCAGGCTGCTTTTTCCAATCCGCCGGCTAACAACAGAACCACAGGCGCGTATATCGGTGGGCAAAACACCCGTTTCAAACCGATGCAGGCAGCCTGCACTTTCGTTTACGGTTTCATCATGTTCGTATCCATCAACAGCCTTTCCTTCCGCTTAAAGACACTCACGCTCATCTGGCTGGTGGCCGCCGCGTTTTCCATCAGCCTGACCCTGATACTTTCCTGGCAGCTTGAAGGCGGCGCGGCAGCGATTAACGATGTGGGCAGCCTGCGCATGCAAAGCTACCGTTTGAGCCTACTGCGCCACAACACATGGCACAACACCGCCGAAATCAACGCCAAAATCCAACAGTTCGACGACACCATCAGCCGGCTGGAAACGGGCGACCCGTCTCGCCCGCTGTTTTTGCCGTCCACGCCCGAAGTGCAGGCGCAGATGCAGCAGGTCAAGCAGCAATGGCAGCAGCAAATCCGCCCCATGTTCCGGTCGGAAAGCGAGCATTCGCCCGTGATTATGCCCGAATCGCTGGTGAAGCTGGAATCCTTCCTGCAAACCATCAACCAGCTCAACAAAACCGTAGAGACCGTCAATACGCGCTATATCCAATGGCTGCGCGCCTTCCAGATTTTATTGCTGATGATGGTGCTGGTCAGCGCCGCCATTACCGTGCTGCTGTTGTCGCGCTGGGTGTTGCGTCCGCTGCAAAGTCTGCAAAACGGCGTGCAGGCGGTGCACGACGGCCATTTCGGCACGCAAATCCCATTGGAGGACTCCGCCGAATTTGCCTTGGTGGGCAAAGGCTTTAACCAAATGAGTACCCGTTTGCAGGAACTGTACGGCCATTTGGAACACGAAGTGAATAAGAAAACGCAGGATTTAATCCATAAAAATCGCGAATTGGCCACGATGTATGAAGTGCTGCACAAGCTGACGCAAAGTCAGAGCATTGCCGAAGCCTCCACCCACTTCCTCACCCAAATCATGTCCAACTTCCCCGCGCAGGCCGGCAGTATCCGCCTGATTGACAACAAGCGCGGCCGCATGGATTTGATTGCCCATATCGGCCTACCCGAAGTATTGCAAACAGAAGAAGCCTGCCAGCGGTTTGACGACTGCCTGTGCGGGCAGGCTGCGCAAAACAGCGAATGGCAGCCCATCCGTTTCCACGAAAAACATCCGGGCAGCCAGCCCTTCACCGCCGTTTGCGAGCGTTCCGGCTTCCATTATCTGAACGTGTTCCCCATTTGTTATAAAGACACGGAATTGGGCTTGATGACGCTGTATTTCCAAAAAATGCCGGAAGAAGGTTCGGCCGATGCGCTGCCCAAAGATTTGCTCAATGCGTTGTGCAACCAGTTAGGTATCGCGCTCAACCATATCCGGCTGGTGGGCGAAAACCGTTTGCTGGCGGTGCTGCAAGAGCGCAACCTTTTGGCGCAGGGGCTGCACGACAGTATTGCCCAGAGCCTGACCTTCCTGAATTTGCAGGTGCAGATGTTGGAAAGCGCGCTGTTGAACGATGAAAAAGAGCAAGTGAAGGAAAACCTGTCCTTTATCCGTGAAGGCGTGGAAGAGTGTTATGACGATGTGCGCGAGCTTTTGCTGAATTTCCGCACCAAAATCACCAAAAAAGAATTCCGCGAAGCCGTGGAAACGCTGACGCAGCGGTTCGAGCAGCAGACGCATGTCCCGGTGGTAGTGGAGTGGCACGGCGAAGGCTTGCCGTTGTCGTCTGACCAGCAGTTGCAGTTTATTTTTATTTTGCAGGAAAGTTTGTCGAATATCCGCAAACACGCGCAGGCGAAAAACGTCCGCATCACGTTTGACCTTGAAAAAGACGTGAGCATGACGATTTGGGATGACGGGCGCGGTTTTGATGTAGAACGGCTGCACTTGCTGGCCGGCAACCATGTGGGGCTGCACATCATGCGCGAGCGCGCTAAACGCATTCGGGCGGAATTGAGCATTGAATCGCAGGAAAACCATGCGACACGGATTCGCCTGGTGTTGCCTGAGTGTGAGCGTATGTTAGAATAAGTCAGATGATGTAATGATAAAGACGGATAAAGAATAATGAGCGAGAAAATACGGATTCTCCTGATTGATGACCATACCTTGTTCCGAAGCGGAATCAAGGCGTTATTGGCGCGTCAGACGGATTGCGAAGTGGTGGGCGAAGCGGCAGACGGTTTGAGCGGCCTGAAACTGATTGAGCAGACCCGCCCAGACGTGGTGCTGCTGGATTTGGACATGCCGGTGATGAACGGCCGCGAAACGTTGGCGCAAATCATGAGTGTGCACCCAGAGCAGACGGTGCTGATGCTGACAATTTCCGAGGACGGCGACGATTTGACCGAATGTATGCGCTTGGGCGCGCGCGGCTATCTGCTGAAAAACATCCATGCGGATTTCCTGATTGAGGCGGTGAAGAAGGCGTATCACGGCGATAATATTTTTTCGCCCGAAATGACGGCGCGGCTGGTGCAGTCGCTGATTCGCCCGCACCAACCGGAGAGCACGCCGCTGGACGAATTGACGGCGCGCGAACTGGAAATTTTGGGGCATTTGAGCGCGGGGCACAGCAACAAAATCATTGCGCGGCATTTGGATTTGGCGGAATCGACCGTGAAAGTGCATGTGCAGAATATTTTGCGCAAGCTGGAACTGGACAGCCGGGTGCAGGCTGCCGTGTATGCTGTGCAGCACAATATTCCGCTGCCGGATTTGGAAAAATACAATAATAAATAAGGAATTGGATATGAAAAGTAGCGCGCGGAACCAGTTTGCGGGCACGATACGGAACATTGAAGAATTGCCGCACCTTTGGCGGATTGGGGTGGAGTGCGGTCCTCGCACGGTATATGCCCATATCAGCAGCGCTTCTGCCGCTGTGCTGCGGCCTTTCGTGGGGCAAACGGCGGTGGTGATGGTGAAAGCGCCGTCGGTCATTGTGGTCACCGACCCTTTGCCGTTCCGTTTGTCGGCGGAAAACCAGATGACCTGCACGGTGCGGAAGGTGGAAAAAGGCGCGGTGAACAATGTGGTGTCGATGGAAGACGAATACGGCCATTCATTGGCGGCCGCCATCACGTTGCACAGCAGCGAATATTTGGATTTGCACGAAGGGCAGGAAGTGCTGGCCATGTTCAATGCCGACCAGACGACGCTGGCGGTGTTGTGAGTTCGCATTGCCCGCCATCTGCAAATGAAACATATCAAAAGCAGCCTGCACTTTGTATTTTGAACGTGCAGGCTGCTTTTTTATCGGCCGGAAACCGGTTTAACCGCACACGCGGCATTGCGGGTTTTTGCCGAAGCGGAAACGCTGCCATTCGCCCGATAGAGCGTTGTAGCATTGCAGCACACCCACGGGGGAGGGCAGCCCCAGCAGCACTTTCAGCGTTTCCGCCGCCTGCGCCGCGCCAATCACGCCCACCAGCGGCGAAAATACACCGAACACGGCACATGCGCCGTCATCGGCATGAGGCATATCGAACAGGCAGGCATAACACGGGCTGTCGTCCGTATCGGGTCGATACACCGCCAACTGGCCTTCAAAGCGCACCGCGGCGCCTGAAATCAGCGGTGTTTTGCAGGTCACTGCCGCGCGATTGACGGCTTGGCGCGTGGCAAAATTATCGCAGCAGTCCACCACTGCTTGGCATTGCGGCAATAAGACGTTCAACTGCGCTTCGTCCAGGCGCTCCGTCAGTGCGTCGATGCGGCAGGCGCTGTTGCGTTGCTGCAAAAAACGTTGCATGACCAATGCCTTGGGTTGCCCCACATCGCTTTCTGCATAAGCCGTTTGGCGTTGCAGGTTGGTTTCGTCAATCGTGTCGTCATCCGCCAAAATCAGCCGCCCCACGCCCGATGCCGCCAGATAAGGCAGCACCGCCGCGCCCAAACCGCCGCAACCCACCACCAAAACCGTGGCACGGCAGAGTTTTTCCTGCCCTTCCACGCCGATTTCGTTCAGCAGGATGTGGCGGCTGTAACGCAGTAATTGTGCATCGGATAATTCGTTCTGCATGGCGGATTCCGTGTTGTGGGGAAAGGCGGGTATTCTAGCATCAAATGGCAAAAAGCAGCCTGCACTTTGGACGCGGCTTGGCATGATGGTGTTTATTGCAGCCTGCTTTGAATAAAGAATGGTAGAATGTACACAGGCAGGCGGATGTTTCCTATAGGTCAAAGGTTAACGTTGTAGCAATACAGGGTTATGATGTAGGTTCGAATCCTGCCGCCGCCTGCCCCTAAACAGTTATCTCTCATTATTCGGAAATTGGACAATCCATAGGCACAAAAAGCAGCCTGCACTTTAAAAATAGAAGTGCAGGCTGCTTTTTCACGTTGGCCGCGCCAATCGGTTGGGTTTATTTCATCGCCGCGCTGATGGTGCGCACGTTGTAGCGGAACAGGTCGGCATAGGTGGCTGCCGGTGCACCGCGCGACAAAGCGTCCGAATACAGCTGGCCGCCCACGCGCGCGCCGGTTTCTTGTGCAATACGTTGCACCATGCGGCCGTCTTTAATGTTCTCGGTGAACACGGCCTTGATGTTCTGCTGCTTGATTTGGCGGATGATGTCGGCCACGGTTTGCGCCGAAGGCTGTGCATCCGTGCTCACGCCTTGTGGTGCGAGGAAGGTGATGTTGTAGCGTTTGGCCATGTAACCAAATGCGTGGTGTCCCGTCAGCACTTTGCGGCGGGCAACGGGAATGGCGCCGAATTGCTGACGGGCGTATGCGTCCAGTTGCAACAGTTGTTGCGAATATTGGCGGAAGCGGGTTTGGTAATAACGCGCGCCGGCAGGGTCGGCCTTGATGAGGGCTTGGGCAATGTTGGAGGCGTATTTCTGCATCAAAATCGGGTCGTGCCACACGTGCGGGTCGAATTCGCCGTGGTCGTGGTCGTGGTCGTGATGATGGCCGTCTTCATCGTGGTCATGGTCATGATCGTGGTCATGATGATGGTGGTGTCCGCTGGCTTTGAGCGGCGTAATGCCTGCGCTGGCCTCGATAAACGGCACTTTGCTTTGCTGCACGGCACGCACGACATCGGCTTTTTCCAAGCCCAAACCGTTCAGCAAAATCAGTTTGGCGGCGGAGATTTTGCGCAAATCCGCGCTGTTTAGTTGATAAGCGTGCGCGTCGGTATCCGGTCCGACCAAGGTGCTGACATGTACGCGCTCGCCGCCGATTTGCTTGGCCACGTCGCCCAAGATACTGAAACTGCTGACCACTTCCAAAGGCTCTGCGTGCAGGCTGCCTGCCAGCAACAGGGAAGCGGCAAGAAATGTCAAACGGGATTTCATGGGATTTTCCTTTGTTTGTTCGGTTTGTTTGAGGGAATAAGGTTGGGTTAGGGAGCGGATTATAGCGCAAATATGTTATATTGTAACGCATACGCGCCAAGTAAAAACTGTTTTGCCCCGCAGGAAAACTCGGCAAATCGGTTTGATGGTATGATTCAGCCTTCAGAATATTTTTTAAGAACAGGAGCTTTGATATGAATAAGACAGTATTGGCATTGGTTTTGGCGGCGTGCGCGGCAACAGCAGGCGCAGCGGATTATAAAATCGATTCGGCGCATACCAACGCACGTTTTGCGATTGACCATTTCAACACATCGACCAATGTGGGCGGTTTTTACGGCATTGAGGGTGGCTTGCAGTTTGACGCGGCCAAGCGCACGGGTAATATTGATGTGCGCGTGCCGATGAAAAACCTGCAAACCGGTTCGGATGCGTTCACGCACCACTTGAAATCTGCCGATTTGTTCAACGCGGAAAAATTTCCCGAAATGCGCTTTGTATCAAGCAAATTCCATTTTTCGGGCAACCGCGTTACGGCGGTGGGCGGCCAACTGACGCTGCTGGGGCAAACCCATCCCGTGCGTTTCACGGCACAAAAATTCAACTGCTATGAAAGCCCTATGCTGAAAACGCAGGTGTGCGGCGGCGATTTCACAGCCACCATCGACCGAACCAAATGGGGCATGAATTATTTGGTGGATGTGGGCATGACAAAAAATGTAACATTAACGCTGCAAGTGGAAGCGGCCAAGCAATAAGCCCGTTCGTTTGACCATGAAAAAGCAGCCTGCACTTTAAGGGAATGAAAAGTGCAGGCTGCTTTTGGTAACTACAAGTTGTTCTTTAAGGCTTGGTAGCGACAAAGGCATTGATATTGTTCTGTTTCAGACGTTGCAGAATGGTCTGCGCCTGCTGATAGTTCAAACTTTCAACGCGGACTTGATAAATATCGCCCTGCGCCGTTCTGGTTTTATACGACTGCGCCTTGATGCCCAACAGCGCCACTTCGGCTACTTGTTGTTCCGCCCATTGCTGGTTTTGGAACGCGCCCAGTTGCACATAGCAGCGGTGGCGGTTGGCCGTAGTTGTCGGAGCGGGAGCAGGTGCAGGCGCGGAAGCAGCGGCGGGCGTATTGGTTGGCGGGGCTGCGGGTGCAGAAGCGGATGCTGCGTGGGCAGAGACGCTCCATTGGAGCAACACAAAAACGGCAGAAGCGCAGAGGGGTTTGGTCATCATTGTCAATATCCTTGTTATAAGCCGAAACCTTTGTATTGTGAAGCTCTGTCAAAGCGCAGATGCGCGGTTGGTAAAGGTTTCGAATCGGCAGATGAGTATTTCAAAATACGCAAAAACTGCATATTTACTCTAATGTAGCAAGAATAGAACTCAAACTCGAAAAATCACAAAATTTTACAATTTGTTTGATATTAATCAAATAAATCGTCCTGCGCTTGCTGCGGCAATACCTGCATATCCGCTTGCCCTTCTGCAAATTCCACGCGCACTTTCTGCCCCAGGCGCAAGCGTTCCGCCTGCCGCACCACATGGCCGCGCGCATCGCGGACCAGCGCATAGCCGCGTTGCAGGACAGAGTAGGGCGATGTGGCGTCCATGAGTTGTTGGTATTGCATAACCCGTTGTATTTTATCTTGTAAATTTTGTTTTATGGCAGCGGATAAAGCAGCCTGCACTTGCGATAATCGTTGTTTTTGTTGCGCAATATCGGGGCAGTTGGCCGCCAGGTTGTATGCCAGTTGCTGTAATTGGTATTGCTGCCGTTCGCACCGTTGGCGGCCGTATTGCTGCATGGATTGTGCCAAATATTGTAAGGTTTTGTTTTGTTCTGCCAATTTTTGTCGCGGATGCTGAATTCGCTGTGCCAGCCAGTCGGTTTTCTGCGCGGCATTGCGGTAATGCTGCCAGGCGTGTTGTTGCAAAACCTGCCCGATGTGCTGCAAACGGCGCAGATGCTCCGCATTGTTCGGGCTAACCAGTTCGGCGGCGGCCGTGGGCGTGGGCGCGCGGACATCGGCAACGAAATCGCATAAGGTGAAATCGGTTTCGTGCCCCACGCCGCTGACCACCGGCAAAGTGCAGGCTGCCACGGCATAGACGACTGCTTCTTCGTTAAACGCCCATAAATCCTCAATGCTGCCGCCGCCGCGACACACGATAAGCACATCGACTTCCTGCCGCTGCTGCGCGGTTTGAATGGCTTGGGCAATCTGTTGTTCGCTGCCTGCGCCTTGAACGGGGGTGGGGTACACAATCACGGGGATATGCGGCGCGCGACGTTTGAGCGTGCTGACGACATCGCGCAATGCGGCGGCGGCCAAACTGGTCACAATGCCGATGGCGCGCGGTTGTGCAGGCAGCCTGCGTTTGCGTTCTTCATCGAAAAAGCCTTGTTCCTGCAAACGCGCTTTCAGGCGCTCGTAGCGCTCGAACAGCCGTCCCAAGCCCATTTGGCGCACTTCGTTCACGGTGATTTGAAATTCGCCGCGCGCGCCGTAAATGCCGATTTTCCCCAGCACTTCGACATGGTCGCCTTCTTTGAGCGGCTGTGTCAGGCGTGCGGCGGCAAATTTGAACAGGGCGCAGCGCACTTGGGCTTGGTCGTCTTTGAGCGCGAAATAATAGTGCCCGCTGGCGGCACGGGTCAGATTGGAAATTTCGCCGCTGACCCAATAGCCTGCCAATTCGGTTTGCAGCAAATCGTCGGCGGCGGCATTGAGTTCGGACACGGTGAGGGTGAGTGCGGAGCGGAATAAGTCGGACATTGCGGTATGGCTGGCGGGGTAAAAGGATGAATGATACCGCGTTGGCGCGCGGCGGTTCGGGTTTATAGTGGATTAAAATTGCAATGATACGGCGTTGGCTCGCCTTGACGTACCACCTGTACGCCTTGCGGCTCGCCGCCTTGTCTCATTTTTATTTTAATCCACTATATTGATTTGTATTTGCTTACAGTTTCGTGCCTTTGTGCAGCGCCACAATCCCCGCGCTCAAATTGTGGTAGTCCACTTGGTCGAAGCCCGCGTCCAGCATCATTTGCTTCAAGGTTTCCTGGTCGGGATGCATGCGGATGGATTCCGCCAGGTATTGATAGCTGTCTGCGTCTTTGGCAATCAGCTTGCCCATGATGGGCAGCAGTTTGAACGAATACAGGTCGTACACGGGTTTCAACGGTTCGTAGATTTTGGAAAATTCCAGCACCAGAAGCTGCCCGCCCGGTTTCAGCACGCGGTACATTTCGCGCAGGGCTTCGTCTTTGTGCGTCATATTGCGCAGCCCGAAGCTCACCGACACCAAATCGAAATAATTGTCGGGGAAGGGCAGTTTTTCCGCGTCGCACACCGCCACGGGCAGAATCAGGCCTTCGTTCAGCAGGCGGTCGCGCCCCACGGTGAGCATGGAAGAGTTGATGTCGGTGAGCCACACTTCGCCGGTTTTGCCGACACGTTTGGCCCAGCCGCGCGACAAATCGCCCGTGCCGCCGGCAATATCCAGCACTTTGCCGCCTTTGGAAATGCGCGCCGTGTTGATGGTGAAATGCTTCCACACGCGGTGCAGGCCGCCCGACATCACATCGTTCATGATGTCGTAGTTTTTCGCCACCGAATGGAATACGGCGGCCACTTTGCCGGCTTTTTCGCTTTCGTTTACCGTTTGAAAGCCGAAATGGGTTTGTTTGTTGGATTCGGTCATGACGATTTCCTTTTTTGCGGGTTACTTGGCGGCAGAAGCATCAGAAGCAGCCTGCACTTGGGCGAAGTATTGCTGCGCGCATTGCTGCATGGTGGTTTGTATGGTTTGCTGCAATTTTGTGTCCATCGTTTGCTGCTGCTCGGCCTGCTTCACGGTTTCCAGCCATTGCGCGCTGCCGTATGCCTGCTCGCTGCTGTCGTAAACGCATTCGCACACGGTTTGCGCGAACTGCCGTTTTTCCGGCGACGGCGCGGTTTTGGCCGACGGGTTGTTCACGGCGGAATCGACACATCCGCGCACGAAATTATCACGCACCGAATTGATTTCCGCCGCGTCTTCGGGCGCGGAAGCCGTGTTCGGCGCACTGGCGTTGCCGTTTGACGGCGTTCCGCCGCCGCAGGCTGCCAGGAAGAAGGCCAGCCCGAAAGCCGTTATTGGTTTCATGTTCATTATCTTGCCCTTTTGTTCACTAAAATTTCATACGCCAAATAACACAGCGGCAGCGACATGATGCCGATAAACAATGCGTTCTCCATCACGAACGCCGGTGTTAAAACTGCTGCAAACACCATGCCGCAGGCTGCCCCGCCCAAATGTGCGGCGTGGCCCGTGTTGTCGTAATGGCGCGGATTGAGCATCATCGCGACCGAATAGGCGAAATACAGGGTGGCGTAAATCCATGCGGTAATCGGTATCGGAATCGGGAAAATGATGATGCCGGCCATGGGCTGGAGCGTGATGGCGGCAAACAGGATGCCGGACACGCCGCCGGATGCGCCGATGGCGGCATAGCTCGGCCGGTTTTTATACAGCCACAGGGAAAACAGGTTGCCCGCCAGTACTGAGCCGAAAAACAGCAGCAGAAATCCGAGCCAGCCATAAACCAAAGTGATGATGCTCGAGAAAAAATACAGCGTGAACAAGTTGAAAAACAAATGCCAGCCGTTGGCGTGCAAAAAGGCGGAGCTGATCAGCCGCACGTATTGTTTGTGGTAGCGGATGGCGCCGACGGAAAACTGGTAACGCTGGAAAATAAAGTCGTTGCGCCACGCGATAATGCTCACCAATGCAATGACGGCGGACAAAACGAGCGCGGGAATCTGGAAAACGTTAAACAACATAAACGGTGGTGTTCTTTCAATGATGCTTGCCGCAGCCGCCGCAGCCGTGTTGGGCGGGTGCAGGCTGCTTTTGCGGCTCTGCGTCGCGCGTTGCGCCGGCGGCGGCCAGTTTCTGCAAATAATCCTGCCAGCGGGTTTCGTATTCGTGTGCCAGCAGGTAGAGATAGTCCCAATCGTATAGGCCGCTGTCGTGCCCGTCCGAAAAATAAATTTTCAGCGCGTAATTGCCGGAAGCGGCGATTTCTTCAATCCGCACGTCGCGTTTGCCGGTTTGCAGTTTTTCGTGGCCGACGCCGTGTCCGCGCACTTCCGCGCTGGGCGACAAAACGCGCAGGTATTCGGCCGGCAGCGTGTGTTCGCCGCTGTCGTATATCAAAGTCAGCGCATCGCGCTCGGGATGCACGCGGATTTCTTGGGGCAAGGGATAGCGCATTTTCAGGCAGCCTGCACAAAGGAAAATGCGATTTTAGCAGATTTACTCCATATAGATAGCGGATAACCGCGCTTTTGCGTTAAAATAACGCTTATTTCCGCCAATCCCAACTGTTGAAAATAAATTATGAACCAACCTGTTTCCTCAAAAATTCTCCGTATCGGTATAGTTGGTTTCAGTCGTAACCAATTCGACAAGGCTCAGGCGCGCTCTGTTTTGTCCGAGC
>ERZ772807.393-NODE-393-length-27141-cov-7.245883_pt1 | contig 27141 bp, 24 predicted proteins | sample MGYA00511472_ERZ772807 | MGnify/ENA primary metagenome ERZ772807 (study PRJEB29015, sample SAMEA2737947) | human oral metagenome | biome: human oral; feature: human-associated habitat; material: dental | place: China | collected 2039 ... | reverse complement strand
TTAAGAAAAGTGGCTAAAATGTGTGGAGTAAGTAATGCGGCACCGTATACATATTGCCGAACCTTCGACGGTTTGTTTTGGTTCGAGCTTGACAACGGTCTCGTATGGCGGCTGGACGTAGTTGACGTCCCTGCGAACGGGGAAGAATGCCATTGCTGCAACGACGCCGCTCTTTCTTCCGCCGTCCGGTATGACGGAGACGGTCGGGGAGTGGACAGCCCAAACGGTCTGCGAGGAATCGTTCGTTAGCTTGTACTTGAACATAACCGACGTGGAACCGACGGTCGGCTCGACAGAGACAGTCACATCCGCGGAGACGACCGAATCGGTGATCTGAATCGGACTGGAAGCCCCGGAGCTCCCAGCGCCTGGGCTTGACGCCCCACGATTGCCCGTCGATCCGCTGGATGTCTTGTTCCCCGCGGACCTTCGGCTGGTCACGTCCGAAGAAGGGACTCCAGGTTTGGATCCGCCTCCCGCGCCGCACGCAGACAAGAGGGACATCGTCGCCAGGACGACAAGGGAAAGACGGAGCCTCTTCCTTTGCGACGTACGTACGCCCCCAGAGAAATGCCGCCCTTGTAGAATCCGCATAGTCACTTATAGCTTTCTCGCTTGGGAAGCCCCATCTCCTTGCGCAATCCATTCTCAGTGTACTGAAGGGGATGCTTCGGATCGATGACTTCCGGAGTGTTCGGATCGTTGTCGTGGTCGATCGGCAGGCCCGTCGCCTGACGCTCGGCGACTTTTACGCCGTGGTCCTCAGTTGCGTCGCCGCTATAATTCTCGTCACGGAACGTGCCGTAAGTGAAATCGTGTACGTGACCCAGCTCGTGTTGCAGGACGACGACCGGAGGGCCCCCTCGGAAATCGTCGAAGGTAGGGAGATACTCCACCTCGTAGTGATCTCCATCCGGACTTGCTCTCGCCTTGCTGTTGTAGTCGTCCGGGTTCCTTTGCTGATACTCGCTGATCGTCAGAGTCTTCTCCCGTCCGAAAAGAGCGGATAGGTCGTGAGACGCCTGCAAGCTCCCAAGCTGCCGCTGGCCGGTGGGCGAGGCTCGCAACATGTCGAGATCCGCCTCAGTTCGCTCGACGAACTCCTTGCTGCCCTCGACTTTGACGAAGGGCGTGTCCTCGGGAATCTCAACGGTGACGTCTTTCTCGTTGCTCGACCCTTTCGCCGGGGAATCGTCATAACTGGTGTCTGCGCCCCCGCCGCCTATAGCGACATCGCTGCCGAGCCCTCCGTAAGAAACGTCGTCGCCGGCCCCTCCGAACATCTTGTCGTCCCCTCTTCCGCCCGACAGCACGTCGTTCCCCGAGCCGCCGTAGAGCATATCCTCGCCTTTCCCTCCCTCGAGGTAGTCTTGGTCGTCCCCTCCCGAAAGGCGGTCGTCGCCGTTCAGACCATAGAGGGTGTCCCTTCCGCTGCCGCCGAACATCCGATCGTCGCCGTCCTGGCCGTCCATGTAATCGTTCCCGCTGCCGCCAGACACGTAATCGTTGCCCCCGCCGGCTTTGATTTCGTCGTTCCCGACGCCGCCGAGAATGCGATCGCCGCTTCCGCCGCCGTTGATTCTGTCGTCACCCGCACCGCCCGAAAGCGTGAATCCAACCGAAGAGCCCTCTGGCACCGTTATCGTGTCGTTGCCGCCTCCGCCTCGGATTGTCAGATTGTACCCGGGAGGTATCGCATACGAAACGCCGTCGATTGTCACGATCTGCTGGTTGGTGGCCGGATCGGTCTCCACCGTGATGTTATTGTCGCCCTTGCCCGCGGTGACGACGGCCTGATCGCCTGACAACGTGATCCCCACATTGTCGGAGTCGGCGGGCAGCCCCTTGACGAAAGGGTCGGTTCCGTCGGATTTGCTGCGAGAACGGGAAGCAAGGTCGTTCCACGATCCCACGGCATCGGCGAGTTCTTGCGAACAGCCGTCCAGCTCCGCCCCCAGCGAGGATCTGATTTCGTTTGCCACCTTTCTCTCAGCCTCTATGCGGTCTTCCTCCGCTGCGTCTTTCGGGAAGAACAGCGGGCCAACGCGCGCAATTCCGGACAGTTTCGCCCAAGAGTTATCGAGATGCCCCTGAGCGGCCTTAACCGCTCCCGAGGCATGAACAAGCGCCGAAGATATCCTCGTCGCGATCGACGAGGCTTCGTCCATGTCCTTGATGGCAGACGAGGAACTCTCGTCGAAAGAGTCCGCCGAATCACCGGTCCAGCTGCCAAGCGCGTTAGTGCTCGCCGTCGAAAAACCGTCTCTCGCCGACTGCGCCGTCTCAGAGACAGACTTCCACCCGTTGGACGCCGCCGTCAGAGCCCCGGCGTCGGCGTTAAGCTGCCAATCCCCGAAACTCATTTGACCCTCAACTCCTCCGCCGCTTCCTCATCGGCAGTCGACAGCAGCCGCACCGAATCGTGCATGCCCTCGGATGCCTGTTCGAGCAGACCGGAGAGCACGTCAAAAGCGCTTTCGGCCGCCGACACGCAATCCCCGTGTGTTTGAACCAGCAACTCGCCTTGGGAGACGTTCCCGGCCGCCGTTCCCGGAACCGACGACAGGGACGCCGACCCGTTTTGCCAACCCGTCCGCAAAGCAACGGACTGGTCGAGTGTTTTCGTCGCCTCTCCAGTGACAACTTCGGTATCGATATACATTCTCCAGCCCTTCCGTGAAGCACGGTCTGATTACTGGATATGGTATCTCTAAAGTCCTCAAAATGACTGGGTAGATCACCCCAATAAACGAAACGCTTTAAATTCAACAGAAATGGCAAACAGCTCTGACAAACTACTACATGATTTAGAGTACCGATTTTCCGCACTTATGAGTGCGAGAAAGACCGGCGGCAAGCCAGCGACAAGCAGGCAAGCACAACACGCATCGGAGAGCTCGCCACAGGCAAGCAAGCACAACACGCATCGGAGAGCACAACACAGACAAGCAAGCACGACACGCATCGGAGAGCTCGCCACATGTAGGCGAATGCGAGAAAGGCTGCCACGCGTCAGCAAACTCGCCAAGAGGTTTTCGACTCCTCGCGCCGGAAGGCAGAGAGGACTTGTCAGGAGGCTTTCGCCTCGTACGGAAAGCCGGGAAGACTCGCTACGCCTCAGCGCGCCAGCAGATTCGCCACGCCTCAGCAAACTTGCCAAGTATCGCCAAACTCGCCAAGCGTCGCCAGGCCAGCGGGCTCTAGGCCGAACGGTCCACCGTCAGACGCGCAAACCTGACAAGCTCCTCGCGGATTTCGCCCTCGGGCAGGAAGCGGATGCTCTCAATCGCGCGAGAAACCCAACCCTGGGCCATTTCACGGGTCTCCTCGAGGACGGAGTGGCGCCTCAGGCGCGCAACGACGTCGGCGAGCGCCTCGTCGCCGGAAAGGTCGGCGTTGTCGAGCAGATCGAGGATCGCCGCGCCCTCGGCGTCGAGCGCGCCCTTCTCCCCGAGCTCGCGCAGCAACAACGTCGGCATCGTGTCGACGCCCTCCCGAAGGTCGGTCCCGGGAGTCTTCCCCGTGACGGCGCCGTCGGACTCAATGTCAATGACGTCGTCGGCGAGCTGGAAGGCCACGCCGACGCACTCCCCGTACTGCGCAAGGGCGTCCGCGAGCTCCCACGATCCGCCGGAAAAGAGCACGCCGTAGCGCGCGGAGGTGGCGATGAGCGAGCCCGTTTTGTCCTCCAAAACGCGGATGTAGTGGTCGCGCGGCGATACGCTCGCCCGGGGGCCGATCGTCTCGTGAAGCTGCCCCTGGCACAGCCGCTCGAACGTCGTGGCGTGCAGCTTGACGGCCTGCGGGCCGAGCTTCGACGTGACTAGCGACGCCCTGGCAAAGAGGACGTCTCCGGCGAGGATCGCCACAGAGTTTCCAAACAGCGACTGAACGGAGGGAACGCCGCGGCGCATGGGGGCGTCGTCCATGACGTCGTCGTGATACAGGGACGCCAAATGGGTCAGCTCGACGGCGACCGCCGAATCGAGGACGGCCTCGGCCCCGGGCCTCGGCCCGAGCTCGGCCGCCAAGAGGACGAGGGCCGGACGAAGACGCTTGCCCCCGGCGCCGACGAGATGCGTCGTCGCCGGATCGACCTGCAGATCGTCCAGACGCACTTCCTCGCCGAGGCGACGCTCGACGGCTTCCATACGCCTGCCGAGGCGTTCGGCCAACGTACTAGTTTCTAGGGCCACCGTCAGAGTATAAACGCCATGGCGTTGTCGAGAAAGCTCCACACCGCGTTCGGCGCAACGCCCGTCAGCACGATTCCCGCGGCCGCGGCGAAAATCGCCGCCGCCGAAAGCCCTTCGGAAGCGACCGTCGCCGTCCCCGGCGCCGGATCTCTGAAGAACATGAGAAGTATGAGGCGGAAGTAGAAGAAAGCCGTGGCGGCCGAGGCGAGGACCGCGAGGAACACGAGCACCGCTTCGCCCGAGGAATACCCCGCCTTGAACACAAAGAACTTGCCCATGAAACCGCCGGTGAGCGGAATGCCCGCAAACGAAAGCAGGAACAGCGCCATCGCCCCGGCGAGGAACGGGTTCGTCTTGCCCAAGCCCCGCCAAGCGCGCAACGACGTCGCCTCGCCCAGAATGCTGCCGTCGGCGCTCTTCTGACGAACCAGGGTCACGACGGCGAAGGCGCCGACCGACGCCAAGCCATAGGCGAGCAGGTAGAAGGCGACCGAGCGGATGCCGTCCCGGGAGTACGCCCCGACGCCGATGAGCACAAACCCGGCGTGGGCGATCGAGGAGTAGGCGAGCATGCGTTTGACGTCGGACTGGACGATTCCGCCGACCGTGCCCACGAGCATCGTCAGGATGACGATCGCCCAAAAGACGGGCCGAAGCTCGGTCTCGGCCCCGCGTCCGATCGAGTAGGCGAACCTGAGCATCGCGCCAAAGGCCGCGATCTTCGTTCCAGCGGCCATGAAGCCCGTGACGGGCGTCGGGGCGCCCTGGTAGGCGTCGGGCGTCCACGAATGGAAAGGGGCGGCTCCGACCTTGAAAAGGAGGCCTGCCAAGACGAGCGCCGAGCCGGCGACGAGCAGCGCGTCCATTCCGGTGCTTTGAAGCAGAGCCGATGCGATGGACCAATAGTCGAGCGAGCCGGAGAAGCCGTAGAGCAGAGCCGCACCCATGAGAAAGAACGCGGAGGAGAACGCGCCGAGAATGAAGTACTTGAGCGCGGCCTCCTGGGAGAGGGCGCGGCGCCGTCGGGCCGTCGCACACAGAACGTAGAGCGGGAGCGAAAGCACCTCGAGGGCGATGAAGAGCGTGAGAAGGTCGCCCGCGGACGTGAAGGCGAGCATGCCGCCGACGGCGAACAGGCCGAGCGGGAAAATCTCCGTCTGCTCGTACCCCGCCTCCGTGGCCTCGCGTTCGTCGAGCGACCCGGGCTCCGTCGCGGCGGAGGCGGCGAACGATCCCTCGCCGGTCCTCGTGCGATCGGCGAAGACGAGGAAGGCGAGCAGAGAGCACACCAGGATGAACGCCTGGAAAGCCAGGGCGGGGAGATCCTCCTGCAGAGTCCCGACGCCGGCGGGCCTCTCGCCCGCGAGTTTGACGGCGGACTTCGGCCCGTCGTCAAGAACGGCCGTCCATCGCCACACGACCGCGGCGAGCGCGCCGGCCAGCGCGGCCAGCGACAGCGTCGCCTGGACCGGCCTCCTCGCGCGCCGGGGGACGAAGGCTTCGACGAGCACGCCGAAGACTGCCGTGCCCAAGACAATGAGGATGGGAGTGAGCGCCGCCCATTCGATCGTAGGAGTTGTCACTTCGCGCTCCCTTCAATGGCGACTGTTGAGGACTGCACGGCCGCCGGCCTCACGGCGTCGACGAGGGGCGAGGGGAAGAACCCGAGGGCGAGCATCGCCGCCACAAGGATTCCCGCGACCGTTTTCTCGCGCGCGTCGAGGTCCGGCACGGCGACGTCGGGCTTGGGGCCCGTGAAGATCCGCTGGTACGGAAGAAGTATGTAGACGGCCGCGAGAATCACGGCAAGCACGGCGACGAGGGCGAACGCCCTGTGCACCTTGAACGTCCCCATGAGCACAAGATACTCCGGCACAAAGCCGGAAAGCCCTGGCAGGGCGATCGTCGCCAGCCCCGACACGAGGAAGACCCCGGCGATCACAGGCGTCACACGCTGCCATCCGCCATACGTGGTGATGAGCGCGTCGCCCCCGCGGCGGCGCAGGAAGCCGACCGTCAGGAACAGAGCGCCCGTTGCGACGCCGTGGGCGACCATGTAGACGATCGCGCCGGTCATCGCCGTCGAACTGCCGGAAAAGACGCCGAGCACGATGAAGCCGAAGTGGCTGACCGAGGTGTAGGCGATGAGGCGCATGAGGTCGTTCGAAGCGATTGCCATGAAGGCGCCCCAAAAGATCGATATGACGGCGAAGACCATGACGGGGACGGCGGCGGACTTCGCGGCGTCGGGCGCAATGGGCAGGCACAGAGCGATCATGCCGTAGGTCCCGACCTTGTCGAGAACGCCGACGAGCAAGGTGGACGTTCCCGCCGGCGCCTTCTCGGCCGCGTCGGGAAGCCAGGTGTGGACGGGGAACATCGGCGCCTTGATCGCAAAGGCCGCGAAGAACGTGAGGAAGACGAGCATGCCGTTGCCGCCGGCGGCCTGCGCGGCCGATTCGAAGAGCAGGCCCTTGGAGCCCTCTGCGCGAGCCGCGAGCGCGACGACGCCCACGAGCATGACGAGCCCGCCGAAAAGCGAGTAGAGGACGAACTTGATCGCGGCGCGCGACGCGCCTTCCCCGCCGTACCGGCCGATGAGGAAGTACATCGGCAGGATCATGAGCTCGAAGAGGACATAGAAAAGGAAGACGTCGCGCGCGGCGAAAATGCCGATCATCACTGCTTCTAGAGCGAGCACCCAGCCGACGTACCCGGCGACCCTGTTCGGGGTCTCGCCTCGGAAGTCGCCGGCCGCCGCGAGCAGAACGAGCGGAACGAGGAAGACGGCCAGACCCACCATCACCAGGCCCATGCCGTTGACTCCCCACGCAACGCTTGCCCCGATCTGCGGGATCCACGAATAGTCCTCGGCCAGCTGGACGCGGCCGGCGGCGTCGAAGTCGAAGCCGGCCGCGGCGCCGACGAAGAGGGCGAGAATCAGGCCCGAAAGGCCGACGCCGAAGACGATGGCGTGCTCCCTCAACGGTTTGACAAGCCACAGGAGAAGCGCGCCTAGGAGCGCCACGACGATGAGGACGGTCAGCCAGGGAAAGGCTGCCTCGATGACGTTGTGCATGATGCTCTCCTCTTCCTACAGCCGCGCCGCCAGGGCCGCGACGAGCACGATTACGACGCCGAAAGTCATGTACGAGGCGTACGTGCGGGCGTAGCCGTTCTGCAGGCGCGTGCTCAAGCGGCCGACGGCCGACGTCCCCTTCGCCACGCCCTCGACCGCGCCGTCGACGGCGCGCGCGTCCGTTGCGGCGACGGCCGACGTCAAAGCCATGCCGGGTTTCATGAAGACATTCTCATTGAACGCGTCCTGGTATAGGTCCGCACGCGCCGCGCGCACGAGGGCGTTGCCCTCCGGGGCCCGCGTTGGGACCGGACTGGCCGCGTACATCTTCCACGCCGCGCCGGCGCCGGCGGCGACGAGGACGAGCGTGCCGAGGGTGATGGCAGAAACGGGAAGAACGGGCTCCCCGTGGGCGGCGGGGCCGACGACCGGCTCGAGCCATTCGACGAAGCCCGCCGCGTTGAGGACGAAGCCGAGTCCGATCGATCCCACGGCCAACAAGATCTGCGGGACGCACATCGTGGCGGGCGCCTCATGCGGGTGCTTGGCTTCGGCGCCTTCGCTGGCGAACCGCTCCTCGCCGTGGAAGACCATGAAGAACAGCCGCGACATGTAGAAGGCCGTCAGTCCGGCGACGGCCATCGTCAGGCCGCCGAAAACCCACGGGCGCCATCCTTCGCCGACGAAGGCGGCCTCGATGATCTTGTCCTTCGAGAAGTACCCCGAGAGGAAGGGGAAGCCGATGATGGCGAGGTATCCGGCCAGGAACGTGGCCCACGTGACCGGCAGGCGCTTGTGAAGGCCGCCGAATCGGCGCATGTCCACCTCGTCGTCCATCGCGTGCATGACCGACCCAGCGCCAAGGAACATGTTCGCCTTGAAGAAGCCGTGGGTGACGAGATGGAAGACGGCGAAGGCCGCGCCCGCGGGGCCGAGGGCCGCGGCGAGCATCATGTAGCCGATCTGGGACATCGTGGAGGCGGCGAGGACCTTCTTCATGTCGTCCTTGGCCGAGCCCACGATCGCCCCGAACACCAGCGTGACCGTGCCTATGACGGCGACGGCCAGCTGCGCCGAGTCGCTTGCGTCGTAGACGAAGCCGGAACGCACCATGAGGTAGACGCCGGCGGTGACCATCGTGGCGGCGTGGATGAGGGCGGAGACCGGCGTCGGGCCGGCCATCGCGTCGCCGAGCCAGGCTTGAAGCGGGAACTGGGCGGACTTTCCGCACGCGCCGACGAGGAGCAGGACGCCGATCGCGAGGAGGGTGCCCGACCCCGCTTTGGCGGCACCGGCTGCGACGCCGTCGAAAGTCACCGTGCCGAAAGACGAAACCATGAGCATCATCGCGGCGAGCAGGCCGACGTCGCCCACGCGGTTCATGACGAAGGCCTTCTTGCCTGCGGCCGCGTAGGCCGGGACCTGGTTCCAGAAAGAGATGAGGAGGTAGGAGGCGAGCCCCACGCCCTCCCAGCCGACGAACATCACCGCGTAGGAGTCGCCGAGGACGAGCAGCAGCATCGAGGCGACGAACAGGTTGAGATAGGCGAAGAAACGAGTCTTGGCCGGGTCGTGTTCCATGTACCCGACGGAGTAGACGTGGATGAGGGTTCCGACGAAGGTCACCAGCATGAGGAAGGTGACGGACAGCGGATCGACCCGCAGGGAGAGATCGACGACGAAGTCGCCCGTCGCAAACCATCGGTACAGCCGCACCCGCATCGCCCTCTCTTCTGGGGATGCGCCGATGAGCTGGACAAGCGCCGCCGAGCCGACGAGCAGTGAGAGGCCCGACGCGCCGACGGCCAGCCAGTGGCCCCAGCTTTCGACCCTCTTTCCGGCGACGAGCAGGACGCCCGAAGCGAGGAGGGGGACGGCGACGCACAGCCACACGAGGGCCGCGGCTCCCGAGGCCGAAGTGATTTCCATAGTCAATTCACACCTCTTCCGGTCAGTGCTTGAGCTGGTTCGCGCCGTCGAGCGATGCGGACCGGTGGGTTGTGAAAATGGAAATGACGATCGCCAGGCCGACGACGACCTCGGCGGCCGCGACCACCATGACGAAGAAGGCGAAGACCTGGCCCTCGACGTTCCCCCACATCCGAGAGAACGCCACGAGCGCGAGGTTGCAGGAGTTGAGCATGATCTCGACGCCCAAGAGCGCGATGATCGCGTTCTTCCGGGTGAGGACGGCGGCCCCGCCGATGGAAAATAGGACGACGGCCAAAACGACGTACAGCATGAGATTCAACGGTTTTCCTCCTTGCCGTCGAGACGGGGGCGGTCCGGGCTGCCTCCGGCCGGGGGTTCTTCGCGCGGATCGCCATAGGCGGGGGCCTCCTCGCGCGAGTCCCCGTAGCTCGGGGCCTCTTCGCCCGGCATCCCGGGCATCTGGGCGCGAGGGACCTCGCGGCCCCGCCCGTCGAGTTCGCCGCGCGCGGCGCGCGCGGCGGTGATGGGCGAAACGTCCGACGGCGTGTAGGCCTGGCCTCGGATTCGCAGGATGCGCGGGACCGACTCGGCCACGGCCTCTCCCCCGCTCGTGAGGGCCGGGGCGGCGGCGGAATTCGATTCCGCGTAGATGCCCGTGGGCGGCTTTTGACCGATATGACGGCCTGTCTGCGCGTAGGCGGCCATCTTTGCCTCGGCAAGCTCCGCCTGGCTCAGACGCTTGCGCACGCCCTGGCGATGCGTCAGCGTCATCGCGCCCACGGCGGCGACGATGAGGAGCGCCCCGGTCAGCTCCATCGTGAGGGCGTGGTTGGTGAAGATCGACTTGGCTATCGCCGTCGGATTCGTCTCCTCGTTGGCCTTCGCCAAGCCAACGGGGCCGGGGGTTCGCGCGTCCATGACCGCTCCGCCGGCGATCGCGGCGAAGCCGAGCGCCCCCAAGGCGGCCATGACGCGCTGGCCTCGCAGGGTCTCGTACGTCGAGTCGGCCGCGTCGACGCCGATCATCATGAGCACAAAGAGGAACATCATGAGGATCGCACCCGTGTACACGGCGATCTGGACGACCCCCATGAACGGGGCTTCGAGCGCCGTGTACAGGACCGCCAAGCACACCATGTCGGCAATGACGCAGACCGCCGAATAGACCGCGCGCCGCGTGACTAGCAGGCCGAAGACGGTCAGCGTCACCATGACCACGGCGACGACGCCGAAAAGGATCGTCTCGCCCAGGGAGATTTCGATGGTCGCAGCTTCTTCCATCACCTTCCGCCTTCCGTGCGCTCGCCCCCGGACGCGTCTGCCGAGGCCGCCGCCGAATCGACAGGCGCGCCGGCCGGCGCCGCGGCCGAATCGAAGGGACCCGGAGCATCGACGGAGACCGCCGTCGCGAGGGTCGGATCGTCGGGCCGATGCTCGGCCACCCACTCGATCTGGGCCGCGGTGGGGCCGACGACCTCGCCGCGGTAGTAGTCGGCGTCGGACGCGCCCTCGGCCATCGGGTGGGGGGCGGCCAGCATGCCTTCCAGCATCGGCGCGAGAAGGTCTTCCTTCTCGTAGACGAGGCCCTCTCGCGTGGGGCCGGCCAGCTCGTACTCGTTCGTCATCGTCAGCGCCCTCGTGGGGCAGGCCTGGATGCAAAAACCGCAGAAGATGCAGCGCAGATAGTTGATCTGATAGACCCGGCCGTAGCGTTCGCCGGGCGAAACCTGGTTGTCCGGTGTGTTGTTCGCCGCCTCGACGAAGATGGCGTCGGCCGGGCACGCCCAGGCGCACAGCTCGCAGCCGATGCAGCGTTCAAGGCCGTCGGGATACCTGTTGAGCTGGTGGCGTCCGTGGTAGCGCGGGGCCGTTGGAACCTTCTCCTCCGGGTACTGCTCCGTGACGGGTTTGCGGAACATCGAGGAGATCGTGACCCCGTATCCTGCGACGGGGGCGAAGAGCTCCCCCGCCGGCCCTTTCTTCGGCCGGTCCCACAGCTCGGGATCGGGGGACGTGGAGGGAATGTGGTCTGTCACTCGTGGCCTCCCTTGACGGTGGTGGCTGCGCCGGTTTGGCGCTCTGCGGCGTCGGCTTGAGGCGCGGCGCCCCCTGCCTCGGACGCGGCGCCTCCTGCTTGAGACGCGACCGCGCCGGGCTGCGATTCGGCGGGTTCGCCCGCCTTGCCCGAGGCAGAAAGGCCCGAGCCCGAGGCCTCCGGGCCGCCCGGCGGGGCCGCGCCGCGCGAGGCGCGAGGAGAAGGCGGCAGGGTTTGGCCGGGCAGCGGCGGCACGGGGAATCCCCCGGCGAAAGCGTCGAATTCCTCGGACGGCCGGACGAAGCCCGCCTCGCCGGGCTCGTCGCCTTCGGCGTCGCCCTTCCCGCCGAAAAGGAGGACAAGCGCGAGAACGGCCAAGAAGGCTGCTCCTATGCCGATGAACAACTGGTTGCGCGACAGGTCGGTGAAGCTCGTAACCGCCTGGATGACGGCGACCGAGACGAGCCACGTCAGCGAAACCGGGATGAGGACCTTCCATCCGAACTTCATGAAATGGTCATAGCGCATGCGCAGGAGGGTGCCGCGGGTCCAGATCATGAAGAACATGAGGGTCCACGTCTTGCCGAAGAACCACAGCACCGGCAGCCAGCCGGTGTTCGGATTTCCGCCCCACAGCGAGAAGACCGACGTCGTGATCGGGTCCGCCCGCCAGCCGCCGAGGAAGACGGTTGTGGCGACCATCGAAACGTTGAGCATGTTGATGTACTCGGAGAGGAAGAACCACGCGAACTTCATCGACGAGTACTCGGTGGTGTGGCCCGCGACAATCTCGCCTTCGGCCTCGGGAAGGTCGAAGGGAAGTCGGTTCGTCTCTCCGAACATCGAAATGAGGTAGACGACGAAGGCCGGGAAGAGCGTGATTATGTTCCACAGGTCCGACTGCGCAGCCACGATCCCCGACATGGACATCGTGCCCGCCGTCAGGAACACCGTGACGAGCGAGAGCCCCAGCGCCAGCTCGTAGGAGATCATTTGGGTGGCCCCTCGCACCGACCCGTAGAAGGGCAGGGTGGAATGGGCCGACCATCCGCCGAGAACCAGCCCGTATTCGCCCAGGGCGGCGATCGCGAGGACGAACAGGACGGCGACGGGCGAATCCGCGAGCTGGAGCGGCGTCGAATGGCCGAATATCGAAACGTTGGGCCCCATCGGGACCACGGCCATGACCGTGAAGGCGCACACCGCGCCGACGAAGGGGGCGACGAAGTAGATGATCTTGTCCGCGCCCTTGAGCCAGAAATCCTCCTTGATGAGAAGCTTGACCGCGTCGGCGAAGGCCTGTCCCAGTCCCAAGGGACCCACCCTGTTGGGGCCGAGGCGCGTCTGCATGCGCGCTAGGCCGCGGCGCTCGACCCACAGGGCGAGGAGGACGTTCATGATGAGGAACACGATGATGAACGCGGCCTTCAAAACCCATATCCACCACGTGTCCTGGGAAAAGTCCGCCGTTTGGACGGCGGCTTGGATCGACGGCGTCACTTGCCCACCTCCGCAGCGACCGTTACGGCGTCGCCGGGCCTGACGCCCAGCGACGCGATCTTGCACCCGGCGGAATTCTGGGGAATCCAGACGACGCCGTCGGGCATAGGCAGGGTGACGACGGGAAGCGTGACACGTCCGATCGTCCCCTGGACGATTACTCTGCCGCCGGGGGCGGCTCCGGCGGCCCGCGCGGTGGCCTCCGACATGACGGCCGCGGGCCGCCGGGCCGTTCCGGCCAGATGCGGCTCGTTCGAGAGCAGCGCGCCCTCGCCAATGAGCAGATTCCACGAGGCCAGCACGGCGGTTCCCGGAGCCGGCGGCTCGGCCTCTCCCTCGGGGAAGGCGTGCGGCGGGGCCATGCGCGGCCCGTTCCACGGCTTGAAGCCGCGAATCTGCGCAACGGCGTCGGCGAGCGTGTCCAAACCGAGGTCGACCCCGAATTCGGCGGCAAGGTCGTTGAGGACGATGCGGTCGGGCCGCTCGACGGACGTCAGCGCCTGGCCGAAGGGGCGTATGCGGCCCTCCCAGTTGACGAAGGAGCCGCCCTTTTCAACCGGCGGGGCGACGGGCAGGACGACGTCGGCCAGGGCCGTCGTGGCGGTGGCGCGGACTTCGAGCTGAACGACGAACCCCGCGGATTCGATCGACGAGATGGCGTCGCCGGGCAGGTCGCCGACCTCGACGCCGCCCAGAAGAAGCCCTCCCAGAGCGCCGGAGTGCACGGACAGGAGGATCGACTCGGCCGAGCGGCCGGGCATCGAGGGGATCTTCGCTCCCCACGCCTCTTCCACTTCGGCGCGGGCCTGCGGATCGGCGACGGGGCGCCCGCCGGGCAGCAGGCCGCCGACCGCGCCCATCTCCACGGCGCCGCGATCGCCCGCACGCCGGGGAATCCACGCCAGGCGCGCGCCGCTGCGATCGGCGAGGCGGCGCGCAGCCGACAGCGCGCCCTCCGATTCTGCCGCGCGCTCGCCTACGAGGATGATCCCGCCGTCCGCCAGCCCGTCGTACACGGGGTCTCCGGCGTCAAGCCCGTCAAGGATCGCCGCCTCCGTCCCAGGGACCGCGGGAATGAAGTTGGCGTTCATCTTCGCGCTTCCGGCGGTCGCGTACGGGGCGACGACGCTCACCGACGTCGTCTTGGCCAAGACGGCCTTGCGCAGGCGCAGGAAGACCGACCCGCATTCCTCCTCGGCCTCGAAGCCCACGGCCAGGACGTGCCCGGCTTTCTCCAGGTCGCCGTACGTGACGCCGCGTCCGCTTCCGGCGACGACGAAGCCGAGGAACGCGTCCTCTTCGGGCGAGGCCGGGCGGGTTCTGAAATCGATGTCGTTGGTGCCTAGAACCGTTCGCGCGAACTTCGAGTAGGCGTAGGCGTCCTCCATGGTCAGCCTGCCGCCGGCCAGGACGCCGACGCCTCCGTGCGCTTTGGCCGCGGCGAGCCCGCGGGCTGCGACGTCGAGGGCGTCTTCCCACGACGTCGCCGCGAGCTCGCCCGAAGCGTCGCGCACAAGCGGGTGCGTCAAGCGGTCCGGGCCGCTCTGCCACCTGAAGGCGAATCGGTCCTTGTCGGTGATCCAGTCCTCGTTGACCTCCGGGTCCTCCCACGCCAGCCGGCGCAGGACCTCGCCGCGTCGGTAGTCGACGCGGATGGCCGAGCCCGAGGCGTCGTGCTCGGTCACGCCGGGGACGGACACGAGGTCGAAGGGCCGCGAGCGGAAGCGGTAGGCGGAGCTAGTGAGCGCGCCCACCGGGCAAATCTGAATGATGTTGCCGGAGAAGTAAGAGGAGAAGGGGCGGCCGGATTCGTCTGTTTCCGCGGGCTCCATCGGGCCCGCGGCGAAGCCCTCCGCAGGGCCGTAGCTGCCGTAAGAGCCGACGTAGTCTCCGGGGGCGGGCTCGGCGCACCCGCCGTCCGAATCGGAGAAGTTGAGGACCCGCGCGTCGAAGCCCCCGATCTGCGAGCCGTTGAGGGAGTGAACCTCGAAGCCCGGGGACCCGCCGCCGCGCCCCTGAAGCGCGATGAACGGGTCGCCTGCGATCTGGGACTGGAACCTCGTGCAGCGCTGGCACAGGATGCAGCGGTCGCGGTCGAGCAGGATCTCCGAGGTCACCTGGACGGGCTTGGGGTAGGTCCGCTTGACGTCGACGAAGCGCGATTCAGTGCGGCCGTCGGAGAGCGCCTGGTTCTGAAGAGGGCATTCGCCGCCCTTGTCGCAGATCGGGCAGTCGAGCGGGTGGTTGACGAGGAGGAACTCGATGATTCCGCGCTGCGCCTTGGCCGCGACCTCCGACGTGTGCTGGGTGTAGACCTCCATGCCGGGCGTGACGGCCTCCGCGCAGGAGGGCACGGGCTTGGGGCCCTTCGCGACGACGCCGTCGCGCCCGGGGCGCGCGACCTCGACGAGGCACTGGCGGCAGGCCCCCGCGGGCTTGAGCAGCGGGTGGTCGCAAAAGCGCGGAATGCGCACGCCTATCTTCTCGGCCGCGCGGATGATGAGGGTTCCCGCTGGAACCTCAACGTCCTTGCCGTCGATCGTGACATTGACGAGAGAGTCATTGGCCGTCATTGTGCAGACACCTCGGAGAACAGGGTCGTCTTTTCGTAGGGGAAGAGCTCGCGCGCCGGCGTCGTGTATCCTGCTTCGAACTCCTCGCGGAACAGCTCGATCCCCGACTTGACGGGGGTCGCCGCGGCGTCGCCCAAGGCGCAGAAGGAACGGCCGGCGATGTTCGAGGCGATCTCGTAGAGAAGGTCGACGTCGCCCGGCCGGCCGCGCCCGGCTTCCAGACGGTGGACGACCTGCCGCATCCAGTAGGTGCCTTCGCGGCACGGCGTGCATTTGCCGCACGATTCGTGCTGGTAGAAGTCCGTCCAGCGCGAGATGACGCGCACGACCGAGACTGTCTCGTCAAAGACCATGATGGCGCGGGTCGCCAGCATGGAGCCGGCTTCGCGCACCGAGTTGTAGTCGAGGGGGACGTCCAGCTGCTCGGGTGTGAACAGAGGCGCGGACGAGCCGCCGACAGCCCAGAACTTCAGCTCGTGCCCGGGCCTGATGCCGCCGGCCAGGTCGAGGAGCGTGCGCGCGGTGATCCCGAGCGGCGCCTCGTACTGGCCCGGATTCTTCACGTGGCCCGAAAGCGAGAAGAAGCCGTGGCCCTTCGCACTTTCCGTGCCCATGGCGTGGAACCATTCGACGCCGTTGCGGACGACCCCCGGAACCGAGGAGATCGTCTCGACGTTGTTGATGACGGTGGGCCTGGCGTACAGGCCCTCGGCCGCCGGGAAGGGCGGCTTGAGGCGCGGCTGGCCGCGCCTGCCCTCGAGAGAGTCGAGCAGGGCCGTCTCCTCGCCGCAAATGTAGGCGCCCGCGCCGGCGTGCACGGTGATCTCGATGTCGTAGTCGCCGTCGGGCCCCATGCCCTTGCCGATGAGCCCCGCCTCGCGCGCCTGCCGCACGGCGGCCATGAGGCGGCGGTATACGTGCACCACTTCCCCGCGCAGATAGACGAATCCGTGGTGTCCGCCGACGGCGAGAAGGCAGATGGCCATGCCCTCGATGAGCGCGTGCGGGTTGCCCATGAGCGCGGGAACGTCCTTGCACGTGCCCGGCTCGGACTCGTCTGCGTTGACCACGAGGTAGCGCGGACCGCCGTCTGGCGGGGGCAGGAAGCTCCATTTCAGGCCGGTCGGGAACCCCGCTCCCCCGCGCCCGGCCAGGCCGGAGTCCTTGATGAGCTGGGTCAGCTCGCCGGGGCCGTAGGACCACGCCTTGGCCAGCCCTTCGTACCCTCCGGCGTCGCGATAGGCGTCGAGCGTCCACGAACGCTCGCGGTCCCAGACGTCCGATATGACGGGGGACAACACTCCGGGAGCGGAAAACTCACTCACTTGGCGACCTCCTTCGGCGCGCTCCAGCCGCGTTCGCGCGCGATCTCCAGGCCCCTGAGCGAGGCGCAGCCCGCGCCCGGTCCCTCGTCCGCGTGGCCGTCCTCGAATCCGGCGAGGACCCTCTCCGTCTCCTTGAAGGTGTGCACCTTGTCGGCGCCCCGAGTCGGATGGAGGTCCCGGCCCGCGCGGATGTCTTCGACGATTTGAAGGGCCGACGTCGGCGTCTGGTTGTCGAAGAACTCCCAGTTGACCATAATGACGGGCGCGTAGTCGCATCCCGCGTTGCATTCGAGGGCTTCGAGCGTGATCTTGCCGTCCGGCGTCGTCTCGTCGCTCCCCACGCCGAGGGCGGAGGTCAAGGCCTCCCATATTTCGTCCCCGCCCATGACGGCGCACAGCGCATTCGTACACACCCCGACGTTGTATTCGCCGTTGGGATGGCGCCTGTACTGGCTGTAAAAGGTGGCGACGGCGGAGACTTCGGCGCGGGTCAGGCCCAGGACGTCCGCGCACAGCGCGATGCCGCGGGGCGAGACGAAGCCGTCGACCGACTGGACGAGGTGGAGCATGGGCATGAGCGCCGAGCGCGCCACCGGGTATCGCGCGACGATCTCCCGCGAATCGGCGCGCAGGCGCTCCTCGACCTCCGGCGGATAGCCTTCCTTCATCGGTCCACACCTCCCATGACCGGGTCGATAGCGGCAAGGCAGACGATGGCGTCGGCGAGCATGCCGCCCTCGGCCATCATCGACAGGCCCTGCAGATTTCTGAATCCGGGGTCGGACACGTGCGCCCGGTAGGGGCGCGTCCCCCCGGAGGACACGAGGTGGCATCCGAGGACGCCCTTGGCGTGCTCGACGATCGAGTACGCCTGGCCCGCCGGAACGCGGAACCCCTCGGTTACAAGCTTGAAATGGTGGATGAGCGACTCCATGGACTCGGTCATGATCTCGCGCACGTGCACGGGCGCCGTCCCCTGGCCGTCGGTGGAAATCGACAGGCGGGCGGGCCAGGCGATCTTCTTGTCCTCGACCATCACGGGCTCCCCCTCGGTGGCGTCGAGCTTGTCGAGGGCCTGGTAGACGATCCGCAGCGACTGGTAGCACTCGTCGAAGCGCACCATGGCCCGGTTGTAGGCGTCGGACTTGTCGTAGACCGGCACATCGAACTCGTAGTCTTCGTACCCGCAGTAGGGCTGGCTCTTGCGAAGGTCCCACGGAAGCCCGGCGGCCTTGACCGCCGGCCCCGTCTGGCCCAAAGCCATGAGAGCCGAGAGCGAGAGCACGCCGACGTCCTTGAACCGCGCCTTGAAGATCGGATTCTGAGCGACGATGGTCTCCATCTCCGACGTCCCCTTCCGCACGTCGGGGAGAAGCTCGCGGATGTAGGCCGTGATTCCCTCCGGCACGTCTTCCAGGACGCCTCCGGGCCGCACGAACTCGTAGTTCATCCTCAGGCCCGAGATCCTCTCGAAGATCCGGAGGATGTCCTCGCGCGTGCGGAATGCGATGGTCATCATCGTCGTCGCCCCCAGCTCGTTGAGCGACGAGCCGATGGCGACTAGGTGGGAGGCGATGCGCTGGAGCTCCATGAGAAGCACCCTGATGACGTTGGCCCTGCGGGGCACCTGCTCTTCGATTCCGAGCAGCTTCTCAACGGCCATGCAGTAGCCGACCTCCTGGAAGAAGGAGGCGACGTAGTCCATGCGCGTGACGTAGGCGACGCCCTGCGTCCACGTGCGGTACTCCATGTTCTTCTCGATGCCGGTGTGCAGGAAGCCCGTGGCGCCGCGGATCTCGCGGACGTATTCGCCGTCAAGCTCGAGGAGGAGGCGGTAGACGCCGTGCGTGGAAGGGTGGACGGGTCCGAGGTTGACGACGATGCGCTCCTCGGCCATGCGCGCCGCCTCGTCGGAGATTTCGTTCCAGTCCCCTCCGACGGCGGTGAAGTTGGGCAGGCCGTCGAGCTCGGCCTCCGTGGCGCCTGGGGTGGCGTAGATCTTCGGGTCGCTCATCAGCTGTAGTCCCTTCGCACGTCGGGGGGCGGCACGACGGCGCCCTTGTATTCGACGGGGATGCCCCCGAGGGGATAGTCCTTGCGCTGCGGATGGCCGATCCAGTCGTCGGGCATCGCCGTGCGGGTGAGGCCAGGGTGTCCGTCGAAGACGATCCCGAGGAGGTCCCATGCTTCGCGCTCGGGCCAATCGTCGCCCGGGTAGACCGAGACGATCGAGGGCAGGTGCGGGTCAGATTCGGGGCACGTCGATTCGATCGCGAGGAAGCGGTTGTGAGTGATCGAGAAGAGCGGGAAGTAGCCGTGCAGCTCGCGCCCCGCGTCCTGGGGATAGTGGACGCCGGTGACGCCGAAGCACATCTCGAATCTCAGATCTTGGTCGTCGCGCAGGCAGCGGGCCACGCGCACGAGGTGCTCGCGGGCGACGAAGAGCACGAGCTGGCCGTTTTCGACGACGACTTTTTCGATCGCCGCGTCGGGGTCGACGCCGTCGGCCTCCAAGAGTTCGGCGAGGACGTCGACGACGGAGTCGAACCACCCGCCGTAGGGGCGGCTCGCGGGCCTGGCGTAGACCTCGGCGCCCACGAGCTCGGAAAAGCCCGACGTGTCGCCGGACCCCTTGACGCCCCACATGCCCTGGACCCGACGCACGACGTCGGGGTCCGGGCCGCTGGCCGGCGCGATTGCGCCGTCGTTCTCGTTCACAAAGGCAGACCTTTCATTTTCACGCGAGTCGTTTTCACGCCAGCAGACCTTTCATTGCGTGGATGTCGGGTGCGGCGAGCGCGGCCTTCTCGGCCGCCCGGGCCGCAGCCTCGCGGGCACCCTTCGTCAGCCTGCGATTGCGCTTGACGTGCTCGCGCAGCTCGAGCACGGCGTTGATGAGCATCTCGGGGCGCGGCGGGCAGCCGGGCAGGTAGACGTCGACGGGCACGATGTGGTCGCATCCCTGAACGATGGCGTAGTTGTTGAACATGCCGCCGGAGGAGGCGCACACGCCCATGGAGACGACCCACTTGGGGTCAGTCATCTTGTCGTAAATGTCGCGCACCACCGGCGCCATCTTGTGGCTGACCCGCCCGGAGACGATCATGAGGTCGGCCTGACGCGGGGAAGCGCGGAAGACCTCCATGCCGAAGCGCGCGGCGTCGAAGCGCGGCGTTCCGAAGGACATCATCTCGATGGCGCAGCACGCCAGGCCCATCGTCACGGGCCACTGCGAGTTGGTCACCGCCCAGTTGGCCACGGCCTCGACAGACGTGAGGAAGACCCCCTGGGAGCCGGCGTCGTGAGGCGTCTGCGCCCCTCTCGATTCCGCGTGCGTTCGTCTCAATCCCATGTGTGCTCCTCTCAATCCCACTCGAGCCCGCCGCGGCGCCACTCGTAGACAAAGGGGACGGCGATGAGGAAGACGAAGCTCAGCATCGCGACGACGCCGAACAGGCCGAGCTTGTGGAACGAGACCGCCCACGGATAGAGGAAGACGACCTCGATGTCGAAGACGATGAACGTCATCGCCGTCAGGTAGTACTTGATCGGGAAGCGCCCGCGCCCGCTGGCCGCGGGCGTCGCCTCCACGCCGCACTCGTAGTTCTCGAGCTTTACCCGGTTGTGCCGCTTGGGGCCGAGAAAAGAGCTCATGACGAGGCCGCCGATCGAGAGCGCCGCGGCCGCGGCGATCATAACCAGCAGAGGAACGTAGGAGTTCATCGACGCACCTGCTTTCTTGCCTTCATCTTTGCGGCAGTCGCCTTCGCCGCCGCCTTGGTCGTCTTCATGCTTTCGGGGCCGCCTTCGCCAACGCCGAGATGAGCCGGTCCATCCAGTCGCCTCCGCGGCGGTCGTAACAGTCGGAGAGCAGCCTCATGACCAGTCGCATGAGCGTCGGCCGCGGCAGGCCGTGGGCGACGCACATGTGCATGATCCGAGGGCGCTCAATGAGGCGGGCGAAGGCCCGTCCGAGCGAGTAGTATCCGCCCAGCTCCTCGCGCATCGCCGCCGGATAGGCCGCGAGAGCCCTGTCTTTCGCTGTGATCGTGGGGCGCGAGTGCGCCTGTGCTATGGCGTCGGCCGCGAGGCGGCCCGCCTGGAGCGCGTAGGCGATCCCCTCCCCGTTGAACGGGGAGACCATGCCGCCGGCGTCGCCCACCAGAAGCAGACCGTCGGCGTAGTGCGGCTTGCGGTTGAAGGCCATGGGCAGAGCGGCGCCGCGCAGCCGGCCAACCTGGTTTTCTTCCGTGAATCCCCATCCGGACGGCGCGTTGGCCATCCACGCCTTGAACATCCCGCGATAGTCCAGCCCCGTGGCCTTCGCAGTCGAGGAAAGCGATCCGAGGCCCACGTTGACGATCCCTCCGGCGAGCGGGAAGATCCATCCGTAGCCGGGCATGAGATCGGATTTTCCGGGCTTGCCCTTCCACAGCTCCAGATGGGATTCCATGACGGAGTCCGCGGAGCGCCCCGAACGGAAATACGTCCGGTAGGCCACTCCCATGGGCCGGTTCATCGCCTTCTCGCGCCCAACCGCAGTCGCGAGGCGAGCGGAGACTCCCCCTGCGTCGACGACGACGGGCGCTTTGAAGGCGAGCGGCTCGCGTTCCGCCGACTTCGCCTTGACGCCGATCACTCTGCCGCTGCGCTCGTGCAGAATCGGGCCGACGACGGTGACGTTCTCGCGCAAAACCGCCCCGGATTCCTGGGCTTTCGCCGCGAGCGCGGCGTCGAGCTCCGCGCGTGGGCAGGCGAGGCCGAAATTGGGCAGGGAGGCCGTCTCGGGCCACGGCAGCTCGATAGTGCGGCCGCCTCCAACCGCGCGAAGGCCGGTGTTGCGCGCCCAGCCGCTCGTGTCGACGCCCATGCGGACAAGCTCGGCCACGGCGCGGGGCGTGAGGCCGTCTCCGCAGACTTTGTCCCGCGGAAACGCCGATTTTTCGAGAAGCAGCACCCTGAGGCCGGCCATGGCGAGATAGTGGGCGGTCGACGAACCGGCCGGCCCCGCGCCGACGACGACGGCGTCGGCTTGCATATCGCCCTTGTCCATTGGTCTCAGTTCCTTTGTGCGCTATTCGGCGCCACAATCCTATGCTGTGAGCCACTGCACCGAGAACGGAAAATACGTAACATTCGTCTTTCGATATTGCGAAACGGCGGAATCAAAGGGCTTGGCCTTTCGTCCCACGCGTCGATGACAAGAAGATCACACCCCGGATCGCGCGCTCACATCGGCCGAACGGCCCTGTGAATCGCGACGATGCCTCCCGTCAGGTTTCGGTACGCGACCGAACGCCACCCGGCGTCCTGGATCATTCGAGCCAAGTCGGCTTGATCGGGCCAGGCGAGGATCGACTCGCCCAGGTAGTCGTAGGCCGATTCGTCTGAGGAGAACGCCTCTGACAGCGCGGGGACGACGGAGCCCAAATAGAAGGAATACAGCCTGCGCATCGGCCCCCACACGGGGGTGGAGAATTCTGCGATTGCCAAGCGCCCGCCGGGTTTGGCCACACGCAGCATTTCCTTCAGGGCCTTGCGCGGGTCGTTGACGTTGCGCAGCCCGTAGGACATCGTGACGACGTCGAAAGCCCCGTCGGCGAAAGGCAGGCGCATGGCGTCGCCGGCCACGCAGGGTATTTCGGGGCGGCGCGAGCGGGCTTCGGAGAGCATGCCCAGGGAGAAGTCGCACGCGACGGCGGATGCGCCGTTCTCGGCGTAGGAGGCCGTGGACGTCGCGGTTCCCGCTGCGAGGTCGAGGACGCGGTCTCCCGGCCCGGCCGCCACCGCCGCAGCCACTGCCGCCCGCCAGACTCTGACCTGGCCGAGGGAGGCGACGTCGTTCATAAGGTCGTAACGGGAGGCGACCTCGTCGAACATCCTGGAGACTTCCCCGGGCTTCTTCTTCAGACTCGCGCGGCGGTTTGCCATGCCGTGCGTCCCCTTTCCTCGCCGCGTGCCTTCTCTCGGCATTCTTGGCAATGCGTCTCGTTTTCCGCCATGCGCTTTCCTTCGCCATGGGCCCTTGTTCGGGCGACTCGCATTCTACTAGCCTCTTTCGGAAGACTCGTCCGCGCACACCAAGCCCGCCGCCCTTCTCACACCAAGCCCGCCCGCCTTCGCATACCAAGCCCGCCCGCCTTCGCACACCAGTCCCGCCCGCCTTCTCACGGCGCGCAGGCTCCCAGCGCCGTCAAGCCTCACGACTTAAACTTTCATCCATGGACGAATTCCCTCTGCTTCCCGCGGCAGTCTCCGAGACCTTCGACCCCGAGCGCTGGCGCGACGTCGCCGGACTCGATTTGCAGGACGTCACCTATCACCGCGGAGTCGAACGCACCCGGGGGGCCGACGGCGCCGTCGTCGCGTGCGCCGACCTCCCCGTCGTCCGCATCGCCTTCAACCGCCCCGAGCTGCGCAACGCCTTTCGGCCCGAAACAGTCGACTCGCTCTACCGTGCACTCGACTGCGCCAGGCTCGACCCGTCCGTGGGCGCCGTCGTCCTCACGGGCAACGGCCCCTCCCCCAAGGACGGCGGGTGGGCTTTCTGCTCGGGAGGCGACCAGCGCGTGCGCGGACGCGACGGGTACAGGTATGAGGGCGCCGCGAACGGCGAGGCGAGGTCCGACGCCGAAATCTCGTCCGCCGGGCGCGCGCCCGGCAGACGTCCCTCCGGAGCGCGCCCGTCCAACGGCAGACTGCACATCCTCGAGGTCCAACGGCTCATCCGGAACATGCCAAAGGTCGTCATCGCCGCTGTTTCGGGATGGGCCGCGGGCGGCGGGCACTCCCTCCACGTGGTCTGCGACCTGTCCGTCGCCTCGCTCGAACACGCCCGCTTCAAGCAGACAGACGCAAACGTCGGGTCGTTCGACGCAGGGTACGGCTCTCAGCTGCTCGCTCGCCAAGTGGGCGACCGCAGAGCCCGGGAGATCTTCTTCCTGGCGCGGCCCTATTCGGCGGAGGACGCCGTCGCCTGGGGCGCTGTCAACGAGGCGGTCCCCCACGCCGAGCTGGAGGATCGCGCGCTCGAGTACGCGGCAACCGTGGCGCAGAAGTCTCCGCAGGCGATCCGCATGCTCAAGCTCGCCTTCAATGCCGCCGACGACGGCATCGCCGGCATGCAGGCCTTCGCGGGCGAGGCCACCCGGCTCGCATACATGACCGAGGAGGCCCGCGAGGGGCGCGACGCCTTCCTCGAACGACGCTCCCCCGACTGGTCGCCCTTCCCTTACTATGCGTGAGGCCGATTGCCATGAGTGAGTCCGACTTGAACCCCTCCCACAGCTCCGCCGGCCTTCGCGCAGTCGCGGGCGGCACGAGTCCCGCCTCCCGCGAGCGCACCCTTGACGTCGCCCGGCGGCTCGCTTCCTTCCGGCGCAGCCCGTCCCGGAAGCTCGACCCGTCCGGGCAGCCTCATCCCCCGACGATGCTGACGGACGAATCGCTCGTCCATGGCGGCAATCCGGTTGACGCCGCCTTCGCTTGCGGCCCAATCCCGCCCGAAACGGCTTTGATTTTGCGAACTTCGGGTTCGACGACGGGCGTGGGAAGCCTCGTGGCGATCTCGCGGGACGCCCTCCTCGCCTCCGCCGAGGCGACCGAGGAGGCCCTCGGCGGCCCCGGGCATTGGGTCACATGCCTGCCTACCAACCACATCGCCGGTTTTCAGACCCAGTTCCGTTCGGCAGCCGCCGGCCTGGCCTCTATCGACGCCGGGGCCGGCCGTCCCGAAGACCTCGCGCGGGCCGCCGACTTTGACGGGAAGTCCGCGCCCCTTTACGCATCGCTCGTTCCCACGCAGCTCAGGCGCCTTCTCGCCAGTTCGGCCGCGCGAGCCGCCAGGCGCTTCGACGCCGTCCTCGTGGGAGGGGCCGCTGCAGGCGCCAGGCTTCTGGAGGCCGCCCGGGCCGCGGGCCTGAAGGTCGTCACCACGTACGGAATGACGGAAACCTGCGGCGGCTGCGTGTACGACGGACGCCCCATCGGGGACACCCGCGTCGCCGTCGAAGACTGCCGCATCGTTTTGTCGGGCTCGGCGGTGGCGCTCGGATACGTGGGAGGCCCCGATTTCGCCGGGACGTTCCGCACGAGCGACGTCGGCATCCTGGAAGCCGGCCGCCTGACCGTGCTCGGGAGGGCCGACGACGCAATCACCACGGGCGGCATGACGATCATGCCCGCCGTCGTCGAAGAGGCTCTCGCGCGCAGCGGGGCGGGCGAAAGCGTCGTCGTCGGAATCGACGACGACGAATGGGGCGAGATCGCTGTGGCCGTCGTGGGCGCGACGGGGCTTTCCCGGCCGACTGCCTCCAAGATGCGCAAGGCGATCGCCGAAGAGCACGGGAAGGCCTATGTTCCCAGGTTGTTCCTCAGCTTCTCGGACCTCGGGCTTTCGGATCCCGGGCACTCAGAGTCCGGGCCTTCGGATCCCGAGCCGTCGGATCCCGGGCTCTCAAGCGCCGGCTCCGGCGGCCTTCCGCTGACCGCATCCGGCAAGCCGGACAGACGCGCGATCCGCGAGCTCGTCCGCCGCGCCTTGGACCGCCGTTCTCCTTCTTCGTAGCGCCTCGCTTCGAGCCGCCGGCCCCGTTCTCGCAGAGCCCCGCCTTGAACCGCTGCCCCAGTTCTCGCAGAACCTCGCCCCGTTCTCCCAGCGCGGCGCGCCAGAACGCGAGAACCGCCGGTACCATGGCTCCGTGGCGGTTTCAGATTGGATCGAAGGGGCGCGCCCGAAGACGCTGCCCGCAGCGTTGGCCCCTGTCATGGCCGGGACGGCCGTGGCGCTGCACGCAGGCGAAGCGTCCCCCGTTCGCGCCGGGCTCGCGGCCGTTCTCGCCCTCGCGCTGCAGGTGGGGGTCAATTTCGCCAACGACTATTCGGACGGGATCAGGGGCGCGGACGCCGTCCGCTCCGGCCCTCCGCGGCTGACCGGCGGAGGCAAGGCGTCCCCCGACACGGTCAGGCGCGCCGCGTTCGCGGCCTTCGGAGCCGGCTCGGCGGCCGGCCTCGCTCTGGTGGCCCTGTCCGGCCAATGGTGGCTGCTTCTCGTCGGCGTCGCGGCTCTCGCAGCGGCCTGGTTCTACACGGGAGGCAGCCGCCCGTACGGGTACATGGGCCTCGGGGAGGCATTCGTTTTCGTCTTCTTCGGGCTCGTCGCGACGGCGGGAACGACTTACACGCAGGCGCTGTCGGTCCCCTGGCAGAGCTGGCTCGCGGCCTGCGCCGTCGGCTCGGCGGCCTGCGCGCTGCTCATGGTCAACAACATTCGCGACATCCCAACCGACGCCGACGTCGGCAAGAACACCCTCGCGGTCCGGATCGGAGACAGGCGGGCCAGGCGGGCCTTCGCCGCCCTGGTCACTGTGCCGGTCGTCACACCTCTCGCACTGATCGGAGACCTCGGCCCCTGGGCCGCCTTGGTCGCCGCGCCGACCTCCCTCCTTGCCTGGCGCGCCGTCTCGCCCGTGCTCGCAGGCGCCGGCGGACGCGATCTGATTCCCGCCCTCCGCACCGCGGGCCAGGCGGAGCTCGCCTTTGGCGTAACTCTCTTTCTGGCTTACGCGGGGGCCGTTTACCTACACTAAGTTCCATGCCCCGTGTCATGCTTGCCATCACGATCGTCGCCCTCTGCATCTACGGGATCATCGACTGCGCTCGCACGCCGAAAGAGTCGATGCCGGGGCGCCTGCCCAAGCCCGTCTGGATCGTCGTCGCCTTGATCCCGGTCGTCGGCGCTCTCCTGTGGCTTCTCCTCTCGTGGCCGATCAAGCACCCGGACGGCTTCGGAACGATCGAGGTCGGACGGGGACGTCCGCGCAGGCACGAGCCCGAGGGTCCGATCGCCCCCGACGACGATCCCGAGTTCCTCGCCAAACTCGACGCCCGGAATCGCTTCGCCGAGTGGGAGCGCCAGCAGGCCAAGGCGGGGGGCAAATCCGGAGACGGCGGCAAGCCCGGAGACAACGACGCAGGCAAGGACGCCGCCGGCAAAAACCCCGACGGCGGCCCCGGCCACGATGACGCTTCCGGGCCCCAGAAGGCCCCGAAAGGCAAAACTTCCGAAGAGGGCGACCCATTCGCTTCGCAGTTCGACGATCTCGATGCAGAACTCCGCAAGTTTCTAGACGACGAGGGCTCGCAGTCTGCTTGACGGACGAATAGATCCACAACGCATGGGTCCGCAGCCGCGCCGACGTCGAGCACCCCTGTACCGAGTCAAGGCTTCGAAGAGGCTTAGAATCTGACGGCAACGACGAGAGGGGACGACGTTGATCGAGGTTTCCGCGCAACAGGTGCTGGCATGGCGGCTGCACAGGCAGTGCCTGGAACCGTTGACGGACGCGGGTCCTGTTGAGATCGTCGGACGGCTCTGCGGAGTGCAGGCGCAGGTGGCTTCCGCCGCTGAGACCGCTATCGGCTTACGGCAACGCAGCCCGCGACCTGAAGGGGTCAAGCGTGCGTACTCCGACCGCTCGCTTGTCAAGACTTGGGCGATGCG
>ERZ772807.390-NODE-390-length-27309-cov-8.225765_pt1 | contig 27309 bp, 31 predicted proteins | sample MGYA00511472_ERZ772807 | MGnify/ENA primary metagenome ERZ772807 (study PRJEB29015, sample SAMEA2737947) | human oral metagenome | biome: human oral; feature: human-associated habitat; material: dental | place: China | collected 2039 ... | reverse complement strand
TCCTCGCGCGGCTGGGCGGCCACGACGGCGGCGGCCCGGTCGGTGGCGTCGCGCAGCTCGTAGGAGTCCATGAGCAGGATCCTGTCGGCGACGTCCAGGTAGTCCCCCGACCCTCCCATCACCATGACCGTGGAGACCCCGGTGGCCGCCAGCGCCCCGACGCGGTCGACGAAGGGCGTGATCGGCTCGCGCTCGTCGGCCACCAGGGAGCGCATGCGGGCGTCGCGGATGAGCAGGTTGGTCGCCGAGGTGTCCTCGTCCAGCAGCAGGGCGCTCGCCCCCGCCTCGATGGACTCGATGATCGACGCGGCCTGCGAGGTCGAGCCCGAAGCGTTCTTAGTGGTGAAGGCCACGGTGCCGCGTCCGCCCGGCAGGTGCGAGATGAAGGGGGACAGATCGACGCCGGTGACCGCCCGACCGTCCGCGGCGCGCACCTTGACCGCGTCCGGCACGGTGGCCACCAGCTCGCGGCCGTCCCCGGGCACGTGCGGGTAGACGCCCCGCTCGACGGCGCTCAGCAGCGTCGACTTGCCGTGGTAGCCGCCGCCGACGATGACGGTGACGCCGGTTCCGATGGCGGTGCCCCGCACCTGCCCGGCGTGAGGCAGGGTGACGACGGCGGCCAGCGAGTCGGGCGCCTGAAGCGGCACGGCGTCCACGTGCAGGGGCTCGTCGCTCACCCCGGAGCGTCGTGGTAGCAGGGCGCCGTCGGCGAGGAAGGAGACCCATCCGCGCTCGCGCACGGTCCTCGTCAGGGCGCGGTGGTCCTCGAGCGCGGCCACATGGGCGAGCAGCCGCTCGGCCCGCTCGCCGGTCAGGTCCAGGGCGGTGCCGATCGCGCGAGTCAGGTCGCGCGCCACGATGCGGGCCGCCTCGTGGCCCTGGATGGAGCGGCCGCGCGCGGGCAGCGCCATGCGGGCCCGCACCTCCAGCCTGCGGACTCCTGCCTCCGACGACCCCTCGTCCTCCGGCTTGTCGTCCAGGCGCCCGTCTCTCGTCTCCTCGTCCTCCGGATCCTCGGGTAGGGCGAGGACCGCGGAGCGCTCCAGGATCTCCTGGCCCGGGGCGGCGATGGACAGGCTGGTGCCCTTGAAGGCCGCGTGCAGCTCACGGGTGAGGAAGTCGCACACCGCCAGGCGACGATCGTCGGTCGTCAGGAGCTCCCGATCCTCCAGGATCTCCAGCCCCGACAGGTCGGTGGGCGCCTCCAGACGGATGCGGGTCGGGGGCGCGTAGGGGTCGGGCTGGACGCGGTCGACGTGCAGGACCCAGTCCTCGGGCGCCTCGTAGCGGCCCACGATCGCCCTGTACGCCGCGTAGGAGCGGCCGTCCAGGGCGTGGAGGTGCCCCACGAGGTCGGACAGAGAGCCATCGCGCGGCTCATCGTCGTACTGGCGACGCCGACGGTCGTCGCCGCGTCCGGAGACGCTGTAGTCGTCCCGTCCGCCGGATCGCGGTCCTCTGCGGTCGTCGCGATGCCCGCGGTAGCCGCGGTCGCCCCCGCGGTCCCTGTAGGGTCCGTCGTACCGGCGCGAGCCGCCGCTGCGGCCCGCGCGGCCGCCTCGCCCGTATCCCTGACGCCGGTCGTCCGGTCGCTGCCCGTCGTTGCTCATGGGGCGATCCTGGCACATCACTGCGGCTGTTCCGCATATGCGTCGAGATCGGTCCGGTTCCGCGTCGAGACCGGTCCGGTTCCGCGTCGAGACCGGTCGGGCTCCGGCTCGGGATCGGTCCGTCCCCCGCCGTCCGCATTGCGAGGCGGGCCGTGGCGCGCGGAGCTCACCGGCTCCGCTTGAAGCCGTCGCGCACGGCCCTCGTGAGCCGGTCCAGTCCCGCCGAGGCGATCGACCATCGGTGCCAGAACAGCGCACGGTCCAGGGTGGCCAGCCCGGGCACGGTCACCAGGCCCGGGTGCGCGTCCAGCTGGCCGGCGGGCAGCATGCCCCAGCCCAGGCCGGCCTCGATGGCCGCGGCGAGCCCGGCGGTGGTGGGGACGACGGCGCGCGGTGCGGGCACCGGCAGGCCCGCCGCGCGCAGGGCGAGGTCCTGCAGATCGTCGTCGGCGTCGAAGCGGACCACCGGCAGTGAGGAGGCCGTGGCCCCGGCGACCAGGAGCCCGGGCGCGACGACGGGGACGTAGGTGGTCGTTCCCAGGCGCTCCACCCGGCATCCGGCCGCGCGCGCACCCGAGGCGGACACGGCGCACATGACCCGCCCCGATCGCAGCAGTTCGGAGGTGCGGCTCTCGTCGGCCACGATCAGGCGGAGACGGCAGTTCCATGCGGCGGCCTCGTGCAGGACGGCGGGGAACCAGGTCGCCAGTGAGTCGGCGTTGACGGCGACAGCCAGCTCGACCGGTTCCGCCTGGCCTGTTCCGGTGCCGGCTCGTGGGTCGGTCGTCCCGTCGAGGTCGAGCTCGGCCGCCATCTCGGCGGCCAGGAGTGATTGCTGGCGGGCGTAGCGCAGCACGACCTCGCCGTCGGGCGTCGGGGTGGAGGGGGAGCCGCGTCGTACGAGAACGCGACCGAGAGCGGACTCCAGCGCCCGGATTCGCTGGCTGACCGCCGAAGTCGAGACTGCGAGCCGACGGGCGGCGGCCTCGAAGGCGCCGGTGTCGGCGACGGCCTCCAGGGCGGCGAGCTGATCCGGATGCATGAAGGACGGCTTCATGAATTGAAGAATATCGCGTTGGCCTTCATGAGTGCGCCGTGCTTAACCTCGGCGCATGATCGTCTCGTTGACCGCTCTCCTGACCTCGGCCCGGACGGGCGCCTCCGCCGCCTCGGCCATGTCCGCTCCGGCCGGGCTGCCCGCATCGCTCGACCTCGCCCCCGCCCTGACCGGCTTCGGCACCGGGCTCGGCCTCATCGTCGCCATCGGCGCCCAGAACGCCTGGGTACTGCGACAGGGGGTGCGCCGTGAGCACATCGGGCTGGTCGTCGCGATCTGCGCCCTCAGCGACCTCGTCCTCATCGCGGTGGGAACCGGGGCGATCCGCATCGTGACCGGCATGGCCCCCTGGGTGCTCGAGGTGCTGCGCTGGGGAGGGGTGATCTACCTGGTCGCCTTCGCGCTCACCTCGTTCCGCTCGGCGCTGCGCCCCGGGGCTCTGGAGCAGTCGGCGGCGCGCCCGGCCGCCTCGGTGGCGGCGACCACGCTGGCGCTGACCTGGCTCAACCCGCACGTCTACCTCGACACGGTCCTCATGCTCGGCACGGTGACCAACAACTTCGGGTCCGCCCGTTGGTGGGCCGCGGCCGGCGCCGGCGCGGCCTCCGTCCTCTGGTTCGCCGGGCTGGGGCTCGGAGCACGTGCCCTGTCGGGTCCGTTGTCCAGCCCCCGGACGTGGCGAGTGGCGGACGTGCTCGTCGGCTGCGTCATGCTGGGGGTCGCCGCGCACCTGGCTCTGGGCGCATGACGGGTCGTCCCCCCCCCGCGTCGAGATCGGTCCGGTTCCGCGTCGAGATCGGTCCGGTTCCGCGTCGAGATCGGTCCGGCCGGCAGCGCCTCGGAGCCGCTCAGGCGCCGCTCGCGTGCGCGGCGTCCTCGGCGGCCTCCTTGCGGAGCGTGCGCAGGCCGAAGGAGAGCATGGTCCGCAGCAGGAGCGGGTTCCACACCCTGGTGAATCGGGTGACGGTTCGCTTCGGCATGCGGCGCAGGACGGCGACGACGCGCCTCGTCTCACCGCGTTCGGGCGCGAGCGGACTCGTCCTGACCATCGCCTCGACCGTGATGGACAGCGCCGCGCCGCGCCCGGCGAGATCCTCATCCGGCAGCGCGCGCCACGAGCCCTGACGATGGGCCTCCTCGAGGACGGTCAGGGCCGAGCCCAGCCCGGCACGAGACAGGCCCACCAGCTCCGGGCGGATCCGCTCGGCGTCGAGGCGCTCGAGGAGCTCCGCGGCCAGCGGTAGGGCCGAGGACGCCAGCACGTCGATCAGGCCGTTGACCTCGGCGCGCTCCTGGGGCGACATCTCGGGCGTCCCCGGCGCGGCCCCGCCCTCGTCGTCGACGTCCCCGGAGAAGAGCGCGGGCACGCCGAGCGCCTCGGCGCGCTTGGTGGCGCGATGCACGTCGGCCAGGCGCTGGTGCGCCGCCGGGGAGGCCGCCAGCGCGGTGAGCAGCTCGTCGGCGGCACGCCAGCGGAACTCGGCCCTCTCGGTTCGCTCGGCCTCCTCGTCGCCGGTCCGCGGCGCGGTCGGTCCCGGCTCAGACATCGGGAGCCGTCTCGGGCGGCAGCACGTCGGTCTGGGCGGGCAGATCCGCGACGCCCACCGGGCAGGTCACCCCGTTGGGGCCGTGGTTGCAGTAGCCGCCCGGATTCTTGTGCAGGTACCCCTGGTGATAGTCCTCGGCCAGGTAGAAGGGGCCGCCGAACTCGGCGTACAGCCCGTCGACCGGTCCGATCGTCGTCACGCAGGTGCCCAGACCCAGGCGGGTCAGCTCGCTCTGGAACAGGTCGCGGATCCCGTGGGCGGCGGCGGCCTGGGCGGGCGTCGTCGTCCACACGGCCGAGCGGTACTGGGTGCCGACGTCGTTGCCATGCCTGTTGGGGCGGGTCGAGTCGTGGTTCTCCCAGAAAGCGCGCAGCAGCGCCTCGCCACCCGCTCCGACGACGGCGGGGTCGTAGACCGCCCGCACCGTCTCGGCATGGCCGGTGGCCCCGGTGCTGACCTCCTGATAGGTGGGGTTCGGCGTCGTGCCGCCCATGTATCCGACGGCCGTGGCCACGACGCCGGGCAGACGCCACAGGATCCGCTCCACGCCCCAGAAGCAGCCGCCCGCCAGGTGGATCACCTCGGTGCCCTCCGGCCAGGGGCCGTCCAAAGGACCGCCGAGGACGACGTGATCGCCCGGATCCGGCAGCAGGCCGGTCTCGCGGCCGGGGATCGCGGGGTTTCGGGACGGGATCCCAGAGGGCGCGTTCTTCATGGCGGTCACACTACCGTCCCCGCCGTCCGCGGGACGGGCGCCCGGAACGCGCTCGCTCGTACGAGCCGCGGGCGTGGGAATACGTGCCGGTGCCCGATGACGGCCGGCACCGCCGGCCGTCATCTCAGACCGTGGTGACGTCGACGATCTCCGCCTCGATCTCCTTGCCGGTGGGGGCGGCGTAGGTGACGGTCTCGCCGGCCCTGTGCCCCATGAGCGCCTTGCCGAGCGGAGCATCGGGGGAGAAGACCTTGACGCCCGCGGGGACGTCCGCGGTGATCTCCTGTCCGCCGAGCGCGAAGCGCTGCTCCTTGCCGGCGACCCTCGCGGTCACGATCGTTCCGGCGGAGACCGAGCCGTCGGAGGCGGCCTCGCCGATCTGGGCGTTCTCGAGCAGGTCGGTGAGCTGGATGATGCGGGCCTCGTTGAGTCCGGCCTCCTCGCGCGCGGCGTGATATCCGGCGTTCTCGCGCAGGTCGCCCTCCTGGCGGGCGGCCTCGACGCGCGCCGCGATCTCCTTGCGGTCGGTGTCCTTACGGCGGCGCAGCTCCTCGGTAAGACGGTCGAAAGCGTCCTGCGTGAGCCAGGTGCCCTGTTGCTCGGTAGTCTCCTCGGCCATGGGTCCTCCTAGACTGAACGACGAGTTCAACTCGTGATCTTAGCCCCCGATCCTCGACCCATCAGTCCGCTCCCCGCCTTTCAGCCGAGGACGGCGAGGTAGCAGGCGACGCAGTGACAGGCCCACCCCGCGACCGTGCACAGGTGGAAGATCTCGTGGAAGCCGAACCACTCCGGCGACGGGTCGGGGTGCTGGCGGACGTAGATGACGCCGCCGATGGTGTACAGGACGCCTCCCGCTATGAGCAGGCACACGATGGCCGGTCCCCCGGCGACCCAGAACTGGGGCAGGAACCAGAACGCCACCCAGCCCAGGGCCACGTACAGCACCGTGGAGAACCAGCGCGGCGCGCTCCGCCAGACCAGGCACTTGACGATGCCCAGCAGCGCCCCGCCCCACACGATGCCCAGCACGGCCACGGCGATCCCGGTGCTGAGCAGCGCCACGGACAGGGGGGTGTAGGTGCCCGCGATCAGCAGGAAGATGTTGGAGTGGTCGAAGGACTGGAGCACGACGGATACGCGGCGCGTCCACCGACCGCTGGAGATGTGGTACACGCCGGAATTGGCGAAGAGTAGCAGGGAGGAGACGAGGTAGGCGACGCACGCCCATGTCCGCCCGGCGCCGGGGGCCAGGACCGTCAGCACGATGCACGCGGCCAGCGCCAGGGGCGCGGTGCAGGCGTGGATCCAACCGCGCAGGTGCGGCTTGGGGTAGCCGTCGTAGGTGAGGGAGGGCTTCTTGCTCGTGCTGCTCTGCATGGTGCTCTCCTCGACGGCGCTGGACGCGACGACGTCCTCGGGTGCACGCACGGTCTCGTGCGCGGGAGCCTGGATGCTCATCGACGGACCTCCTCGACGGGTTCGCTCAGCTCGCGGGCCAACAACTTACGGTTCCGTAGGTTACGTTACCGTAGGTTTGTGTGGAAGGGTGGGGAGCGCCTCATTCCCGCGCTACCGTTGCTCCAGAGAACCCGCGGGCGCCCGCGCGTGGCGGGCGATCGCACCCGGAGGAGGGGCATGGCAGGGAAAAACCTCGTCTACGAGTTCTATGAGCGTCGCCTGGCCGCGCAGATCGACCCCGAACGGGTGCCCGGTCACGTCGGCGTCATTCTCGACGGCAATCGGCGCTGGGCGCGCACCAGGGGCTTCGGGGCCGCCCAGGGGCACAAGCGGGGTGCGGACAAGATCGAGGAGTTCCTCGGCTGGGCGCAGATCGCCGGAGTCCGCATGGTCACCCTGTGGCTCCTGAGCACTGACAACCTCTCACGGGATCCGGCCGAGCTGTCCCCGTTGCTGGACATCATCGCCCACGCCGTCGATGAGCTCGCGTCCACCGGCCGCTGGCGCCTGCGTCTGGTCGGCGCGGTCGATCTGCTGCCCGCGTCCGTCGCTGAGCGCCTGCGCAGCGCCGTCGCCTCCACGGCCGCGCCCCGGAGCGCCGACGACGGCGCGGAGGGGACCCCGGGGGACCGGGCCGACACGCGCATGCACGTCAATATCGCGGTGGGGTACGGCGGCCGCCAGGAGATCGCCGACGCCGTGCGGGATCTCCTGCGGGAGCGGGCCGCCACCGGCGACAGCCTCGAGGACGTCGCGGCCACGCTGTCCGAGGAGGACATCACCGACCACCTGTACACCAAGGGCCAACCGGATCCAGACCTGGTCATCCGCACCTCCGGCGAGCAGCGGCTCTCGGGCTTCCTGCTGTGGCAGTCGGTCCACTCGGAATTCTACTTCTGCGAGGTCAACTGGCCGGCATTCCGGCGCATCGACTTCCTGCGCGCGCTGCGCGACTACGCGGGCCGGGAGCGCCGCATGGGACGATAGGCGCGTCCCGGGAGCCCACAGCCGTTCCGGGTGCCCGTGCGAGGGCGCCCGGCGACCGGGCCCGCGCTCGCGGAGCCCGGGTCGCGAGGTCGACGGCTCGGGCTCAGGACTCGAGCTCGGCGCGGGTGGGCGGGTTCGCGCCCGCCCGCGAGACCGTGATGTCGGCGATCGCCGCGGCGTGCCGCACGATGCGCTCGAGCGTGGCCGCGTCGATGGCGCGCAGGGCCTCGCGCCGGTCCGCTCCCACGAGGTTCTCGGCCCACAGGCCGTCCTCGAGTCCGCCCATGAAGGAGTCCCCGGCGCCCACGGTGTCGGTGACGACGACGTCCGAGCCCGCGGGGACCTCCAGGCGCAGTCCGGAGGCGGTCATCGCCAGGGCGCCGTGCTTCCCCCGTGTCACGACGACGACGGCCGGCCCGCGCGTGAGCCAGTCGTTCAGGATGTCTTGGAGCGCGGAATCGGTGGAGGCGTCGATGCCGTAGAGCCAGGCGATGTCCTCGTCGGAGCACTTGACCAGGTCGGACAGGGCGACGAGCCGCTCGACGATGGCGCGTGCGCCGGCCGGTTCCCCCATGAGCTGGGGGCGGGCATTGGGGTCGTAGCACACGGTGGAGGTGGCGCGGAAGTCGGTCAGGACCTTCTCGACCGTGGTCGCTCCGGGAGAGAGGATGGCTGCGATCGAGCCGGTGTGGACGAGCAGCGGGGGCTCCGCGTCCTCGGCGCGGGTGGGGTAGGGGGGCTCCCAGCTCAGGTCGAAGACGTAGGAGGCGGCGCCGTCCGGACCGATGGTCGCCTCGGCGGTCGAGGTGCGCGCGGCGCCGTCGGAGCCCGGGGTCAGTCGCACGCCGTCGGCCTCGAGGTGGGCGCGGACGGCCTTGCCGCGCGCATCGGTGCCGATCCAGCAGTCGAGCTCGGCGTCGCGGCCCAGCCTGGCCAGGCCGAGAGCCACATTGGCCGGGGAGCCGCCGGGAATGTCGGTCGGCGATTCGTCGGGGCGGATGACGACATCGACGAGGGCCTCGCCGATGACGAGAGCGGTTCCTGGGCGGCCGGGGGCGGTCATGATGGCTCCTTGCGGTGGAGGTGGCGGGGGTCAGGAGGGTGCGTTCTCATGCTCGGCGACGGCGGCCAGGCGAGTGCGTGCGTCGTCGAGCCAGGCCTGGCAGCGGGCGGCGAGGGCCTCGCCGCGCTCCCACAGCGTGAGAGCCTCCTCCAGTGGAACCTGGCCGGCCTCGAGGCGCTGGACGACGGAGACGAGCTCCTCACGGGCGCGCTCGTAGGACAGCGTCGCGACATCGGCGTTGGCGTCGGACGAGCCGTTGGACGGATCGGTAGCGCCGATGGAGGAGGACAGGCTCATGGTGTGGATTGTTGCACGTTGTCCGCCTCCCGGGGGCGGGTCCGGGGTTCGAAGTCCGAAGTCGGCCCGGGAGGCGTCCCGGGGGTCGGCTCGGAGTCGAGCGCGGGCTTGGTGGCGCCCACCACCTGGGCGACCATGCGCCCGGAGGCGAGCACGCCCTCGATGAGGTCGCCCTTGGCGACGTCCTCGGTGCTGGTGATGATCGTGCCGCCGGGCTTGCGCAGGATGGCGTATCCGCGGTCGAGCACCCCCTGGGGGGAGAGCGCCGTCAGGCGCGCGCGCTCGGCGTGCAGGTCCGCCTGCGCCAGGGACAGGGCGGTGCCCAGGCCGCGGCGCAGGCGCTCGCGGATCTGGTCGAGCTCGGTCTCCCTGTCCCGGACGATGACGGCGGGGTCGGTCATGACGGGGCGTCCCCGCACCTGGTCCAGACCGCGCTGCTCGGCCTCCAGCCGCGCGGTCAGAACGCCCCGCATCCGCTCGCGCGCCGAGTCGAGTCCGATCGTCTCCTCGGCCAGATCTGGCACGATGCGCCGGGCGGCATCGGTGGGGGTCGAGGCCCGGTAGTCGGCGACGAGGTCCAGCAGCGGGCAGTCCGTCTCGTGCCCTATGGCGGAGACGATCGGAGTGCGGGCCGCGGCCGCCGCCCGCACGAGGCCCTCGTCGCTGAAGGGGAGCAGGTCCTCGACGGCGCCCCCGCCGCGGGCGACGACGATGACGTCGATGGATGCGTCGCCGTCCAGCTCGCGGATCGATGCGGTCACTTCGCGCACGGCCTGCGCGCCCTGGACCGCGACCTCGCGGACGACGAAGGGCAGACCGGGCCAGCGCAGCCGGGAGTTGACCAGGACGTCGTCCTTGGCCTTGGCCCCCCTGCCGCACACGAGGCCGACGGCGCGCGGCAGGAAGGGCAGGGGGCGCTTGCGCTCGGGGGCGAACAGGCCCTCGGCCGCCAGCACCCGACGCAGCTGCTCGATGCGCGCCAGCAGATCACCGACGCCGACCGGTCGGATGTCGTCGGCGCGCAGCTCCAGGCTGCCCCGTTTGGCCCAGAAGCGCGGTCTGGCGTGGACGACGACGCGCGCGCCCTCGGACACTCGAGCGCCCGTCGCCGTCTCCAGGGCCGCCAGGTCGCGGGTGAAGATCGACACCGACATCGACACGTCCGCGTCGGTGTCGCGCAGGGAGAGGTACTGCATGCCCGAGCCGGGGCGGCGGTTGAACTGGACGACCTGCCCCTCGACCCACACGTGGGTCATCCGCGCCACGTAGTCGTCGATCTTGGACGACAGCAGGCGCAGCGGCCAGGGGTTGTCCGCGGTGGTGTCCCGGGCCAGGCGGGCGAGCGGGGTCCCGGTGGGCGGGACCGGGGTCGCCGTCGGCGCGGGCCGGGGGGCGCTGGGCCCAGCGGGTCCTGCGGACTCTATCGGCTTTGCGGGCTCTGTCGGCACTGTCACGTGCACCACTGTGCCATGTTCTCCCCTGGGGGCCCGCGACGGGCTGTGGCACAGTGGTCGCGTGACCGATCATCCCACCGCTCAAACCAGCGCCCCGCCCGCTGATCCCGACGTCGGGCGGATCCTCCTGGCCGCCCCGCGGGGCTATTGCGCCGGGGTGGACCGCGCAGTCGATGCCGTCGAGCAGGCGCTGATGCACTACGGGGCTCCGATCTACGTGCGCAAGGAGATCGTTCACAACAAGTACGTCGTCGACGCCCTGTCGCGGCGCGGGGCGATCTTCGTGGCGGAGACCGACGAGGTGCCCGAGGGCGCGCGCGTGATCTTCTCCGCTCACGGCGTGTCCCCGGCGGTGCACGCCCAGGCGGAGGCCCGTCACTTGCGGACGATCGACGCGACCTGCCCGTTGGTGACCAAGGTGCACAAGCAGGCGATCCGCTTCGCCAAGGGTGATTACGACATCGTCCTGGTCGGGCACGCCGGTCACGAGGAGGTCGAGGGGACCCAGGGCGAGGCGCCCGACCACATCCAGGTCGTCAACGGCCCCCACGAGGTCGACGCGGTCACGGTGCGCGATCCCGAGAAGGTCGTGTGGATCAGCCAGACGACCCTGAGCGTGGACGAGACCCTGGAGACGGTCCGCCTCCTGCGCGAGCGATTCCCGCACCTGGCCGATCCGCCCGGTGATGACATCTGCTACGCCACCCAGAACCGTCAGGGAGCGGTCAAGGCGATCGCCCCGCGCGTGGATGTCATGGTCGTGGTCGGCTCGGGCAACTCTTCCAACTCCGTGCGTCTCAAGGAGGTCGCCCTTGAGGCCGGAGCGCCGGCCGCCCACCGGGTGGACGACGCCCGTGAGCTGGAGGAGGCCTGGTTCACCGGGGCGAGGACGGTGGGATTGACCTCGGGAGCCTCGGTGCCGGAGATCCTTGTGCGCGAAGTCATCGAGCGCCTCGGCGAGCTGGGCTTCGGCGAGGTCGAGATGGTGCGCACCGCCACGGAGAAGATGTCCTTCTCCCTGCCCAAGAACCTGCGGGCCGACCTCAGGGCGGCCGCCGGCGGACCCGCAGCGGATCGACGACGCGGGCCCGCGGCCGACCGCGCCCGCTGAGCGGGTCAGGCGGCGACGATCTGGGTCAGGCGGGTGTGGTCGGCGCAGACCTTGTCGAAGGGAACGATCCACGCCGGTCCCTCGGGCGTCGTCACCCGGGTCACGAGACCCTCCTCCTGAAGGCACTCCAGACGCGTGGCGGTGTCCTCGCCCTGGGTCTGCCAGGCCGGCTCGCTGTCGGGGATGACGTATCCGCCGAGCGTCGGGGCGGCCCAGCGCAGCAGCAGCACGCGGGCGCCGGCCCGTCCGGAGACGTCGGGGTTGGACGCCAGGGAGGAGGCCACGCCCTTGGCGGAGCCGATGCCGACGGCGCTGGCCAGCGCGCCGTAGGTCGTGCACAGGGCGGGCGTGTGCGCCACCAGGCGGGCGACGGCGGTGGCCACACGCTCACGCGCCGAGGATGCGGCGGCGGCGTCGGCGATGGCGCGGACGCGGGCCCCGGTCAGGCGCGATCTGGCCGCCAGTTCGGAGGAGCTCATGCCGTGGGCGAGGCCGCGCAGGATGAGCTGGTCGCGCTCGTCGCGCAGGGCGGTGAGCTGCGCCTGGAGGGCCTCCTGCTCGGTGGCGAGTGATTCCAGGCGTCTGATGACGCGATCGACCTCGGTCGTGACGCGGGCTTCGTCGTCCAGGTCGTCGTCCAGGTCGGCGTCGGGGGCTGTGGAACGGATCGTGGCGGTGCTCAGGAGACTCGTAGTCATGGCAAGAGATCTTTTCGTTACGTACCAGGGAACGTGGGAAACCCTATATCGTGCACGGTTCGTCTGCCTACAGGTGCTTGGAGAGTGGTAGCAATAGGTGGCATTGCGGGGAAAGATCTGAAGTGGTGCAAGCAAGCCGCTCGATGCTGGCAATGTCCTTGCCAGCAAGTTCCATGGCGCGAAGACCTTTGTTCCCGATACCTCGTTTGCGGCGCGTGAACGGTCGAAAGTCCGTTATCCCCCCGTGATCTGCTGGTTCTCCGTCGGTCGTCGACGGGGGGCGTCCGTGTCGGTCGAGCGGGAGGTCGGCGGAATGGGGTCAATATTTGTGAATTGCCTCACTTGTGCGGCGTCGGGGGTGATCGGCGCGGGCGAGGACGGGCCCTCGCCGAGGGCGCTGAATGACCTCGCGGTGACGAGCAGCCGCGAGTCCATCGAGCCGACGGTCCGGTTGTACGCGGTCACCGAGCGGCTCAGGGCAGCGCCCAGCGCGTCGAGGTGGCCGGCCACGACGCCCAGGCGCTCGTAGAGCGTGCGCCCCAGTGCGAGCAGCTCGCGGGCGTCGTCGGCGGCGGAGCTGCGCGCCCAGGCCGTGGCGCAGGTACGGAGCAGCGCCAGCAGCGACGACGGTGTGGTCAGGGCGACACCCCGTCCCAGGGCGTGCTCGAGCAGCGCCGGATCCGCATCCAGCGCCGCGGACAGAATGGGCTCCGCGGGGACGAAGAGCACGACGAGCTCGGGGGAGTCCTCCAGGTGCCGCTCGTAGTGGCGCTCCGCGAGGGCATCGACATGTCCGCGCAGGGCGCGCGCGTGCGCGGCCAGCAGCCTTCGGCGCTCGGCGTCCGCCCCCGTCGCCCGGTCCTCCGCCGGACTCATGATCGCGGCGTTGAGGTAGGAGTCCAGGGGGACCTTGGCATCCAGGGCCAGGTGACCGGACCCGGGCAGGTGAATGACGACGTCCGGTCTGCCTCCGGCCCCCTCCCGACTCGTGGCCGCACCCGCGCGCCGCCCCACCGCGGCGCCGACCGAGCGCTGCTCGACGAAATCGACGTGCGGCATCATCCCCGACAGCTCGAGCACGCGCGCCAGCTCGACCTCGCCCCAGATGCCGCGAGCCGAGCGCGAGCGCAGCGCCCCCTCGAGCGCTGTGGTCGCCCGGCGAAGCTCCCGATCGGTCTCGGCGCCGGCCCGCAGCTGCTCGGTGAGCGCGGCGTGCTGGGCCGAGCGCCGGCGCTCCATGGAATCCACCCGGGAGCCCATCTGCTCCAGCTGCGCGCGCACGGGCGCTAGCGCGCGCAGAACCGAGCCATCGCGCTCGGCCCGCTCCTCTGCGAGCTCGGCCCTGTCCGCCAGCTCGTGCGCCCGCGCCCGCCACTGCGCCGCCTCGGCGCGCAGCGTGCTCGCCGCATCACTCCCGAGCGCCTGGCGGCGCGCGGCGCGGACCGTGGCGACGCCGTACCCGAGCGCCGCCCCCAGGCAGACGCCGATGAGGAGCAGCAGCACGGGCGGCGCAGTGATGGTCATGGCGCCACGATCTCACGGGGGTGCGACACGAATCGGGTCCACTCGCGCCGATCCCGGCGCCGATGGGACGTGCCCGGCAGGACGCGTCCGGCAAGACATGACCGTCCGCACAGCGGCGGGTGCCGGCGAGGCTGGCAGACTTGGCGCCATGACAGCGATCAAGGGTGTCTCCCTGGAATCGGGCTACCTCCTGGCGGTGATGGTGGCCCTTCTCGTGTGCGCGGTGCTCCTGGGGGCCGTGCTGCTGGGGCGCGCCGGGCGGAGGGATCAGCCGCGGGCGGGCCGCGTGTCGCGCTGGGGCGCCGCGGTCCTCGCCGTCGTGGTGCCCGCCGTCATGGTTCTGGCGGTCGGTGGGCTGATCGTCAATCGCGCGGGGCACTACCTCGCGACCGTCGGCGATCTCATCGGCTCGCTCTCGTCCCAGTCTGCCGGTACGGGCGCCGTCCTTCCCCTGGCGACCGCGGAGCAGCTCGACGCCGTCCCCGCCGACGCCTGGAGGGCGAGCTTCACGGATGCGGGCGACGGCTCGCGGACGACGACCTGGACCGGCCCGGTCAGCGGGATCGATCTGCAGGTCAAGATCGTCCTGCCCGCGGGATACCGGCCGGATGACGGACGCACCTACGGTGTCATCGAGGAGCTCCACGGGTACACCGGCACCCCCGACTCCATGATCGACGGCCTGCAGTCGGCCCAGTCGCTTCAGGAGGCCATCGACGCCGGGCGCATCCCGCCGTCCATCGTCGTCATCCCCTCCCTGGACGTGGACGACGACCCGCACGACTGCGCCGACCTGCAGGGCCGGCCCATGGTCGGCACCTGGGCGGCCGAGGAGATCCCGCGCATGGTGCGGGCCTCCTTCCCCAATGTCTCCACCGACCGGCAGGCGTGGATGATCATGGGGATCTCCTCGGGCGCCTACTGCGCCGCATGGACCGCCATCGAGAACCCCGATCAGTTCGGCTCCGCCGGGGTGATATCGGCCTTCAATGAACCCATCGAAGGAGGCCTGGCCACCTCGGGCCGCCGGATCGCCGACAAGTACACCCTGTCCACGATGCTCGCCGAGAGCAGTCCCGGCGACACCCGCTTCTACGTCATGGGCGCCCAGGACGACCCCCTCGGCTCGGCGCAGACCGCCTGGCGGATGGCCGACGCCGTCCATGATCCTGACTCCGTCACGGCGGACACGCCGGAGACCGGCGGCCATGCCTGGCCGCTGTGGGACGAGCGCTTCCGCACGCTGCTGCAGTGGTGGGGGCAGGATCCCCGGCTGTGGTCCGCCGTGGGGCTGGACGCGCCGGCGAGTCCGCACGCCGACGACGGTGTGGCGAGCATTGTCGACACCCCGGCCTCGGAGAGGGGCGACGCCTCCAGCGCCATCAGGCCCACGTCTCCCGCGGGCCTGCCCGCGCGGATCGTGGCGGGGATCGTCGCGCTGGTGGGCGTGGCAGCGCTGCTCCGGTGGGGGCCGCGGTTGGTGCCGGCGCCCGCGTCCGAGGACGCCGCCGGGCCCGGGCGGGTCGCCCGCGTCGGACTGTACGCGGCCAGGGTCGTCGCGGTCCTGGCGACCGCGGTGCTCGTGGCGGCGGCGCTGGGACTGGTGGGCAATGCCATCGGCGGCTTCTACACGACGTGGCGCGATCTCGGCTCGGCGTTCACCGAGTGGTGACCGAGTAAGGCCCGCCGACGCGCCCGCCGGGCACCCGCGTTCTCAGGAGGTGACCGGCGCCCTCACGATCTCGCGGATCACCTCGGCATCGATCTTGGGGCGGCGGTGCGCGTCGGTCAGGCCGTTGGCCTCCTGCATGGTGTCCGTCAGCTGCGTGTAGCAGAAGCCGGCCAGGTGGGGGCTCGCTTGGATCGCTCCGAAGGCCCGGCGCAGCCGCGCCTCGAAGTCCGCGGGCCCGTCGGCGGTGGTGTAGCCCCAGGTGGAATCGTCCGCCTCGTCCGAGCCGCTCGCGCGGCTCGCGGCCTTCGAGCCGCTCGCGCCGTCCGGAACGTAGCGGATGCCGCCGAACTCCGTGACCATGACCGGCAGGTCGTGATCAACCGCCCCTTGCACCGTCATGCGCCGCCCTGCGGGGCCAAGGCCGGCCAGCAGCGCGTCGATCCCGTCCGCCTCGGCGTAGCGCAGCGTCACCGCGAGGTCGTCGGCGTCGTAGTCGTGGATTGAGATCATGTCTGAGTACGTGTGCTCCCAGCCGTCGTTGGAGATGACCGGGCGGGAGGGATCGATCGCGCGGGTCAGGTCGGCGAGCGCCCGGCTGAGGGCCCGCTGCTCGGGGCGCTCGGCGAGGTGCTGCACGCCCCAGCTCTCGTTGATCGGCACCCAGGTGACGATGCTCGGGTGCGAGCGGTCGCGGCGCACCGCCGCGCCCCACTCCGTCACCAGCCGGGTGATCGCCTGCGTCGTGAACTCGTAGGGCGCGGGCATCTCGCCCCACACGAGCAGGCCGAGGCGGTCCGCCCAGTACAGGAAGCGCGGGTCCTCGACCTTCTGGTGGACGCGCGCCGCGTTGAACCCGAGCTCCTTGATCAGGGCCACCTCATCGCGGCGGGCGTCGTCGTCGGGCGCCGCCAGGTGCGAGTCCGGCCAGAACCCCTGCTCCAGGACGCCGCGCACGTAGTAGGGGCGGCCGTTGAGCAGGAAGCGGCGGTGCTTCGCGCCCACCGTGCGCAGGCCCAGGTACGAGGCCACGACGTCGGGCACCGTTCCGCCCGCGCCGGTCGCGGCCGTTCCGCCGGCGAGCGGGGCCTTGGCGGGGGAGAGCATGACCTCGGCATTGATGAGCCGCGGGTGCTCGGGGGACCACAGGAGCCTCTCGTAGTGCTGGCCGTGCAGCTGCTGGCGCAGGTCGACGGTCAGCCTCGTCGTCGTCGTCTCGGGCAGCCTCGCCGTCACCTCGGCCAGGGGGCGCCCCTCGAAGGTCAGACGGGCGGTGATCCGCGACCCCTCGGGGACGGGGCGCGTCGCGGTCACCTCGAGCTCGACGGCGTCGCAGGCCCGGCTCGGCGTCCACGCGAGCTCGGCGATCGCCGTGCGTGGCACCGCCTCCAGCCAGACGCTCTGCCAGATGCCGGTCGTGCGCGAGTACCAGATGTCGTGCGGCTCGGATTGCCAGTCCTGCTTGCCGCGCGGCTGACCGGCGTCCAGCGGCCGGTCCTCGGCCCGCACGACGAGAAGGGCGTCCTCGCCGTCGCCCGGCAGCGCCCGCGTGATGTCGAGCGCGAAGGGGACGTGCCCGCCCTCGTGCTCGCCCACGAGCCGGCCGTCGATCCACACGCTCGCCCGGTAGTCGACCGCGCCGAAGTGCAGCAGGACCCTCTCTCCCTGGGTCGGTCGACCAGCGCGGGCCAGGTCGTCGGCGGTGATCGCGCGCGAGTACCACACGACCGGGTGGTAGCCGGTCTCCCCGATGCCGGAGAGACCGCTCTCGGGCGGGAGGGGAACGGTGATGGTGCGCTCGCCGACGCCGCGGGAGGGCCAGTCCCGATCCAGTCCCGTCTCGGCGTCGTCGTAGGCGAAGTCCCAGGACCCGTCCAGAGTGCACCAGTGGGAGCGGCGCAGCTGGGGGAGGGGGTGGCCCCCGGACGGGTCCGCGTGCGACCGGTGCCCCGTCGTGGCGCCCCCGGAGGTCCTGGAGGCCTCACTGGACGCCTCAGGAGTCTCGGTTGCCTCAGCGGGTTCAGCAGGTTCGGCGATGTCGGCACTCATCCATGTCCCCTTTCGCGGCCGGCGCGAGTCGAGTGTGCCACAACACCGGGTTCTGTTGACGGCCCGTTTCGCGGGGGAATGATGGGGCGGGCACGTTGAGTCCCGTCGAAGAAGACGCTCGCGTGACCACCCTGCATGTGAACTCAGACATCCTTGATGCCCAGGTCGGAAAGGTCGATGAGGCGGCGGACCTGGAGTCCGTGTCCTACCCCGCCGCCCCCGACGTCGGGCGTTCGACCTCCTCGGTGTCCACCGCCATCAGCCGCCTCTCCTCCAAGGCGTCCGGCGCGGCGTCCAGCGCCCGATCGACGGCGAGCTCCCTGAGGAGGGCCGCCACCTCCTTCCGCAACACCGACGCGTCGGTGGCCTCCTCGACCCCGGGAGGCTCTCATGGGCACCCTTGATGCCAAAGTCATCACCGAGCTGTCGGGCGCCTGGAACGCGGCGCAGGGCCTGACGACGATCTCGACGACCGTCAGCACCGATCTCCTCGGCCCACAACCAGGTGGCCTCGGACTGCATGAGCGAGACGACGAACGCCGCGCTCTCCTCACGCTCCTCGCAGCGGAGCCCCCTGGACACGCTGTCGACGAGCACGACGTCACTCGCGACGGCGCTGTCCACCTTCGGCAACTCGATGAACTCGGTCAAGATCCGGCTGGCTCAGGTCGTCGCCGACGCCGCGGCCGCGGAGCTGGTCGTGTCGGGGTCGACCATCCACTCCCCCGACGACCCCTCCGATGAGAAGTACGAGACGAAGAAGGCGAAGTTCGACGAGCTCAAGGAGACCCTCTACCTGATTCGCCGGGACGAGCTCCAGGTTCCATCCGCGTTACCCGAAGGGGCAGCCCAATGCGGGGGCCTTCATGGGGGGCGGCCGACCGCGACAAGATGGGGACCTTGCGCACGCTGTGGGCCAAGACGAAGGCCTCGAACTGGGTGAACAAGCCCTACACCCGTAGCACGACCGCCTGGAAGGTGCAGCAGGGCGCGTCCAAGGTCACGAGGGCGCTCACTGGCGGAGGTGCGTCCAGGGCTTCGAAGGTGCTCAAGGGGGTCGGCGGTGTGACGACGGTCCTCTCAGGGGCATTGGCCGGTTGGGAGCAGTACAAGAAGGATTCGGCCAACCCCAGCATGGGGGAGGGGAGAAGATCGCCCGTGCCGGGACCCAGGCCGTCGCCCAGGGGGTCGGCGGATACGCAGGAGGTTGGGCGGGAGCCCAGGTCGGGATGATGATCGGCGCCGCCGGCGGCCCCATCGGCATCGCGGCCGGTGGCATTATCGGTGGTGCGATCGGCGGCATCGCCGGTTCGAAGTTCGGAGAGTCAGTGGGCAATGCCATCAACAAGGGCTGGCACAAGCTCTTCGGCTAGGGCCCGGCTCGCGCGGGAGAATGGAATGGGGACAAACGGACGGAGGTCATGTCGTGTGGGGCGCGTTCGGTGTCCTCGTCTTCGGTCTCGTGATCATCATGCACTGGGCGTTGGCCATGTTCACGGATACCGGGTACGGCGAGTTCGCCCGGGAGATAAGTTCGAGCATGGGGACCAAGAACAATCTTTCGCTCATATTCCCGGCCGGGGGGCTCATGTTCGTCTTCGGCTCCGTGACGATGGCGGCGGAGGGGTCCGACTCGACTCCCGTCATCGTGTGCGCTGTGGTGAGCGGGATCTCCATGCTGGTGATGATGGTGGGCTTCACCCCGGTCCCTCTGCCGGCGTGGATGTATCCCGAGTGGCACCTGGCCCGTCGTCGGGAGGGGCGGCTGGCGCGGATCGCGGAGGCGGAGCGCCGTCGGAGCCGTGCCCGCGCGGCCCCATCGCACCCGTTGCCCGGCGCCTCGTCACCCCACTCGCCCGACCACTCAGGAGATGACGCATGACACCCCGACCGACATCGGACCTGCCGCAGAGGCTGACGGGCCGCGCCATCGCGATGGCGGTCCCCGCCACGTGGATCCCCATCGACTCGGACGCCGTCGCGGGCGCCGGCGGGCCCCTCGCCACCCCGGGCGGTCCGGGCGGCCTGAGCGGCGCGAGCAGCCCGGGCGGTCCGGCGGGTTTCATCGACCTCATCTGCGCCGAGCCGCGCGGCGCCGGCCCGCCCGGCTTCGCGGAGAACTGCGTGGTCACCGTCGCCGACCTGCCGCCGGGGGCATCCGTCGAGGACTGGCACCGCGACTCCACCGCGCAGATCATGTCCTCCATCCCCGGGGCGCAGCTGATCGACATCACCGAGTGGGACATGGACGACCGCACGGGCCTGCTGCGCTCGGGCGTCTACATCAACGACACCGTCTCGGTGACCTTCCTGCAGTGGTCCTGGGTGAGCGGAGCCTCGCGGCGCGGCTTCTCCGCGACCTTCTCCTGCCCGACGAGATCCTGCGACACCGCGGCCCTGCGCTTCTCGGACATGGCCCTGACCCTGGAGGAGATCTAGATGGCTCACCTGGACACCGGCGGGTACGCCCCCGTCCTCATCCTCGGGGATGCCGAGTGGCTCGCCGTGCGGGCCGTGGCCGCGGGAGGGCGGGTCCCCGATGACAGGGTCGCTCGCCGCCTGCGCAGAAGCGGGATCCTGGACGACGACGGCATCGCGCCGCAGGCCGCTCCCGCACTGCACGGGGCCGCGGGGGCGACCCGGCACCTCGACGTCGCCCGTTTCGAGGGCGACGGGTCGGGCCGGCGTGTCGAGGCCTGGATCGGCCCCCGGCGCGCGACTCTCGTCAAGCACGAGCAGGACGGCTTCCACGTCTACGGGCTCGATGACTGCGAGGTGCCCTCGGCCTTCGCCCAGCTGCTCGACATCGGCCCGCGCTACAACGTCGACCTGGGGCCGCGCGTCCTGCCCGAGCGGGTCTACGGGCTTCTCGACAGCGGCGACCTCGACGCCCTGGCCATCGAGCTGGAGGACCTCGCCCGCCGCCTCGACCAGGGCGCGGAGCCCGGCGAGCTCGGCGGACCGACTCCGCTGACCGAGGGCTTCGCCCACCGGACCTGGACGCTCAGCCTGATCTCCACCGAGGCCCTGAGGGCCGACGGGTGGGAGCTCGATGGCGCCCTCACCACCCTTTCGGTCCCGGAGTGCCTTTACGAGCTGCTTCCCAGGTCCGTCGCCGACGCTCTCGACTCCGGCGCCCCTCCGGAGGCCCTCGCCTCGATGGGCACGGCCGGGGCCGAGGAGTCCGGGGAGCCCGAGGAGATGGTGCTCGCGATGATGACCTCGCTGGAGCTGTGGACGCGCGTGAGCACCTGGTTCTTCGCGGCGTGACGGGTCGGCTCCGGCGCGTGTGAGCGGCGCCCGCGGTCAGTATGCTGGGTCGGGCGTTCGCACCGGAGCCGAGAGGGGCGGACGGGATCAGCCGCCGTGCCGGTCGTCCGGGTTCGGAAAGACCGGGGAGCCGGCCTCACGAGAGACAGGACCCACCATCATGATCAACGGAGAGCTCATCGACCTGGTCGCCGGGGACTACGAGGCCCGCATCGCCACCTCGGGCGCCACGCTCGTCCACCTGCGCAGGGCGGGCAGCGACCTCATCATCCCCTTCGACGCCGAGGCCTCGCTTCCCGGAGCCTGGCAGGGCAAGACGCTGGTGCCGTGGCCCAACCGGATCGTCGGGGCGCGCTACGCCTATCGCGGCGCGGAGTACCTGGTGCCCTGCAACGAGCCCGAGACCGGCTCCGCCCTGCACGGCCTGGTGGGCTGGGCCGACTTCCAGGTCGCCGCCGAGGACGGCGGGACCGGGGACGGCGGTGGCGCCGATGACCGTCGCGCGGCCTCCTCGGTCGAGCTCGAGCTCATACTGCCGGGCTCGTACGCCTACCCCTGGAGCCTGGAGATCGGAGTGCGCTTCGTCCTGGACGCGCGCACCGGACTGACCGTGACGGCGACCGCCACCGGCCTCGGGGCGGGCGTGTCGCCGGCGCCCGGCGTCGTCGGCGCCCCCGAGGCGGACGGCCGCCTCGCACCGGCGCCCTACGGCGTCTCCTTCCACCCCTACCTCACCCGGTCCGTGCCACTGGACGAGTGCATTCTGCAGGTGCCGGCCACGCGCGTCCTCGACGTCGACGAGCGCATGGCGCCCGCCTCCGAGCGCGACATCACCGGCACCGACTGGGACTGGCGCGCCGGCCGCCTGGTGAGGCGGATCGCGACGGACAACGCCTACACGGGCCTGCCGCAGGGCCCCTGGGAGGTGCGGCTGACCGGTGGGGAGGCGGGCCGCACCGTGGTGATGAGCGCCGAGGCGCCGTGGGTGCAGGTCTACACCGCGGAGCACCTGGGGCGACGGGGCGTCGCCGTGGAGCCCATGACCTGTCCCCCCGACGCCTTCAACAGCGGGCGCGACCTGGTCGAGCTCGCGGTGGGGCGGACCCACTCCTTCTCCTACGCCCTGCGAGAGGAGGGCTGAGGCGCCTCCTCGTGTCCTCCTCTCCTCGAGCCGGTGCCGACGGCCTGCTGCTGGCCTGCTGGTGGACGCTGCCGCCGGGCCGGCTCCGCGGGCTCCCGGACTCACGCCCGGTTGGCGAAGCGCTCCAGCAGCATCGCGTCCCCGCCGACGACGAGCACGTCCTCCGCGCTGACCAGGGTCTCGGCCGTCGCGTACTCGAAGGGCTCCCCGGGGCTCATGAGGCCGAAGACCGTGATGCCGTAGCGCGAGCGGATCTTGGACTCCCCGATGGTGAATCCGTGCAACTCGGTCGGCGGACGCATCTTGACGATGGTGAAGCCGCCCTTCTCCATCTCGATGTAGTCCAGCATGCGCCCCGAGACCAGGTGCGCGGCGCGCTGGCCGGCGTCGAACTCGGGGTAGACCACGTGGTGGGCGCCGATGCGCCTCAGGATGCGGCCGTGCGCCCGTGAGATCGCCTTGGCCCAGATCTGCGGGGTCTCCAGGTCCACGAGGTTGCCGGCGATGAGGACGCTCGCCTCCAGGGACGTCGCCACCCCCACGACCGCGGTGCCGAACTCGGTGGCGCCCAGCTGCTCGAGGGCCTCCACGTCGGTGGCGTCGGCCTCGACGAGGGGGATGCGACCGGTCCACTGGCGCACGATCGTCGGATTGGTCTCGACGGCGAGGACTTCGCGGCCGAGGCGGTCCAGGGTCGCCGCTACGGCTGATCCGAAGCGTCCCAGTCCGATGACGAGGGTCGATTCGGTGCGATCGACGGGGGCTGCCATGGGTTCTCCTGCGCGGTGGTGCGTGTGCGTGTCGTCCTGAGCGCGAACGGCGCGGGCTCGGTGCTCCTTGTGCTCAGGGCGTCAATGTACTCGCTGACGACGGACTCGCCCGAGCCCCGAACCGCGGCGGTTAGGATGACCGCCGTGATCGCCCTGCCGTGCCGCCGCGAGATATCCCATGCCGTATGACGACCCGGCGCTGGGACCGGCCGAGATCCGAAAGATCTGGAAGGGGAAGCCGGACCTCGTCAAGGCTCTGCTCGAGGCTCGGGAGGCCGGCTGGCGAATCGTCCCCGAGGGAAAGCACTACCGGGCGTTCTGCCCGTGCGAGGCCCGGGCGACCTTCTCGGTCGCAGGCACCCCGAAGTCGCCGTCCGCCGCGGCACGGCGCGTTCGGAGGGACGCCTCACGGTGCCCCGCGCGTCACGACCTGCTCACCGAGCGGAGCGCCGCCAAGCCTCGACGCCCCGCGTAACCATTGGTTGTCGACAGAACACGTTGACATTTGACAACGCGATCCTCGGGCGGCAGGCTATTCATGTGCATGGAGCGGGCGTGCTCGCGGGCAGCGGATCGTCTCGCTTCGAGCGACTGCCGAAGGGATGGGACTGTGCTGTTCGAGATGACCTTTCATGTTCAGGCCGTTCCCAATGCGCTCGTCGATGAGCTCATCGACGAGTTCGACGCTACTGCCGGGACTGATCACACGGGGCACGACTTCGTGACGGTGGTCGGCAAGGGGCGCACGTTCGAGGACGCTGCGCGTGCTGCGGTGACGGAGCTGCAGGTGAAGGGGCTGTGCATCATTCGCCTCGTTCCCGATCTCGTGACTCGTTCCGAGATCGCAGAGCGACTCGGGGTGACCCGTCAGGCGGTGCAGCACTGGGTGACCGGTTCCCGTCGTCGCACGTTCCCCAAGGCGGTGAACCCCGTTGGTGGAGGCGTATGGTCCTGGCACGATGTTCACGAGTGGGCCGTGGCTCAGGGCCACTGCGATCGCGAAGATCTCGCTTTTCCCACGAGTGCCGAGTGCGATGTCATCAACGCCTGGATCGAGTCGGAACAACGGGGTCCCCGGATGTTCTCCAGCGGTCCGCGCGTCACAACCCATGGAACAATGGTTGTGGCCTGCTCCGACACCACGACTGCAGGGCAACGCCTCGTCTCGCTCGAACGGACACGACGCGCGGAGGTGATGGACAGTGGGCTCAGCGGACTCGGCGGACGTGGGCTCTGAGGCCGTTAAGCGGCTCGTGGATCGCGCGAGGCTCATGGACGTCCGAGCGCTTTCGCTGAAGGGGGAGGTCGACCTCTCCGCGTCGGACGATACCGCTTCGACCTCATCCGAGGAGGGCCTGCCCGTTGCCTTCGAGGCCTCTGTCGGGGTCCGTGACGATGGTCGGGGGTTACTCGCGACGCTCGCGTGCGGCCTGCGGGCGCCCGCTGATGGAGCGCCTGCTCCTGTCGAGATGAGCGTGACGATGGCCGCATTCTACGAACTCAGTGACTGGGGGCCGGAGCCTCCGTCTCAGGATGTTCTCCGGGAGTTCGCCGACAAGGCCGCCTTTTACCATCTCCTGCCCTTCGTGAGGGAGGGGATCGTCGACCTTGCTGCAAGGCTGCGCGTCCCCGCGCCGATTCTTCCCCTGCACCCGCGCGACCTCGGTCCCGCGGAGCAGAACGAGGAGTGAGTTCCGGAATGCGCCGAGCCGACCCCCGTATCCTGACGCCGTGCCGCGCGTCACTCAGTCGTACCGAGATCAGCGGGTCGCCAGGATCCTGGCGGCGGCGGAGATCTGCTTCGCCCGACGGAGCTTCGACGGCGCCTCGATGGACGAGATCATCGCCGAGGCCGGCATGTCGTCGAGCACGGTCTACCGCTACTTCCCGGAAGGCAGGCGCTCCCTCGTACGGGCGGTCCTCGGCCCGGCCGCGGATCCGGTCGTCGAACGGATCATCACCGGCGAGTACGGCCGACGGGACGCCGCTATGACGGCCCGCGCGGTCGCGCGCCTCCTGAGCGCCCGAGGCGGAGGCCCGCATCACCGCTCGGGGGGATCGGGGGAGTCGGGGCGCGGTGACTCCTGAGCCGGTTCCCGAGACGACCACTGCGATGCCCACTGGGGATCCGAGCTCGACAGCCTCGCCAGGATGAAGGCGTTGTCCATCTCGCGCTCGTCGCCCAGACCCCGGTAGGCCAGCCCCACGACTTCCCAGTACTCCTTGAGGTCGTAGTCGGTGGCGTCGGAGAACTCGTACAGGGCGCCGGCCAGCTGCGCGGCGTGCAGGCACTCGTCGTACTGATGCGCCAGCAGGTGCCTGACCGCCGCGGAGACGAGCTGCTGGGCCGGGCCGTAGGTGATCAGGTTCAGGTGCAGACCGGCCTGCTCGGCGCGGGTACGGCCCGTCATGGCGGCGGTCCTCGCGCGCATGGCCAGCCGCGCGCCGTCGTCGTACATGCCCTGCGCGATGGCGCGCAGGGACAGCGAGCGCAGCCGCATGGTCTCCGGGTCGGAGACCTCCTCCAGCAGGTCGTCGTACCGCATCGTCGTCAGCCGCCGTCAGTCGCTGCGAGTCATCATCAGCCGATGAGCGGGCGCTCGGCGGGCATGCGGATCACGCGGCGCCGCTCGCGCATGGCCAGGGCGGTGGCCGCCGTCATGGTGCCCACGCGTCCCACGAACATGAGCACCACGATGACGTACTTGGCGCTGGTCGGGAGCGTCTGCGTGATCCCGGTGGACAGGCCGACGGTGGCGAAAGCGCTGACCACCTCGAACAGGATGCGGTCCAGCGTCAGATTGGTCATCTCCAGCATGAGCAGCGTCGCGACGCCGATGATGGAGGCTCCGATGAAGGCGACCGCCACGCTCAGACGCACCGACGACAGGGTGATGCTCCGTCCGAAGGCCTCGATGTCGCGATCGCCCCGGGCCTCGGCCAGGATCGCCAGGACCAGGATGGCGAAGGTCGTCACCTTGATGCCGCCGGCCGTGGAGGCCGATCCGCCGCCGACGAACATGAGGGCGTCCTGCAGGAACCAGGTCGCCTCGCGCATGTGCTCGGAGGTGATCGTGGACAGCCCCGACGAGCGCGAATTGACCCCGTTGATCAGCGCCGTCAGGATCTTGCCCCCCACGGGCAGCGCGCCGTAGGTGCGGGGGTTGGTCCACTCGAAGGCGGCGATGGTCAGCGTGGAGACGACCGATAGAGCAGCGTAGGTGGCCAGGGTGAGCTTGGTGTGCAGCGTCCACTGGCGTGGACGGCGTCGATGGCGCACGACGTCCAGGATCACGGGGAAGCCGACGGCGCCCACGAAGGTGCCCACCACGATCGGCATACCCATCCACCAGTCCGTCGCGTAGGGCGCCAGGCCCTCCGGCATGACGACGAAACCGGCGTTGTTGAAGATCGACAGCGCCATGAAGAAGGCGTACCAGCAGGCATGCCGGAGATCGAGGCCCAGGGTGAGGAAGCGGGGGAGCAGGACGAGCGCGAGCAGGGCCTCGGCGCCGATCGCCGTGTACATCACGGCTCGCAGCAGGGCGGCGACGTCGCCCAGGCGCGACTGGTTCTCGCTGGCCGCGAGCATGCGCTGGGTCAGGCCCACGTGGCGGGACACGGCGAAGGACAGCAGTGAGGCGAGAGTCATGATGCCGAGCCCGCCGACGGCCGCGCCCAGGATGATGACCGCCTGACCGAAGGGCGACCAGTAGGTCGCGGTATCGACGGTGGTCAGGCCGGTGACGCACACCGCCGAGGTCGCCGTGAACAGGGCGTCGATCATGCTGGCGTGCCGGTTGTCCGCCGCCGCCACGGGCAGGCTGAGCAGCATCGTGACCACGGCGATGATGGCCGCGAAGACGATGACGGCCAGGCGGGCGGGTGTGAAGCGCGCGGCCCGTGCCACGCGGGCGCGCAGGTTCCACCGCTGCAGGACCGCCAGGATCCTCGCGGTCCTGGATTCGCCGGGACCGCGAGGATCGCCGGGGCCCCGGGGCTCGGTGACGGGTGAGGGGCGCCGTCGTCCGGCGAATGCCGGAGTCGGGGCGTGCCAGTTCCGGGTCACGGGGGCGCGTACGCCCCTCGCGCCCCCTCCACGAGGGGGCGGCGGGCTGTCGGGGCCGAGGCGGGGGTGCGAGGCGGGCACGGGGCCATTCTTGCTTGGACCGCTCGATGACGGTAAAGCGCGTCGTCTGTTCATCTCGTCAACTTTCGTGATCTAAATGTGATCTGCGACGCGAGTGGCTCTTGTGAGAGGAAATGGTCTATGCGGCACGAGTGGCTCAGGTTATATTGTTCTCGGCGGGTCTGCCCCGGGGCGGGCCCGCTCGGCGGTGGTGACACCGCTGCGCCACCGACATTCGACGACGGGAAACTCACCACCCATGGCACCGGGCATCCCTTCTCCTTCCGGCTCTTCGAGCACCCCCTCCTTCCTCACTGTGGCCGAGGTCGCCACCATGCTCCGCGTCTCCAAGATGACGGTGTACCGCATGGTCCACTCCGGTGATCTGCCTGCGATGCAGGTCGGCCGTTCCTTCCGCGTCCCCGAGCGCGCCGTCAGACAGTACCTCTCCGCCGGTCTGGGTGACTGGGGCCACGAGGAGTCGGAGTCGACGGGTTCCTGATACCCGCTAGACTCACGCAAGTCACCAGTGTGGCCGGAATGCGGGGCGCCTGCGGGCGCGCCGGTGGTCCTGCCGCCGTACTCGCTCGTGCTCGTCCGGCTCTCGACCGGTGTCGGCGGTTGACGCCAGGACGCGGTCGAACCACCGGGCGCATGAACAAACTGAGGAGTCCCATGGGATCTGTTATCAAGAAGCGCCGCAAGCGCATGGCCAAGAAGAAGCACCGCAAGCTGCTCCGCAAGACCCGCCACC
>ERZ772807.389-NODE-389-length-27369-cov-10.329025_pt1 | contig 27369 bp, 21 predicted proteins | sample MGYA00511472_ERZ772807 | MGnify/ENA primary metagenome ERZ772807 (study PRJEB29015, sample SAMEA2737947) | human oral metagenome | biome: human oral; feature: human-associated habitat; material: dental | place: China | collected 2039 ... | reverse complement strand
CGTTGGGGAGGATTGTACGCGGATGTATAACGGAGATTGGTAGGGGCGGTGCCTATGTGCCCGCCCGCGTCGCCCACCAGGGGCACATCCGTCGTTCATCCCAGCGTACAATGCGTGTGTTTTTGGTATGGAAACGCTGCTGCGCGGACGTTCGGGCGGGCACACAGGCACCGCCCCTACGCATTTCGTTGGGGGAGGATTGCGCGTGGGCGATTGGTTTCGTTGGGGTGGATTGTGCATGATGTTAGGGCATGTTGTTTAGGAGCATAAAAGCAAAGGGAATATTTGGCATGTTACCATATAATGCTTATTTTTGTGCGTATATTAAACATTTTCTTTTATTTCGGATGAAACATATTCGTGACCTGTTACTCTTGCTGCTGCTCGTTGGCCTAACAAGCGGTTGCAAAAAAGCGCGTGAGAAAGCGCATGCCCCGATAACTTTATCGGCTACACCCGAGAAGCAGAACTTGCTGAAAGTTTATGAGAAGCCAATCAGAGCTTATTACGAGGAGCTCTCTGATGTGGGGATGGACGGCATCGAAGTTATGTCACGCAAAGACCAAGTGGAATATACCGATATTGCCATTGAACTTATTCATGAGGCATTGAAAAAACGGGGCTATCAACCGGTGGACGATGAGACTGCCCGAAAGGCTATCTTGAAATATTATGGTGTAGACATCGCCCAAAACAATTCTATCTTGGCGCAACAAGGTTTTCGCAGCTTTATTTTTAAGGATGGTGATCCCGCTGAACGCAAAAGGCAAGAGCTCTCTATGAATCAAGATTGCTGTTCGAAAGCAAGCTATTTCTGGAATAAAACCATCTATGTTTCGCATTACAATTACATCTTCTCCTATCCCACGATAGACGCGGCCGTAGCTATTAAAGGGCTGCCCGATATATTCGAAGAAGATTATGATGCGACGCTATTTAAGCGAGGAAAACTTTATTATAGACTCCTCAACAAGGAAACATATTATGAAAACGAATTTATATTTCATGATAGTAAGAAAGCTTTTGCATGGCTGAAAAACAATTCTTTTGGGTTTCTTACCAATCTGTTGCAAAAGTATGGTTACGACAAGAATGAGGAAATCAATCGTTTGTTGCTTGATTATATGCTGGTGCAATATGAAACGGTAGTAAGATCCTATATTCTCGAAGAAACCTTTGCCATCAAGAAAAAAACGAAACATCCGCATGTGGAAATCAGGGAAGGGCTGTTGAAAAGTGTCCTGAAGCTACCTGCAAAAGCAGAATACGCAAAGATAATCTCACTCATCAATACTTATATCAAATACATGATGGGCGAGGACGAGGAAGGTGTACCCGACTGGGCAGAAGAATTTACGATGGAGGAATGCTATAAGGTTGCGGCCTATTTGTGTTATTACCAATATCTGTTTTGCAAGAAATTTGGTGTTGAGGAGACAGAGCTTTTGGGTCAGGCGCTCTATGATCATGAGTCATTCAGAGACTATATCGCAGCTAAAAACTATTTTAATTTGAAAGGATTTAAGGCGCTTTGCAAGAAAGTGTATGACAAAGTGGAGGCAAGCGAAAAACTCAAAGAGGAGGATGATGAATAGAGGGGTAACGTTCCTGTCGTTGTCAAACAGCAGTGCACAATTACAGGTGTAGTTATTGGCGCTGATACTTTATTTTTTGCTCGATAAAACGGGGACGCGTTTGATGTCGATTACAGCAATTCGTTGAGGTTTTTAATCGTTGTGAGGCGTTCGTGATCGAAGGTTTCGGACAGTTCCATCTTCCAAGCCACACTGAAAGGCACGTGTACGGCGTGGGCACCGATGGCCAAAGCGGGTGCAATGTCTGATTTAAACGAGTTGCCAATCATCAGGAGTTGCGAGGGTTTGATGCTGCGTTCCACACAGAGATGGCGGTATTCGGCTTCGGTTTTGTCGGCCACCACGCAGCAGTCGTCGAAGTAGTTGGCCAGTCCCGAGCGCTTGAATTTGTTGAGCTGATCTTGCAATTCGCCTTTGGTGAAGACTATCATTTCGAAGTTGTCGCGGTCGGCTCGTGCGTTGAGGGCTATGAGTGTGTCTTCAACACCGGGCAGAGGTGTGGCGGGAAAGGTGAGCAGCGAGTGCCCCATTTGCATCACTTCCTCGATGACGCGCGCGCTCACTCGTCCGTTGGACACAGCGATAGCCGTTTCGATGAGCGACAGGGTGAAGGCTTTTGTGCCATAACCAAGGGTGGGCATGTTGCGTTTCTCGGTTTCAAATAGCGCCGTCGACAGCGTGTGGGCGTCGCCATATTCGGCCAGGAGTTGGCAGAAACTCTGCTCCACGCGGTCGAAATGCGATTGGCAATCCCACAGGGTGTCGTCGGCGTCGAAGGCCATGAGTTTGATGTATTGCAACGTCATGGCGGAATCAGTCAACGAGGATTTCGTCTAAATAGGCTGTGATTTTCTCGCGGTCGAGGTGCTGACCAATAAACACGAGCTTTTGCATGCGGTCGCCATAGGTCTCGTTCCAATCTTTTCGCAATCCTTCGTTGGCGGCCAAAAGCGGTTTGAGTTCTTTCTCGGGCATGGTGGCATACCATTGTCCGGCATTGCGCAAGCCCATTTGTTTGCCCGCTTGTTCGAAGACGTAGCAGGTTTGCGGCTCGTCCTTAAACCAGCAGATGCCTTTGCATCGAATGACCTCGTGGGGCCAATGCTCGGCAATGAAGCGGTCGAAGTTGACCAAATCGAAAGGCTTGCGGCGATAGTAAACAAAGGTGCCGATGCCATATTCCTCTACCTCGCCGCCGTCGTGATGGTGGTGGTGATGATGGTGCTCGTGTTCGTGATGATGGTGTTCGTGCTCCTCGTCGTCGTGTTCATGGTCTTCTTCGTGCTCATGTTCGTGATGATGATGGTGTTCTTCCTCTTCCTCCTCGTCGTCATGGTGGTGCTCAATGGCGTCAATCCATGCGGCCGATGTAGCCACTTCGTCGAAATTGAAGCGGTGGGTGTTGATGAGTTGGTCTAAATCCACTTTGCCATAGTTACATTCTAAAATGTCGGCCTTGGGCTGCAGGGCACGAATGATGTGCTTGATGCGTTGCAGTTCGTGGGGTTCTACTTCGGCAGCCTTATTGAGCAAAATCATGTTGCAGAACTCAATTTGCTGGATGATGAGGTTGACAATGTCCTCTTCGTCGATGTTTTTCTGCATGAGGTCGTTGCCCATGGCAAACTCATCTTTCATGCGCAGGGCATCCACTACGGTCACAATGTTGTCTAAGCGGGCGATGCCGTCTTTGATGTATTTCGGTCCCATCGTGGGAATCGAACAGATAGTTTGTGCGATGGGTGCGGGTTCGCAAACGCCGCTGGCCTCAATGACGATATAATCGAAGCGCTTCATGCGCATGATGTCGCAGAGTTGTTCCACCAAATCCATTTTCAGCGTGCAGCAAATGCAGCCATTTTGCAAGGCCACCAAGCTGTCGTCTTTCTGATCGACAATGCCTCCCTTCTCAATCAAGTCGGCATCAATGTTCACTTCGCCAATATCGTTTACAATCACGGCAAACTTCACGCCGCGTTTGTTGGTCAGAATTCTGTTCACTAAGGTTGTTTTTCCACTTCCTAAATAGCCCGTTAACAGCAACACGGGAATTTCTTTTGTGTTCATTTTCTTTATCCTTTCTTTATAAGTTGCACGTGCAAAGGTATAAAAAACTGCCGACAAATGGTTGCTTTAGGATGCGATTATGTGATGTTTAAGCCAGCAGGGCGGCATCTTCGCGCTTGGCTTGCAACTTGTACCATGCACCAACGAGTGCAAAGAGCGCCACATAGAGCAAAATTGTTTGCGACAGCGTGGTGTAGATGGCGGGCAGTTGCGCTCCGGGAAGCTGCACGATGCCGCGCACACCGGCCGTCATGCCTTGCGCTATTTGCAGCATCAGGTGATAAACGAACAGTTGCAGGCTGTGAATGGGGGTGGATACGAGTAACACGATGGCGAGATAAAGCAAACCTGTGGTGGCGGGGATGACTACAAAATTGCTCAAAAGAAAATAGGGAGAGACGCGGCCAAAATAGTAGAGCACTAAAGGAAAGGTGAATAATTGTGCGGCAAGCGACACGCAGGTGAGTTCCCACGCCCAGCGCAAGGGGCGTAGTTGTGGTTTCCAACAGTTTGATAATGGGCGATAGATAATGGCAATGCCTAATACGGCCATGAATGAAAGCTGAAATCCTGCGTCAAACAAAGCAACTGGATTGGCCACGAGAATGATGCAAGCCGACAAGGCAAGGGCGTTAAACGGTTTGTCTTCGCGTTGCAACATGAAGGTGATGCAATATATGCTGAGCATGATGGCGCTGCGAACGGCCGAGATGGGCAAACCAATGAGGAAGGTAAATGCCCACAGTGCAATGATAGAGAGGGTGAGTGCGATGGTGCTCCGGCGAAAGATGCGTGTGAGCAAGCTAAAGATAATACCGAGATGAAGTCCCGAGAGTGCCAGAATGTGGCTGGCTCCTGCCATGTTGAAATCGTCTTTGAGGGCGCGGGGTAGGGCGCGCTTCTCACCTAAGATCAAAGCCGTGATAAGGGCGTTCTCCATCGTGTTGGGTGCAAGGCCGTGCAAATAGCATAGCATTTTCGCTCTAATGCAGTGCAGTTTTAGCTGCAATCTCTGCCAAAAAGGTAAGGAAAGTGGTAGCTTTTGTGTGCACAGTTTCCAATAGGGGATAAAAGTTTCGCCCACATAGCCTTGCCGTTTCAGCCACAGCGCATAGTTGAAATGCACTTGTTGCGGCGTGTTTCTGAGAGGTTCGAGCATGGCATCTGCTACGAGTCCCTGACCAATGGTTAAGTGCATGTCGTGTTGTGGAGGATTGAGAATGGAAGCCTTCAGCAGCAATGGGTGTCGCAGCAGATGGTTGTTGAGTCGCATGATGCGAATGTCGCATCGCCAAGTTTTTCCTTTTTGAATGGGAATGTCGGTTATGACCGCTTCGAAATGGCTTTCACCTTGTGGCAATGTGGGCAGGTTTTGCGCCCTGCTCGTTCGTGCCAAAAAGCCTCCTAAGGCTATGGTTGCCCATAAAAGGCAGCAGCTTTTTGCAAGCTCGTGTCGCAGTAGGCGTGACAATAGCATGCCCACAACCATAAACCCTATCCACGCCCAGGGAGTAACTTGGGATAGAAGCTGCGTCTCAATCGCAATGCCTATGCCCAAGGCAAGTGTTATGCGCAGCAGCGGATAGCGTTGGATGCTTCCGTTGACGTGAATCATTAGTGATAACCTGGATTTTGTTGCAGGGGTGTAGGGCTCAGTTTGATAGCATTTTTCGGAATGGGAAACAGGCAGGTGAAGCCTGTGTTCTCGCCCGCAATGGGCAAACGGAAGTCATAGGCCTGTTGGAATTTTCCAAAGCGGATGAGGTCGTTGCGTCGCCATCCCTCCCACATCAATTCTAAAAGTCGTTCTTGCAGCAGGTTGTCTAAGGTGGCTTGACGCGGTGGCATGCCTACACGTTGACGCACCAAATTCATATCTGCGTCGCCATTCTGTCCATCTCTTACCAAGGCTTCGGCCTGCATCAGCAGCACATCGGCATAGCGAAACAGCACGATGTCGTTGTCGATGAGCCTGCCATCGCTATAGGCCGTGCGGTCGACCTCATATTTTGCCATGCGTGCGCCGGCTGTTTTCTCGTATGGACTTCCCGTGAGTGAGATGCGGGCAGCCAAAGGTTCGTAAACCAAAGGTTGACCGTTGCTGAGGCGAACGACCTGACCATCCACGCGCACTGTGCCGCTATAGAAGTTCATAGCAAAGCGTTTGTCCTCATTCGGGGTGCCATAACCATAAGCATTGATTGTAGCGACCGTGGCGCAGGTGCCATTTTCGGAGGCCATGCCCAATGCGTCGCCATGGCGATAGTGGCGGCTGCGGAAGAAGTATTGATATTCGTTGGCATAGAGATGCTTGTCCATCGGGATGGTGAAGATGTTCTCATTCGAAGTTTCATTGTGTACAGCAAAGTTTTGTTTGTAGTCAGCCGAGAGCGTATAGCCTGCCGCTGTAATCTTTTGGCAATAAGCAATGCAAGCCTCAAAAGCATTCATTTGCACGCCGTCGACTGTGAAAAGATGTGTGCCCGGCCCCATGTACACCTGATTGTTGAGCAGGATTTTGCAGAGCAAGAAATAGGCTACGGGCTGCGTGAAACGTCCATAATTACTGCCTTGCAAGTTGCTATGGGCGGGCGAAAGATAGGGCACAGCGGCTTGTAGCTCGCGAATCAGCGTCTCAGCCACTTCCTTTCGCGGTGTTTGTAGGGCGTTGTTGGCCTCGGTTCCGTCGGTCATGTTGAGCGGAATGTTGCCCCACATGTCCATGATGTAGAAATAGAACAAGGTTCGCAGACCGCGTGCTTCAGCCACATATTCGTTATATTGTGCTGGTGTGAGCAAGTCTTTGTGGCGGGTGATGGTTGCTAAAGCATGATTAGACAGCCCCACGGCCTTATAAAGAAATTTCCAAGTGTTGTACAACGCTTCATCGGCTGGCGTCCAGGTGTGCAGATAAAGTCGCTGCCAAAAGCCGCCATCATACCAGTCACCACCACGAATGGGAATCATAGCCTCGTCGGTGGTGAAGGTATTGAAGTCGTAAACGCCGCGATAAGTGCCTTGCAAACCTTGGCTTTCTTGGTTGCCTCCGATTTGCAAATACAGATTACCGATGGTGTTTAGATAGAGATCGGTGGCGTTGGTATAGGCCTCGGTCTCTGCTATTTGGTCGTGTGGCGTTTCGTTTAAGCATGCAGTCAGGCATAAAAGCAAGCCCGGCATGCTGTGACGGAGTAGCATAAGGATGATTTTTCTCATTGTCTTTAAAATTGAATGCTGATGCCTAATGAATAGGAACGATAGGGCGGATAGGAACGTTTGTCGTCAATGCCTAAGGTTCCGTCTACGACATAGTTATTGATCATGGGCGTTAAGCCATGGTAAGCGGTGAGTGTGGCCAAATTGTTGATGGCACATGCCACGCGCAAGGCACTGATAACCTTTGAACGTATCGGAATGTTCCAGCCCACAGTGATGTAATCGAGATTGAGATAGTCGCCGCGTTCCAACCAATAATCGGTTGCAATTTGGTCGTGAATGTTTTGTGCCGGAGCCTTGGCCATGACATTATAATCAGGGAAACTGGTCATATTCATGTAGGTGAGTGCCGTTCCGTTATAAATTTTATGGCCGAAAGCACCATTGATTTGTAGGGAGATATCGAGGTTCTTAAAACGCAGACTGATGTTCGAACCCATGGTGCATTTGGGCATGGCCTGACCGGCAATGTAACGGTCGCCGCCATCTTCAAGATTGATGGTGCCGTTGTGGTCGAGGTCTTCGATGTCATAACGATAGCTTCCGTCGGCATTTTGCACTAAACCTTTGCAATGGGGAAGATAGAAAACGCCCAAGGGTTGACCCACAATTTGGTAGACAATATTGTTGTCGCCGCCATGAAAACCGGCACCATTGAGTTTCCCAATGGGCGTGATGTCTGCGGCCGAGAGCATTCGTCCTTTGTAATTGCCCGACAATGCCAGCAGACGATTGCGCTGAAAGGCGATGTTCATGTTGATGTTAAGTTCTAAGTCTTTTTTCTGAAGGGGTGTGATGCCAAGCCCAAACTCAAAGCCGCTGTTTCGGATTTTGCCCAAGTTGGCCAAGAATTTATCGAAGGTAAAGGGCGGCACGGGCACGTCATAAAGGTAGAGCATGTTGCGCGTGGTGCTGTAATAGAATTCAGCTTTCACGATGAGCCGATTCATCCAAAAGCCCATGTCCATGCCCATGTTGAAGGTGCTGCGCGTCTCCCATTTCAAATCGGGATTGGTGTTGCGGTAGAGTCCCAACACCGTTTTGGGCAAACCTTGATAGCTGATGATGCCTGTTGGACGCACCAAATTGAGCGAATAATAGGACTCGATGCTCGCCTGATTGCCGCTCGTGCCATAGCCCATGCGCATTTTCCAAAGGCTGAGGGTGGGGAAGAGCGTGGCGAAGAAAGGTTCTTTGTCGACATTCCACGTGGTCGAAACCGACGGAAACAGTCCCCATTTGTTGTACTGGCCAAACAGACTGCTGCCATCGGCGCGCAGATTGGCTTCCAATGTGTAGCGTTGCAACAGGCTATAAACCGCACTTCCCAACACAGAAACCTGTGTGGGGTCGTTGAAGTCGGAACCGGTTCCGCCGTAAGGGCGCAGCGAGCCGGCGGCCAAATTATAATAACCAAAATGGTTGTTGGTAAACCCTTTCACCATTGTCCAAAAGCGTTCGTGACGCTCTTTCAGATATTCGGCCATGGCGGTCAGCTTTAAATCGTGGGCTTGCCATTGGCGGCGGTAGGTCAGAGTGGCATTCCCCACCCATTCCTCGGATTTGTGTTCCAACCGATTGGCTTGCCCTTGTGCCCAAATAAAAGTGGGGTGAAATATGGCATCTTCCATCGAACTGAAGCTGTAGCTGCCGAAAACTTTCATTTGCAGCGTGGGCGTGAGGCTGAAGTCGAGCCCCATGTGGGTGTTGAAGTTGAGCGCTTTGTTGTCGTATTGTTCCAACAGCACAGCCAACGGCGAGGTGAGTTGGCTGGCTGTTGCGTTGCGGTCCCATCCGCCTTGCGCATTTTGGTGGTCGGGAAAGGTGGGGTTTTGCGCCGCCGCACTATAAAAAAGTTTCTGTGGGTCTAAGATGAAATGATTTTTTTGCGATGAGCCAAACACGCCAAATTCGATGTTCAACAGGTTGTTGAAAGCTTTTTGAAAAAGGTCGAATTTGGCTGTGAAATTTTTCGTAGCATTCACTTTCACCACCATTTTGTGTTCCATCACGCCGATGGAAGCACGATAATTGCTTTGCTCGTTGCCGCCACTAAACGCCACATGATGATTTTGTACGAAGCCCGTTCGCAACAGTGCTTTCTGGAAGTTGGTGTCATAGCCCCCGTTGACCACCGGCAGATGGAGGGCGTTGGCCGTCGCCACATAATCGCCGGCCGAAAGCATCGGGATGGTTTTGTGGCTCGTTTCAAATCCGATGGTGCCATCGTAGCTCAGACGAAAAGGGCTGTTGCTGCCCTTCTTGGTAGTTACTTCGATGACGCCCGAAGCCCCACGCGAACCGTATTTCGATGTCTCTGTGGCATTTTTCAAGATGGCAAAACGCTCGATGTCGGCCGGATAAATGGTGGCGAGCGTAGCCAAATCGCTGTACATGCCGTCGATGATGACCAGCGGATTGTTGCCGCCTGTGAGCGAAGTGGTGCCGCGCACACGCACACTGTTGAGCTGTGCCATGCGGTCTTCGCCGGTTGCAATGTTCACGCCCGCTGCCTGTCCGCTCAGTGCATTGAGCGAATTGGTGACCAAACCCTTGTTCATTTGCTGTTGCGTCACAATGTCTGTGGCACCCCATTGCATGGTGGGCGTGAGTCGTTTGACGGCTATGCTGTCGATGGTCTTCGTAACGTTTGGCTTCTTTTTGCGCACGGTTTTGTGTTGCGCCTGCAGGGGTGTTGCGGGGAAAAAACAAGCCATTAAAAGAACTTTCCAATGTTGCATATCATGTAATCGTGGATGTTGCGTGCCACAAAGATATAAAAAAGAGGGGCTTTTTGGCTCCTCTTGGCTTGTTTTTTATGGAAGATGGGCCTTTAAGACCTCATTTTGGCTCAAAAGACGGCCTGCATTCCGTTATTTTGGGTTGGGCGTTGCTGCGTGAAGCGGCTTTGCTTACCATCTCATGAACGATGATGAAACACCCCCGGTATCTCGCTTGTTTTTATCAAAAATAACTGAGAACGCCCTGTGGTTTCGCTTGTTTTTGTTGAAAACGGTTGAGAACGCCCTGTGGTTTCGCTTGTTTTTGTTGAAAACGAATGAGAACGCCCTGTGGTTTCGCTTGTTTTTATTGAAAACGAATGAGAACGCCCTGCGGTTTCGTTTGTTTTTATTGAAAACGAATGAGTACGCCCTGCGGTTTCGCCTATTTGTGCTTTTGGTAGTATTCTAAACCTAATTGCACATTCTTTTTCAAGGCTTTCGACGAGAATGTGGCACCTGTGACGCCGTCGACATCGGCCTTTACGGCTTTGGCAACGCGCATGCCGGCAAATTTCTCGAGCAGGGTTTTCGCCTTGTTAAAGTATTTTGGCGTTTCTTGATTGGGCAAAGTCTCAATCTTTAGAATCTTGTTTTTTTCGATATAAATTTTCACGGGCGTGGCACCTTTGAAGCCTTTCACCGCTTGACTCAACGAAGTGGTGTTGACGATGGTCACGCCGTTTTCTCTACTCATCACCTCTTCGGCGGGCATGGCGCTCATCATGACAGCCACCATGGCCAGTGTTGTGCAGGCCGTGAACAGGCCTTTTGCGAATGTTTTTTTCTGCATCATTTCCTCAATACAATTTGAATGTTGGGCGCAAAGATAGTGTTTTAGCCCATAAGCGTGGCGCATGCGCGGTGGGAATTATTGTTATTTAACCTTGTTTTGCCGCCGCATATTCGATAGAAACCTATAATTTTGCACTACAAGAGCGCTGGCAATAAATCGGTTGGGCGCCCGTTTTAAAAGAGTAAAAACGAAAAAGAAGAAATAATGATTGAATACATCAAAGGAGAATTGGCCGAGCTCACCCCCGCTTTGGCTGTGGTTGAGGCGGCCGGCGTGGGCTATGCACTCAACATTTCGCTCACCACTTACACGGCTTTGCAGGGCAAGCGCCAGGTAAAGCTCTATGTGCACGAGGTGCTTTCGGCAGGTGGTCGTGATGACAGCTTCACGCTCTATGGCTTTGTGGCCAAGCAAGAACGTGCACTCTATCGGCTGCTCACCACCGTTTCGGGAGTGGGTGCCAACACGGCACGCATGATGCTCTCGTCGATGAGCCCGGCAGAACTCTGCAATGCCATAGCCAATGGCGATGAACGTCTGATTAAATCGGTGAAAGGCATCGGTCTGAAGACGGCGCAACGCATCATTGTCGACTTGAAAGATAAAATCATGGCCAGCGGCATTGCCGACGAATTGCATGTGGCGAGCGGCAGTTCGGCCACTTCGGTTAATAGTGAAGTGCGCGACGAGGCCGTCTCTGCGCTCACCATGTTGGGCTTCTCGCCTGCGCCAACGGCCAAAGTTGTGGTGGCCATTTTAGAAAAACAACCCGACATGCCTGTTGAACAGGTGGTGAAAGCGGCGTTGAAACAATTAAAATAGTGCACGGTAAACGGATTTGAAACAGCAAAGGACATTTCTGCTTTTGGGGCTGCTAATGCTGGTTGTCATTAGCGATGCTTTCGGCATTTCCTTTCCGTCGCAAATCCGTGATGCACAAAAGCAGACTGTCCCGCGGCGCGATACGCTTGTTGTTCCCCAAAAGGTGAAGCTGCGTTGGCGCATTCAACGCACGCAACCCATCGGCTGGAGCGATTTAGATAGTAGCAGTTTGGATTTGCAGACGCCCATTGATCTGCGTCCACAAGTGACGTTTGACAACACGCTCCAACGCTATATCTTCGGACAAAAATTAGGCGGAACCTATTTAGGGGCACCCCTGATGATGACGCAAGACGAATATCTGCGGTGGCGCGATCATCAGCAATGGAGTGCCTTCTTTCGGAAAAAGAATGCTGAGATCTTTGTGCGCAAGGGGAAGGATAAGTTTGATTTCAGCGACATGCACTTTGATTTAGGACCGGCCGAGAAGATTTTTGGTCCTGGTGGTGTGCGGATTCGCACGCAGGGGACGGCCGAATTGCGCATGGGGTTCACGCATCAGAATTTGGAAAATCCGGCACTTACGCTCAATCGTCGTCGCACAACCACGATGAATTTCGATGAGAAAATCAACCTCAACGTGAATGGGAAGGTGGGCGACAAGGTGGACATGAACCTGAATTATAACACCGATGCGACGTTTGATTTCGATGCACAAAACCTGAAACTCAAATACGAAGGCAAGGACGATGAAATCATTAAGCTGGTCGAGGCGGGCAATGTGTCGTTTCCCAGTAACTCTTCGCTCGTCAGTGGCGCCATGTCTTTGTTTGGTCTGCGCACCGATTTGCAGTTCGGGAAATTAAAGATGCAACTCGTGGCCTCGCAGAAAAAGAGTTCCACCAAAAGCGTTTCAACGCGCGGGCGTGTGCAATTAACGCCCTTCGATATTGACGTTTCTGATTACGAGGAGAACCGCCATTTCTTCCTTTCTCATTATTTCCGCAGCCATTATGCTGAAGGCATGTCGAAGTTGCCTAATCTGATGACTGGCGTGCAAATCAATCGTGTGGAGATTTGGGTGACCAACAACACGGGAACCACGACCAACACACGCAACATTGTTGCCTTAACCGATTTGGGAGAGCCGGTGACTTTGTTGCGCCCTTCGCTTTGGTCGGTGTCGGGCGTGCCTGTTCCGGCCAATCAAGCTAACACCGAATATGCGGCCATGAGCACTACCTATGCTGCGGCGCGCAACGTCAATCAAACATCTTCGGTGCTCGATGGTGCGGGTTTGGTGGGCGGTGTTGATTACGAAAAGTTGGAGAATGCGCGGTTGCTCAGTAGTGCTGAATACAGTGTTAATCAGGCTTTGGGCTACGTGAGTCTCAATGTGGGCATCAATACCGATCAGGTTGTGGCCGTGGCCTATTCCTATACCTATGGCGGTGTGACCTATCAAGTGGGTGAGTTTGCCGGCGACAGAACCAATGTCAACGAGGCGTTGTTTGTGAAAGCGTTGAAGAACACGGATAATAATCCCTCGCAAGGCAACTGGAACTTGATGATGAAAAACGTCTATCGCTTGGGCGATCGGGTGGAACGCGAGCGTTTCCGTTTGGATGTGAAGTACCAAAGCAACACCGATGGTGTAGATTTAAACTATATTCCCGAACCGCAAGTGCGCACAAAACCGTTGGTAAAGCTCTTAGGAGCCGATCGATTAGACAATAACAATCGGCCCAATAGCAATGGCTATTTCGACTATGTTGAAGGCTATACTGTGAGCAATGGACGAGTTTATTTCCCCTCACCCGAACCTTTTGGAGCCGATCTTTTAGCTGCACTTACATCGCGTAGTGTGAGTGTTGCTGTGGCACAAGGTTATGCTTTTACCGAGCTTTATCATCGCACAAAGACGGCAGCCAAGCAGATGGCAGAGAAGAATAAATATCATTTGGTGGGGCAATTCCGCGGCTCTTCAGACAATGTTATTGCTTTAGGCGCTTATAACATTCCGCAAGGTTCGGTGCTGGTTACGGCGGGAGGCGTGCAATTGACAGAAGGCGTAGATTATAGTGTAGACTATAATGCAGGCGAAGTGACCATCCTAAACCAAAGCATTTTGAATGCCGGAACGCCGGTGAATGTGTCGCTTGAAAGCAACAATAATTATGGCATGCAACGCAAAACGATGTTTGGTTTGAATTGGGAATACAACTTTTCGCATGACCTTCAGCTCAGCGGAACCTTTCAACATCTCTCCGAGCAGCCCTTGATGAACAAAGTTGTGATGGGAGAAGAACCGCTGAACAACACGCTTTGGGGCTTAAATCTGAATTGGAAGAAAGAGAGTCAGTGGCTTACCGACATGCTCAATAAATTGCCTTTCTTACATGTCACGCAGCCCTCTTATCTGCGATTTACGGGTGAGTTTGCGCAACTTTTTGCGGGTAGCAACCACGATACGCAAGACAATGCATCCTATCTTGACGACTTTGAAAGCGCAGCCAGCAAGATAGATGTCTCCACACCCACCTCATGGATGTTATCAAGTGTGCCGGCAATGTTTCCCGAGAGCACGGACAAAACGACGTTGAGTAGCGGATTTAACCGCTCGCAAATGGCATGGTACACCATCGACCCGCTGTTTACGCGGCGCAGCAGCTCGCTCACACCAGCACATATTCGCGGTGACCTCGAGCAGCTCTCCAATCATTATGTGCGCGAGATATCCACGCGCGAGCTCTATCCCAAACGCGATGTGAGCAATTACAACGGCACACTCTCAACACTGAACGTGCTCAACGTGGCCTATTATCCTGAAGAGCGCGGTCCTTATAATTTCAATCCCGGGTTGAATGCCGATGGCACGCTGCCCAATCCGCAGCAACATTGGGGAGGTATGATGCGGAAACTCGATACCAATGATTTCGAACGTGCCAACATAGCCTATTTGGAGTTTTGGCTGTTAGACCCTTTCATTTATTCGCGCACGCAAAGTAATGCCAATACCTATGGCGGCGATTTGTATTTCAATTTGGGCGAAGTTTCTGAAGATGTGCTCCACGATGGGCGGAAATTCTATGAGAGTGGCTTGCCTGTTGATGGCTCGCAGCAGTTTACCACCTCGCAATGGGGCAAGATTCCCACGTCTACAACCATCAACTATGCCTTTGCTACGTCGCCCGGTGCGCGTGCGTTGCAGGATGTAGGGCTCAATGGTTTGAACGATGATGAGGAGCGTCGTTTTCCTTCTTACCAAAACTTTTTAACGACAGCGCAAAGCATTGTGCGTGCCGATGTGTGGAACGCCATTCAGCACGACCCCGCTAACGACAACTATCATTACTTCCGCGGCGAGGATTATGACCAGATGCGTGCCGATATTTTGCACCGCTATAAGTATATCAACAATCCGCAAGGCAATTCGCCCGACAACGAATCGGTGAGTGCGCGCTACGATAACGCCTATAAGACCACGCCCGATGTGGAGGATATTAACCAAGACTACACGCTGAATGAATACGAACGCTATTATCAATACCATGTTTCGTTGCGCCCCAACGATATGGTGGTGGGAAGCAATCATATTGTGGATAAGCGCGAGGCTAATGTGCGGTTGCGTAACGGGCAGACCGAGACGGTGACATGGTATCAGTTTCGTATTCCGCTAAGCGATTATGAGCGTCGCGTGGGAGGCATCTCCGATTTCACCAGCATTCGTTTCATGCGCTTGTTCCTCACGCGCTTTCAGCATCCCATTGTCTTGCGTTTTGGCAGCTTAGACCTTGTGCGGGGTGATTGGCGAGTCTATGAACACAACCTTGATGCTAGTGCAGGAACGGGGACAATGGCGGTGAGCACTGTGAGTGTTGAGGAGAATGCCGAGAAAATGCCCGTGAATTATGTCATTCCGCCGGGCATCAATCGTGAGCAGGATCCCACGCAAGCGCAACTGATTGAAAGCAATGAAGCCGCGTTGAATATGGTTGTCGACCATTTGAGCCATGGCGAATCGAAGGCCGTTTACAAAAATACCACGCTTGATTTGCGTCGTTACAAGCGCTTGGAGATGTTTGTGCATGCCAATGCCTTTGCACAAAATGCCACCGCGCTGACCGATAACGAGCTGGCTGTTTTCATACGGTTGGGTTCCGACTATCGTAACAACTATTACGAATATCAAATACCCTTGCGTCTGACGCCTGCGGGGCGTTACCATTTAAATGTGCCCACTGATCGGCAAGCAGTGTGGCCGATAGAAAACATGTTCGACATCCCCTTGTCGGTATTCACCGATTTGAAGCGCCAACGCAACATCGCCAAGGCGCAGGGCTTAGCTTCATTCACCAGCGCCTATTCGGATTATGATGCTGAGCATCCCGCCAATTTAAGAACCATCATGGGCAATCCGTCGTTGGGTGAGGTGCGAACGATCATGATCGGTGTGCGCAATTTGTCGACAGGTAGCAAGAGCGGCGAGGTGTGGGTGAACGAGTTGCGCTTGAAAGACTATAATCAAAAAGGTGGCTGGGCGGCCAATGGCAATCTGAACATGCAGCTTTCCGATCTCGGCTCCGTCAATCTGCAAGGACGCTATGTGAGCGATGGCTTCGGCGGATTGGAGAGCACGGTGAGCGAACGCACAGAGAATGCCGTTTCGGCCTATAGTCTCACCACCAGTTTGGAGTTGGGGAAGTTCTTCCCTCGCAAAGCTCATGTCACTATTCCGCTTTATTATTCACGCACGAATGAATCGAGCAAGCCGCGCTATAATCCCCTTGACACCGATGTGTTGCTGCGCGATGCGTTGCAAACGGGCACACCCCAGGAACGCCAAATGCTTGAGGACATTGCGGTGACGAAGCATGTGCAGACCCATTTCTCGGTGGCCAATGCGCGGGTAGGCATTCAGAGTTCTCGCGCACCGATGCCCTATGATCCGGCCAATTTCTCGTTCTCTTATAGTCATGCCCATCGCCATACGCGCGGAGAAACCACCGTTTATGAGAACGAGGACAGCTGGCGAGGGGCGATGAGCTATGCCTGGTCGTCCGTCTATCAGCCGTGGGAGCCTTTTAAGCACTTGCGCAATGCTTCGCGTTGGCTGGATATTGTGCGCCGCTTTGGCTTGAATTGGTTGCCCCAAAATCTTGCATTCAACACCGAACTCACGCGCAATTATTATGAGTATCAAGAGCGAAATATCGATGCGCCCACAGCGTCGCCATTGCCTGTGACCTTTAATGAACAGTTCTTGTGGAATCGTGACTTTGCGCTTCGCTGGGATTTGACACGCAACTTGCATTTGAATTTCCAAAGTGCCACACGCGCGCAGATTGAAGAGCCCTACACGCCCATTAATAAGTCGCTTTACGCCGACCGCTACAAGGCGTGGAAAGATTCGGTGTGGACGAGCATCAGGCATCTTGGGACACCCTTGGATTATCAGCAAGCCTTCACACTCTCCTATCAAGTGCCGCTCCATCTCATCCCCATTTTTGATTGGACCAGCCTGCAGGGGCAATATCATGCCACTTATTCGTGGGTGCGCGGCACGGAGACTGCGGCGCATCAGAGCTTGGGCAACATCATCACCAACAACCGCAGCCTGACGTTCAACGGTTTGTTTAATCTCGAACGGCTCTACAACCACATTCCGTTTTTGCGCAAAGCCAACGAACGTTTCAACCAGCTGCGCGAGGACAATCGGCGTTCGTCGCAGCGAAACACTGTGCAAAACGCATCCCATCCCACTGGCAGCGACGGCCGACAGCAACGAGAGTTTGCGCAAGAAATAGTGCTCAAGCCCGACACCTTGCCCGTCGTCACGCATCATTTGCGCAGCAAGCGTTTACGCATTGTGGCGCGCACCGAAGATGGACGCCTCTATCCGTTGAAGTATAAGTTGCTCGATGAAAATCGACTCCGAGTGACAAACAAGGTGGATTCGGTGCAGAAACTCATGCTGATTGTGCACGAAACTGCGCCATTTGAGCCCACAAAAGGCTATCAATCGTCTTTGGCTTTGGCGCGCGTGCTGATGATGGTACGCAGCATCAACGTCAGCTATCGGGAACAATACGCAATGACCTTGCCCGGCTTCATGCCCACCATCGGCGATGCCTTTGGCCAACGGCGCGACAATGGATTGTTGGCGCCGGGCTTAGATTTTGCCTTGGGACTGACCGGCAACGGCTACATCGATAAAGCGTTAGATAGGCAATGGCTGCTCCTCAACCCGGCGATTGCCACGCCCGCTACCACACAACGCACCGAAGACCTGCAAGTGCGCGCTGTGATAGAGCCTTTCCGCGATATGAAAATCGATCTCAATGCCGCCCGCAACACCACACGCGCACAGCGCATTCAATATATGTATGCCGACAAGCCCACCCTCGAGAGCGGCACGTTTTCCATGACAACCCTCTCGCTGCGAGGCGCTTTCGAAGGCATCGGCAACGCCCGCAGCGGTTATCAGAGTGCATCCTTTGCAAGATTCTGCAATTTGTTGGATGCCTATCGCAGCCGCATCGAAGAACGCTATCAAGGTCTGCACTATCCGGCCGGTTCGCCCATGGCTGGCCTGCTTTTCAACCCGGCCAACGGAACCGTCAATCGCTACAGCGCCGACGTCATGGTGCCGGCATTCCTTTCGGCCTACACCCACATGGGCAACGCACATCTGAACCTCTTTCCCACCTTGGCACATCTCTTGCCCAACTGGACTCTGCGCTATGCAGGTTTGGCACGACTGCCGTGGTTCAACGAGCGATTTAAACGCTTCGACATCAATCATGCTTATCGCAGCATCTACTCCGTTGGCTCCTACTCCTCGTTCAGCAACTATTGGGCGGCAGAGCGTGGCATGGGCTTCGTGACCGATGTCGCCACAGGAAACCTCATTCCGAGTGGCCGCTTCAACGTGGCGATGGTGAGCCTCAACGAATCCTTTTCGCCACTCATCGGCATCGACATGATGTTTGAAAGTGGGCTGACGGCCAAGCTCGAATATCGTACCGTGCGCAGCATTAACCTTAGCCTCACGAGTATTCAGCTCAACGAGGCGCAGAGCAAGGACTGGGTGGTGGGCGTTGGCTATCGCATCAACGATTTCAACCTGCTGGGCATGGGCAAACGTCGCCCGGCGAAAAGCCATCGCACTGCGATGGCGAAGGCCGCTTCATCGGCTCCGTCGAATGAACCATCGCGCGAGGTCAACCGCGACCTCAACCTCAGCCTCGACATGAGCTATCGACGACAAGCCTCGCTGTTGCGCGACATTGCCACACAAATCACCAACGCCAGCAGCGGAACCACGGCCTTGCGATTCAATTTCATGGCCAGCTACACCCTCTCGCGCATGCTCACCATGACGTTTTTCTATGATTTTCAAAACAACACACCCTTGCTCAGTGGCAGCAGCTATCCCATGTCGACCCACGACTTTGGGCTGAGCATCAAATTCTCGCTCACTCGTTAACACCATTCTCGCATGCAACAAAACCAAATTACGATTGCCCATGCACAGCCCTCGCAGGCAGCCGTCATTGCACAGCTCATCATGCAAGCCATGACCGACGAATGCTGTCTGTCGTTCGTTGGCTCGGGCCAGACGCTCGACGATTTCCGCCAACTCATGCACACATTGGTCGCCCTTCCCGACACGCAATATTCCTTTCGCAACACCTGGGTGGCCCTGCATCGGCAAACGGTCGTGGGATGCTGCGTGGCCTACGAGGGCAGTCGGCTCCACGGCCTGCGCCAAGCCTTTATCGATGGTGCCCGGCGAGCTTTTGGGCGCGACCATTCCTGCATGCCCGACGAGACGCAGGCAGGCGAATTCTATGTGGATAGCTTGGCCGTGCTGCCCGCCTATCAAGGTCGTGGCATCGCCACACAGCTGCTGCAAGCCGTGCAACGCAAAGCGTGCGCGTTGCAATTACCCGTGGGCTTGTTGGTCGACAGGGGCAACCCTGCGGCCGAGCGACTCTATCGTCGCCTCGGTTTCCGCCCCGTTGGCGAGGCAGCATGGGGTGGTCATGCCATGAAACACATGCAATGGCGCGGCTGAAAAGCATCACACCATGGAAAACACAGCATTGCCGCATGATGCCACATGATGGACAATGCGCGCGTGCATGATTTATATATATAATAAGGTGGCGGAGGATGTAGATGCCACGTCGACCTATTATATAAGGTGGTGATGGCAGATGGAAACGCCTCTTTTGCGGGTAGGGACGCACCTTTTACGGATGGAAACGCCGCTGCGCGGACGTTCGGGCGGGCACACAGGCGCCGCCCCTACCATTTCTCGTGTAGCTCCATGTCCCAAGGTTGCTGGCGAATAGTTCGCCGACGGACTAAAACGAAAAAAGGTTGCTGGCGAACAGTTTGCCGATGGACTAAATCGAAAAAGGTTGCTGGCGAACAGTTTGCCGATGGACTAAAACGAAAAAAGGTTGCTGGCGAGGTGCTCGCCGACGGACAAAACAAGAAATGTATGCCGGCGAGGTGCTCGCCGATGGACAAATACAAGAAATGTATGCTGGCGAGGTGCTCGCCGACGGACAAAAACGAGAAATGATTGCCGGCGAGGTGCTCACCGATGGACAAAACAAGAAATGATTGCTGGCGAGGTGCTCGCCGATGGACAAAAACGAGAAATGATTGCCGGCGAGGTGCTCGCCGACGGACAAATACAAGAAATGATTGCCGGCGAGGTGCTCGCCGACAGACAAACACAAGAAATGTATGCCGGCGAATGGTTCGCCGACGGGTTGGCTTATTGTCGCTGGGGCGGAATGTCGATGGTTTCGATGCCACCGAAGGGGGTGATGTGGGCAAAGGCTTCTGCGGGGGAGATGGCACGGGCGTAGACGGCGGCGCAGGCCAAGACTCCTCCGTGGGCGAAGATGGCGATGTGGTTGTAGGGGCGACGCGCCACCTCTTCGAGAAAGTTGGTCACGCGAGCATACAACTGCGGAAAACTCTCGCCCTTCGGGGTGGGCAAAGTGAGGTAGTTTTCATACCATTCGAGGATGTAAGGGTCGCGGGCAGGCAGGTCGTCATAGCGTTGCAGTTCCCATTCGCCCATATTCATCTCTTTCAGGCGCTCGTCGAGCATGGCATCAGGAAAACCACAAAAGGCCGCCAGCTGGCGTGCGCGCTGCAGTGGCGAGGAGAAGACGGCATCGAAAGGCTCGTGGGCTTTCAGGTTTTGGAGCGTTTGTTTGGCTTCGGCTTCAAAACTATCCGCAACGGGCACATCGCTCCATCCATAGCAGGTACCTTGGGGAAGGGCCACGCGCGTGTGGCGCACGAAGGTTATTTTCATGTTGCAAAAGGGTTGTTCTGGTAGTAGAAAACGACGAAGCTGAGCACGAAACTCAGTTCGACGATGAGGAACAAGGCGCCGCAGCAGTCGCCGGTGTAGCCGTTGATTTTGCGGCGCATGAGTTGGTAGAGCATGTAGAAAACGATGCCGGGGAGAACGAGGCATTCGTAGGGCAGCCCGACATACCAGCATAGCGGAATGAGCGGCAGCAGACCTTGGATGGCCAGCAGCAGTTTGCCTTTGGTGGACATCGCGCGGTAGATTACTTTGTTTTTGGCTTGCTCGGCCGTTCGCGCATAGGGCAGCATTTGGGTGATTTGTGCGGCCATCATTTTAGCGAAGGGGTCGGCGGCGAGCACCACTAACGCGGCGATGGTGATGGGCAGTTGCGACAATGTGGTGAAGAGCAGGGCAACGTAGAGGATGAGCCCCAGCACGCCATAGGTACCGATGTGGCTGTCTTTCATCACGCGGAGCGTTTGTTGCGCGTCGTTCCGCCCCGCTCCGAAACCATCGAGAAAGTCGGCCAAGCCGTCTTCGTGCAGCGCGCCCGTGAGCAACAGCCGCATGACGAAGGCCAAGATGATGGCTGTGGTGGTGGGCATGATTTGTGCGCAACCATACATGGTGGCTGCGGTGAGCGTCGCGGTGAGCCACCCCGTGAGCGGCCACAGTTCAACGACGTGCGCATAGGCTTCTTTCTGCGGCTGATAGATGCGCCAAAAGGGCAAGCGTGTGAAGAAGATGAGCGCCGCAAAGAGCTTGTCTTTCCATGTCGTGGTGGGATGCATCGGGAGTTGCATGGGTTAAAAATATTTGGTGATGTGAGCGTTGTCGAAGTTGTTCATCTCGTTGAGCATGCGCACGGCCGACTCCACGATGGGGTAGCAGCAGAGCGCTCCTGTTCCTTCGCCTAAGCGCAGGCCGAGCGACAATAAGGGGCGGGCTCGCAAATGCTGGAGCAGCAAACGGTGGCCTTTCTCTTCGCTGCAATGGGTGAAAATGGCATAGTGGCGCACGTTTTTATGGATGTGTGTGGCGGCCAACAGGCAGGCTGTCATGATGAAGCCATCGATGAGAATCACCATTTTCAGTTCTGCTGCGCGCAACATCGCGCCTACGGCGGCAACCATTTCAAAGCCACCGAAATAAGCGAGTGCGGCGTTCGCGGGAAGATGTTGTGTGTGGAAATGGTGCAGGGCTTCCATCAGAATCTTGTTTTTATGGGCTATTCCTGCCTCGTTAAGTCCAGAGCCTGCCCCGATGCAATCGCGTAAAGGTATTTTTGTAAAGATGCTCATCCATAAACTCGCTGCACTGGTGTTGGCAATACCCATTTCTCCGATGGAGAGAATGTTGCATCCCTTTTGTGCGCAAATGTCAACCATGTCGGCTCCGGTTTGTAATGCTTGTTCGCATTGCTCGGCTGTCATCGCCGGCCCATGGAGAAAGTTCTTCGTTCCACATGCTATTTTTCGCGAGAGAATCGTCGGGTAGCTTGATAGATCGTGTGCTACACCCACATCGATGAGAAACAGCTCAATGTGATGTTGTCGACAGAACATGTTCACGCCGCCGCCGCCGTGTGTGAAGTTTATCATTTGTTGCCAAGTGACTTCTTGCGGAGACGCCGATACGTTTTCGGTTGCAATGCCGTGATCGGCGCCGAAAAGCAGGTGGCATGGATGCGCTAAAGCTGGTGATAGCGCACCTTGAATCAGTCCAATCTGTAAAGCCAGCTCCTCTAAACGGCCCATTGCTCCTTTGGGCTTGTTGAGAGAGTCAATTTTCTGTTGTAATGCTTCTCGTAGCTCCCCATTCGGAGCCGTTATATGAAAGGTGTGCATCATTTATTTTATTTTTACGGGGATTCCTGCAACCATCAGTATCACTTCGTCGGCGCGTTGCGCTACATATTGGTTCATCCAGCCTTCCAAATCGGTGAATTTTCGTTGCAGAAGATAGTCGCTTACGCCGCCGCTTCCGATTTCGTTTGTTACAAAGATAAACGTCGCCTCTTGTTGGGTGAAACGATCGAATTCATCTTTTAAACTGCGCAAAACCTCTTGAACATCTATTTCTTCTGCAGTGTTTTTCCCATCACCATAGAAGAAATTCGTGTACCATAGCGTAAGACAATCGATGACACACACCTTATTATATATGCAATGTTCAGATAGCTGGCGTTCCTCCTCAATGTTCTCCCATTGCCCACCGCGCCGCCTTTGATGCTGGATGACGCGCAATCTAAACTCTTCATCCCAAATATGTGCTGTAGCCATGTAAATGGGATGTGCATCAAGTGACAAGGCTAATTGCTCAGCATAGGCACTTTTCCCAGATCGTTGACCTCCTGTAATGAGAATGATTCGTTTCATGGTGCGAAGTTACAAAAAAGTTAGAGAACAGGTGCTAAAGATGAGTTAAACCCGTCTCACTTTGCTTTAAAAATACGATTGAAAGGTTGAGTTTCGCCATTTTTTCTCCCTTTTAGCATAAATTATCGAATAAAAGTTTGGTGTTTCCGATAATTTTTAATTACTTTGCACCCATAAATTTAGGAAAAGATTAAAAACAATAATTATTAATTAAGTTTTAGAGAGACATGAAAAAGTTAGGTTTATTGTTTGCTGCTGCTGTAATGGCAGTTTCAGCTTCTGCACAAACTGTACAGGAGAGCAAAACATTTGATAACATCTATGTTGGTATCAACGGCGGTGTTGCAACAAAAACAAAAGGACATGCTTGGATGAAGGGCTTGGATCCAAATGCAGGCCTCCGCATTGGTCGCTGGTTCACTCCAGTATTTGGTTTGGCTGTTGAGGGTAATGCTTATTTCTCAAATAAGCCTTGGGTATCAACAGGTACGATCGTTCGCTTCGTTAACACCAGCCTTTTAGGTACTGTTAACTTGAGCAACTGGTTTGGCGGTTACAAAGGCCAACCTCGTCCATTTGAGGTTATTGCTGTTGCTGGTCTTGGTTGGGGTCACCTCTTTGGTAATGACGCTAACTACAAGGCTACAACTTATCACAACAACTTGACAAACAAGTTGGCTTTGGATTTTGCATTCAACTTTGGTGCAGACAAGGCTTGGCAGTTCTATGTAGAGCCTGCAATCATCTATGGCTTGAATGACAGGACTGATGTTGTTAGCCGCAACCTCGCTAACGATGGTCTTCAATACAATGCTAACCACAGCTTTGTTCAATTGAATGCTGGTTTGGTTTACAAGTTCAAGACTTCTAACGGTACACACAACTTCAAGATTGTTACTCCTCGCGATCAAAACGAGATCGACGCACTTAACTCACAAATCAGTGATTTGCGTGATCAGTTGGCAAAGAAACCAAAAGAGGTTGTTCGCGAAGTTGTTAAGGAAGTTCCTGCAGCAGGAAATGGCGAGATCAATCCTTTGTTCGTAACGTTTGCTCAGGGTAAGTCTTACCTCACAAGTGAAGCTAAGAAGGTTCTTGATGGTGTCGCTCAAGGCAGCAAGGTTCAAATCATCGGTACTGCATCTCCTGAAGGTTCAAGCTCACTCAACAAGAAGCTTTCTCAAGATCGTGCAAACGTTGTTGCTAACTATCTTAAGAATAAGGGTGTAACTGTTGAAAAGGCTGATGGTAAGGGTGTACAAGGTGCTACTTCTAACCGCCTCGCAGTTGTATTCGTAAAGTAATCTTGTAATAGAGTTTAATTTCAATATAAAGCCCAGTGGTTTAAAAGCCATTGGGCTTTTTTATTATCCTCAAGCACGACAGTTAATGTCAAAAGACCGTGATACCATTGGGGAATAAGGTTTACGATGGAAGATAAATTATTAAGTGGAGTTAGACGGTATGTTTTTCAAGCAGAACCTTTCCATTGTGATTGCTCTTACCGTTTGTTTTTGGCGCATTTGGGCAACCAGCTGTTGAATGCGGCAGATTTCCATTCTAATGAGCGTGGTTATGGCGTCCGTGTGTTAAGCAATTTGCATAAAACGTGGGTGCTGTCACGTTTCACACTGGAGATCTATCATTTGCCCGAAGTTTATGAGAGCTTTACGATTGAGACCTGGGTGAATAGCGTGATGCGCTATTTTACAAGTCGTAATTTTAGCGTAAGCGATTCCCGAGGAAAAGTGTGCGCTTACGCACGCAGTGTCTGGGCTTTGATAGACACAGACACAAGGCAACCTGTCGATATACTCAAAGTGAATGACGGGCAGATAATGAAGTATGTGGAAAAAGACAAATGCTGTCCGATTGAAGCAGGCGGCAGATTAAAGTTTTCCACACAAGGCGAACAGCAGCAATTGGTTGTCATGCATTATAGCGATGTTGACATGAATGGGCATGTTAACAGTATGAAATATGTGGAGCACATGCTTAATTTATGGCCCATCAGTTGGTATAGCAAGCATCGTGTGAAACGAATTGAGATTGCTTATGTCGCAGAAAGCCACGAAGGGGATGAGCTAAAGTTTTATGTTGAGCAAGAGACTGAGGGCATTTCAGACGTTCGGATTATGAAAGTTGCCGGTGAGCAAGAAATAGAGGTTGTGAGAGGAAGAATCAGCTTTGCGTAATGTCCAATTACATGCGGAGCTTTCATTGGCGCTCGCAGTTGGACTGCGAGCATCAAACGGTTAAGGAATTTTTGACGCGCAACCCTGCGGCGCAGAAAAAATCCATTATTTTTGGACATGCAACCCTGCAGCGCAGAAAAAATCCATTATTTTTGGACATGCAACCCTGCGGCGCAGAAAAAATCCATTATTTTTGGACGTGCAACCCTGCGGCGCAGAAAAAATCCATTATTTTTTGACGCCCGCCCCCCCCCGGCACCATCATAAAAACGGACTTCAACAGCCATCAAACATGCGCAAAGATAGGGAGAGGGCTAAGGCTCGTCGGCGAAAAAATAGCCACTGAAACGCGTAATGACATTGGGGTGGATGGTGACTGCGGCACGATGGAGCTTCTTCATAACCTTTCCGTCACGGCCGAGCGCCTCGACAAGCACATCGAGCGAGCGCTGACGCTTGAGCGGGATGGCATAAAAAGCATACATGGAACTGTCGCGACGCGCCGAATCGGCAACATCAAACAGCGCCACCAACGTTGCACTCCGCTCGCCACCGTGCTTCATCAAATCATAACTCGCCGCACCGCCCGAATAGGTGAAACGGAATTGCGCAACCGACGCGGGCACCTTGTCCTTGACCACAAACTGCACACAGGCGACGCAACGCTCCAAACAAACCTGCACGACGGCGTTGCGCTGCAAGGAAATCTCGTCGGCATAGAGATAGGAGTCGGTCATGGGGGCATGGAAAGCAACGCGGTTGAGCCGGTCTAAATCAACGGCTTCGCGCCCACTATGCCCAACGACGCGGAGGCTGTAATCCCCCTTCTTCAAACGTAGGCTCAACCGCCCGAAATCCTTTTCGCCCGCTTGTTGATGATGGGCCTGCACCAACAGCCCCTGCCGATTGTAGAGGCCCATGTCGATATGCGTGCACAACTGTGCCGCAGGGACAAGCGCCCGCGACGCCTTGCGCTGCGAATGGGGCATGCCCATCTGCAGTTTCAGCTCATAAGTCGTGGTTTCATCGTCGGCAACCCCCATCTCGCTATGTGGGCTATTGCAGGAAACAACGGCCAGAAATAACGCAACCATAAAACTAAAAAAATGCCATCTCATACTGTTTTCATCTTGTTAATACGTAGTTCATGCTGCAAATATGTTGCAAATATGCTGTAAATATGCTGTAAATATGCTGCAAATATAAGGAAAATATCGAGACAACGCTCCCCCTCCCCACCCTTTTTTAAGCCCTTTAACGACGCATGCCGATGATAAGCATCCGCAAAATTGAAGCATTCTTATTTTGCGCTATCCTCGTGTCGGGTCAGATGCGCAACTTGTTTCCTTCTACCGATATTACCTTTGCCCCCTTTAAAGGTGCCGTCAAATCGTCCTCATTTACAAAATGCACCTTGAGCGAAGAGGAATTGGGAAAACGGTTGAAGAATGCGTCATGCGCCATATACAGCGCCACATGCGCCACATCCTTATGCGCACCGACGTGCTGATAATAATAAAATATGCGCTGAGAAATCCTCGGCAACACCTTTATCCCCACGCGCCCATCCTTAAATCGCACAACGGCAACAACATGATAGTGGGGCACTTTGTCGACCGCCTGTTCACGCTGGGCCTTCGTCGATTGATGTGAAACCGTGACCTGCCGACCAAATCGCTCGTTAATATCATTCATCATTTGCCGAAACAGCCGCCCATGCGCACTCGTGTCTCGCCATTGATGAACACCTATGTAATAATGTATCATCTCGTGAATGATCGTGTCTTCGAGTTCGCATTCGCTCAAATCAATTTGCGTGCTGATTTGCAGTTTGAAATCATAATTCTCCATTCCTCCGCCCAAAAGCCGGCGCCGCTTAAACGTACACATGCCCACAAAAGTCCTTGCATGACTAAGCCTGATGGGCAACCGAGGCAGCTGCCCGCCAAACATTTGTGCGTTGAATTGTTCAAATCTCTCCCTTATAAACGGAATTGTCGCTTTCATCTGAATGAATCTATCGAGCGTTCCTCGTCCTTACACATATACAAACTTAAGCAAGACCACTCAAAACGAAAAAAGCACGCCGGAGGAATAAATCCTTGGCGTGCTCTGTCTAAAAAAAGGCGGCTACCTACTCTCCCGCATTGCATTGCAGTACCATCGGCGCAAGT
>ERZ772807.388-NODE-388-length-27445-cov-6.598905_pt1 | contig 27445 bp, 20 predicted proteins | sample MGYA00511472_ERZ772807 | MGnify/ENA primary metagenome ERZ772807 (study PRJEB29015, sample SAMEA2737947) | human oral metagenome | biome: human oral; feature: human-associated habitat; material: dental | place: China | collected 2039 ... | reverse complement strand
AGTTCGACGGGATGACCCTGTGCACCGAGGTCCGCCCGCTGGAGGCGCTCGTCGAAAGCCTGGAGGACATGGCCCGCGGAGTCGGATCGAAGTACATCCTCACGCCGTGACGGAGGACGCGGGCGGCGCCGGCGCGTGAAGCCACGGGTCGCGGCGCGTGGAGCGGCGCGACCCAAGGCGTGAAGCGATTCGTCATAGCGCGTCTGCCGCGGCGTAGCCGGCGACGCCGGCGGCGAGAAACGCGAGGGGGTCCTCGGCGAGGCCGCGCCCCATCGTCCGCAAAGGCACGGGGGAGGAGGCGAGAACCTCGTCCAGGCCGTCCGTCGGCACGTCGACCCGCTTGAGCCTTTCGCATTCGAAGAGGGAGTCGAGCTGGGAGGCCAAGAGCCGGCGGACGTCCGCCCCGACGAGGGAAGACAGCTTCCTCGCCTTCGGCTCGGCCGGCGAACCCGAATCGTGGGACAGGTTGAAATCGGCCGGCGAACCGGGCTTGTCCGACGCGCTGAAATCGGCCGACAAATCTGAATCGGATGCTTCCGGCCCGTCAAAGACGGGGCACGGGCAGAGGGTCTCGACCAGTGCCACGCGGCTGAGCGCCGTGTGCGTGTGGTGGGAGAGGCCGAAATGGCGCCCGCGGGAATCGGCGTTCGACATGCGCAGCAGGGCGATCGGCACGCCGCCCAAGGCCGCGGCCGCGTTGAGCGCCTCGCCGACCTTCGTTCCCGAGAATCCCCATTTCGTCCCGGTTCCGAGGTTTCCAGGGCCCTGGGCGACGACGGCGAGGTCGGCCTTCCACACGATCCTCGCCGCAAGCAGCGCCGTGTGGACGTTGACGGCCTCCAGCTGGCCTCCGAACGCCTGTCCGCACGAAATGGTTCCCACGATGTGGCCCGATTCCCTCATGGCGGCCGCTGCGCGCGAGAACCAGGCCGGCAGGGCCGCGCCGTCGTCCATGACGTAGGCGATGCGCGCCTCCGGCCGACGCGCGCGGACGGCGGCGACCGCCGCGGGGACGGCCGAATGAAGATCGGCGACGAGGACCGGCATGCCATCGATCGAGTCGGCCTCTCGAAGGGCCTCGTGCCACTCGGACTCCTGCTCGTCGGCCCCCAGGGTCATGTATTGGAGCGGGGTGTAGCGGGCCTTGACGATGTGCCCGGGCCCGGGCGGCGGATCCGGCGGCAAGTTGTCCGGCAGTGCCGCCACCATGAGATAGCCCCCCGTTCCCAGGCCCCTGACCGCCGCGGAGGCGGTGAGCAAGGCCCGCTGGCCCGTCTCCGGACGGCCCACCAGCTGCGTGTAGGCGAGGGCCCGCGCCTCTTCGCCGTCGTCGAGGAGCACCCGGCATTCGACGCATCCGTCCCATGTCTTTCCGAGTGAGACTATCTCACCGTTTCGCCACATCATCACGCACCCAAGCCTACCCTTCGATTACCCTAGGCATGTGAGTCAGCAATCGGAGTACCACGCGGGCGAGCGCCAGCTTTCGCTGCTTGCCGCCCTGACGCATCGGGGGCTCACCCGGGCGCAGGCTCGCCAACGGATTCCCTCATACGCGGCCTACGCTTCGCGCGAGACCTTCCAGCGCGTCTTCGAACGCGACGTCGCCGCTCTGAGGGCAGCGGGGTACCCGATTGCCGTCGACGAAGGCGACGTCTACAGATACGACCGCACGGCCCCGATCATCGCGCCGATGTCCGCCCTCGACGTCGGCCTGGTGCGGTCCCTGCTCGTCGGCCTGGGCAAGGGCGGCGGGCTCGTGGGGGCGGCCCACTCCGGGATGGCGAAGATCTTGGCCACGAGCGAGGCGGACGGCTCGGCGCCGAAGTACCTGCGAGCCTCGATTCCCTCCGGGGACGACGTCGTGCAAATCGCGCGGGCGCTCCAATATCGACGTCGGATCTCCTTCGCGTACGAAGGGCGAGGGGCGGAGCCCGCGCGGTATCAGCTCGAGCCTCGGAGCCTCGCCCAGCATTTCGACGCCTTCTACGTCACGGGACAAGCCCGCCGCGTCGCGGGCAAGGCCCGCCCCGAGGTCTCGCCGACCTGGTCGAAGAGGACCTTCCGGATCAGCCGCATCGTGCCCGGTTCGCTTTCCGTCGATGGACCGGCCAGCCAGCCGCCGTCCGCGGACGAGCAGGACGCCTTCGCCCCCGTGCGGGCCGTGCTGGCGGTGCGCCCCGGGGCCGCGGCGCCCCTACTCGCTCAGGGACGCCCGATTTGTCCGCCGGCAATGAAGGCGAATTCTGCATCTGCAGGGCAAACGAGTCCCTCAGACGCTGGGAAGGCCCCCGCTGCAAGTGACATGGACGGCCTGCCGGGCACGATTTCCGCGACCGCGCAAAAAGGCGGCGAAATTGCGGCTCCCGCCGGTTGGGACGTCGTCGAAATAGGTCCGGTCAGCCGCCAGCGCGTCTTCGAGGCCCTTCTCGCATACGGGAAAGACGTGCGCCTTTTGGGCGACGCCGCACTGCTCGCCGAATGGCGGGCGCGGCTGGAACACCTTGCCGGATTGGGGGAGCCGAGCCGTGAGGCCGGGGGCGAAGGTTTGAGGCTGGAGCCCGAAGCATGAGGGCGGGTACGAAAACAGGCCGCGGCGCGGGACGAGACATGAAACAGGCGGCCAAAGCATGGAAGACGCACGGGAACGGCGGCCAACGCATGAAAACAGGGGCCGCGGCGTGAGCGGAAAGGGAATAGTTCAAACGAACGCTCTGCTCGTCTTTCTCTCGTCCCTGCCCGGGGGCTCGGCGAGCCTTCGGGAGCTCTCCGAGCGTTTCGGGATCGAATGGAAACGCGTGCTGCGCCTGCTGTGGGACGCGTCGCTGGTGGAGATCGAAGGGTACGGCCTGCCGTTCAACCTCGATCTTCCTCCGAATCCGGGCGAGGAAGAGGCCGGGGAAGAGCCGACGACGCCCGACTCCTACGTCTCCTTTTCCGATTCGGGGGAGCTTGACGTTCCCGACCTCGTCCTGACTCTCGACGAGGTCATCGCACTCGTGGCCGTCATCGACTCCATCGCGGAGATCACGCCTTCGGGCGACGCGCGGGACGCTCTCGCGCACGTGCGCACCACCCTGGTCGGGGCAGCCGAGGGCGCCGGCTTCGGCTCGGCCATGTGGGACGGGCCCGCACCCGTCATCGGCGACGAAGCATTCGCCGCGGTCGAACGAGCCCTTGCCTCCAGAAGCTTCATCGAGTTCACCTACCACCGGCCCGGCCCCAACCTCGCCGAGTCCGTCACGCGGGTCGAGGCCTTTCCGGTCGAAATTCAGGCCGCTTACAACCCGCTGCTTCTCGCCGTCACATCGGCCGGGCCGCGTTCGTACCGCCTCGACAGGATCGGGGACGTCCACGAGGGCCGCAAGGCCGGCAGGGCGGAGGCGGCCGCCGCCCGCGCGGCGGTCGTCGACGAGGCGAAGTCTTGGAGCCCCGAGGGCCAGCGCATAACTGTCACGGTGGACCCTTCCGGGCGGTGGATCGGCGAAGCCCTGCCGGGTGCGAGCATGAGGCGGTCGAACGGCGACGGCGGAGACTACGACGTGTCCTTTGTGTCGACGTCCGACGAATTCCTCGCCTCGCTTTTGGTCCAGCTGGGCACGGCCGTCCGCGCCGTCGAGCCGCGGGAGACGGCCGCGCGGCTCGCGAAGCGCTTCCGAGGCCTGGCGGGAGCCGCATGAGCGGCCCGCCTCACGCGAGGATCGGCCTGCTCGTCAACCCGACGAGCAGGCGCGGGCTCGCCGAACGCGACGGCATACACGCGGCCCGCTGCCTGCGCGCCCTGGGCTTCGACGTCGTCGATCTGACCGCGGGATCCGCGGAGGAAGCCGCGCGCATGAGCTCGGCCGCCGTCGCCTCCGAGGGGCTCGACGCGCTCTTCGCCGTGGGCGGCGACGGAACCGTAGGCATAGCCGTCGACGCGCTGGCCGACTCCAAGATCCCGCTGGGAATCCTCGCCGTGGGGACCGGCAACGACGCGGCGCGGCATTTCGGGCTGCCCAGACGCGACGTCGACGCCGCCCTCGCGCTCGCCCTGGACGCGCTCGAATCGAAGCGCACGTTTGCCGCAGACGTCCTCGAGGTCGCCTCCGAAGCGGGGAGCAGGCGGGTGATGTCGGTCGTCTCCGCCGGCCTGGACGCCGACGTCAATCGGCGGACGAACTCCTTCTCCTTCCCGCGCGGGGGAGCGCGCTACGCGAGGGGGATAGTTTCAGCCGTCGCAAACTTCGCGCCCTACGGCTTCCGCTTGGAGATCGACGGGCGGGCATGCTCGGCTCCGGCGACACTCGTTTCCGTGGCCAACACCCGCTTCTTCGGCGCGGGCCTGCCGATCGCGCCGTCGGCCACGGTGACGGACGGACTGGCCGACGTCGTCTTCGCCGCAGGCCTGAGCCGCCTGCAGATCATCGACCTCCTCCATCGGCTGGCGCTGGGACGCCACCCGAACCATCCTCTCGTCCATTTCGTTCGGGCGCGCCGCGTCCGCATCGCCTGCGAGCCGCGCGCGGGCGCGCGGCCGCCCGATCCCATGGCCGACGGCGATAGGCTGGGAACGCTCCCAATCGACGTCACGTGCCTTCCAGGCGCGGTGGAGGTGCTCATATGAACGACGCATTGGACCACGTCGACCATTTCGTCGAAGAATACGCGGCCCGCGGCATCGCCCTCGACAGTTTCCAGATCGACGCGTGCAAAGCCGTCGCGCGCAACCGCGACGTCCTCGTGTGCGCACCGACCGGCTCGGGGAAGACCGTCGTGGCCCACTTCGCCGTCGAACTTGCCCTGGCCAAGGAGAAACGCTGCGTCTACACCGCGCCGATCAAGGCGTTGTCGAACCAGAAATACTCCGAGCTCGCCGAACTTCACGGCGAGGAGTACGTCGGCCTGCTCACCGGCGACGTCTCCGTCAACCGCGACGCCGAAATCCTCGTGGTCACCACGGAGGTGCTGCGCAACATGCTTTTCGCGGGCTCGCCCGACATCAACGACGTCGGATACGTCGTCCTCGACGAAGTCCACTATCTCGCGGACAGGGAGCGCGGGCCGGTGTGGGAGGAAGTCATCCTCACCCTGCCCGAACACTGCCGGCTCATCGGCCTGTCGGCCACCGTCCCGAACACGGGGGAGCTCGCGGGATGGCTGCGCTCCGTGCGCGGGAAGACCGAGCTTGTGCACAGCACGGTCAGGCCGGTTCCCCTCCGGCAGGAGGTCGCCGTGGGACGAAAGGTCTTCCGGCTTTTCGGCAAGGACGGCGGCCCGCTCGGCACACTCGTCTCGGCGATAGCGAAGCTGCCGCCGGACGGGCGAGGGCGCATTTCGGACCGGGACCGCCGGCGGATCATCGACCTTTTGGCCGAACGCGACATGCTTCCGGCCATCGAGTTCATTTTCTCCCGCAAAGGCTGCGACAAGGCGGTCGAGGCCCTTCTCCAACGGGACATTGCACTCACGGGCAGGAAAGAACGGGCCGAGGCGGCGGCCAGGATTGCCGAGGTGCGCGCGACCCTGAGCGAATCCGACCGCCGCGCCGTCGGCTTCGACGCCGCCGCGCGCGCACTCGTTCGCGGATACGGCGCCCACCACGCGGGCGTCTATCCGGCGATCAAGGAGCTGACGGAGAAGCTGATGGAGGACGGCCTGCTGCGGATCGTCTACGCGACCGGCACCCTTGCCCTGGGCATCGACATGCCGGTGCGCACCGTCGTCGTCGAATCGCTGCAGCGGTGGGACGGGGAGGGGTTCATCGACCTGAGCGCCACGGAGTACACGCAGCTCATCGGGCGTGCGGGTCGCAGGGGAAAAGACGCGGTCGGCCACGCGGTCGTCCTCGCCGGGCCCGACCTCGACCCCTACATTCTGGCCGACCTCGGTTCGGGCAGAGTGGAAGCCCTCCTCTCGGCATTCGCGCCCTCGTATAACACGGTGGTCAACCTCCTCGCCAGAATGCCCTACGAGCAGGCGCGGGCAATGATGGGGCGCAGTTTCGCGCAGTATCAACGAAACGCCGACCTCGCCAAGCTCGAGGCTCGCCTGGCACGGATTCGCCGCCGGATTTCCGCCGAGGAAGGGAGGCTGCATTGCGACGCAGGCGACGTCGTCGAATACGTGCGCCTGCGCGCCGCCTCGGGAAGGGCGCCCAAGTCCGTGCGCAAGGCAGCCAAAAGGGAGTATCGCGAGAGGGTTTCCCGCTCTTTCGCACAGGCGAAAAACGGACGCCTCTACGCCGTGCACAGGGACGGCGACGTCGACTACGTGCTCGTCCTGTCGGCCGATCGCGGCAAGCTGCGCGTCATCGACTGGTACGGGGAGATCTCCTGGCTGCGCGAGGCGGACCTCGGCTCGGAGCTGCGCGACGTCGGAGCCGTGAGCCTGCCCGTGGGCCGGCGCCTCAAAGACAGGTCGACGCGGGAAGACCTCGCCGACGCCATCGTCGAGCAGGTCGAGGAGCGCACCGAACTGGGCGTGGACCGCGACCTTCTCGGATCGTGGTCCCGATTCGCCGTCGGCCCGGATGCGGACCTGGCCGCGCACCCGTGCTCGGCGTGCCCCGACCTGGCAGTCCACCTCAAAGATGCGGAAACCCTCCTGTCGCTCGACGCCCGAGCCGCAGAAATCGAGAAGGCGTCGGCGGGCTTCACCGACTCCGTCGGGCGCGAATTCGACGCGACGGCCGCGGCGCTCGTCGACGTCGGCGTGCTTCAAAACCACGGCGGGGCAATCGAGCCGGGGCCCGGTGCCCCGACGCTGCGCAAGCTTCACCTGGAGAACGACCTTTTGGCCTACACGTGCCTCTCAGCGCTCGCCGAAGGCCTGACTCCCTCGGAATTCGCCGGGTGGGCGTCGATGTTCCTCGCCGACGACAGGCTTGGAACTGCGCGGCCGCGCTCGCCCGTGCTCACGAAGCTGGCCAGGCAGGCCGTCGGCGAGGCCGAATTCCTCCGCTCCGTCGAGGACAGGCACGGCATCGCCAGAACCCGCGACGTCACCCCCGGGTGCGCGGACGTTTTCGCCGCCTGGGCCTCGGGCGCGAGCCTCGACGAGTGCCTGCGCGCCTCCAGGATGGCCGCGGGCGACTTCATCGCGGCGGCCCGCAGGCTCATCGATCTGCTGGGGCAGTTCGCCGTCGCCGGGGAAGGCACGTGGATCGCCGACGTCGCCGGCCTCGCCCGCTCGCGCGTGCGCAGAAGCGAGGTCGTCGCATGAGCGGGCGGCTCGCGCCCCTCGGCCCGGCCGCCCTGTCCGTCGGCGCAGGCGTGTGCCTGTGGGCGTCCTTCGCCCCCCTGCATCTGTGGCCGTCGGCCGTCCTCGGCGTCGCCCTCCTCGTCGCGGCGCTGCGCGGACGCGGCTTTTGCGCCAGTTTCGCCTGCGGTTTCGCGACGGGGGCGGTTTTCTTCGGCCTGCTGTGCGACTGGGCCACCGAAGCCGCGGGGACGTGGATCGCAAGAGCGGGGCTCGGGGGAGTGCTCGCCCTTTACATCGGCGTTCTGGCGCTCGTCTGGCAGGCGTTCCTGCGGGCATGGGGCGGTTGCGCGCAAGCGACGACGGGCACGGGAAAGGCGAAGGACCCTAAGGTCACTGCGGGCAAGGCCGCAGCAGCAGGCAAGGCGTGCGCTTGGAAGCTCGTGCCTGCTCTCGCCGTTGTATGGGTCGCCGTCGAAGACCTCCAAGGCACGTGGCCCGAGGGCGGAATGCCGTGGGGCAAGCTCGCATTCGGGCAGGTCGAAGGGCCGCTCGTGCACCTTGCGCCCTACGGCTCGACGGAGCTCGTCAGCTTCGCCGTCGTCGCGCTGGGAGCCTCTCTCGCATACGCCGCGCAGAACGCGAGGGCCCGCCCGCGCCGTGCCCTCGCCACAGCTGCGGGCGTCTGTGCCGCGCTTGCCGCGGCAGCGGCCATTCCGCTGGGCGGCCCGCCCGTAGGAAGCGCGAAGGTCGGCTTCGTCCAGGGGAACGTCTCGAGGGACAAATCGCTGACAGGCTATGCTCGGGCCGTCTCCGTCACCGAGCGGCTGGCAAAGCAAACGCGGAAGATCGAGGGGAAGGGCGCCGAACTTGTTCTGTGGCCGGAGAGCTCGTCCGACCTCGATCCGGAGACGACGCCCGAAGCACGCGACGTGATCGAAAGGGCGGTGTCGCGCCTCGGCGTCCCGCTTGTGCTCGGCATCCAGCGCTACCCGGAAGACTACCGATACAACGAGTACACGCTGTGGCTTCCCGGAAAGGGGCTGACCGCCAGGTATACGAAACTGCATCCCGTGCCTTTTGGCGAATACATCCCCGCGCGCGGGTTCTTCCGGCTGTTCACGAAGGCCGTCGACCAGGTTTCAACGGATATGCGCGCAGGGAAGGGCGCCGCGGTTCTCGACGTCCCGCTGCGCGGGCGGCGCGTGCGCATTGCCGCGCCGATATGCTTCGAGGTCGCCTACAACGAGATCGTCTCCGAATCGGTTCGCAAGGGAGCGACCCTCCTCACGGTTCCCACGAACAATGCGTCTTTCGGCGATTCCGCGGAATCGCGCCAGCAATTCGACATGACGCGCCTCAGAGCCGTCGAAACCAGACGCACGGCGATACAGATATCGACCATGGGGGTTTCAGGCGTCGTCGACGCCGACGGCACGGTGCGCGAAAAGACCGGCATGTGGACGGCCGACGCCCGGGTTGCCAGCGTCGGCCTCCACACCCACGTGACGCCGGCCGTCCGGTGGGGCGGTCCGATCCGTCTGGCGTGCAACCTCGCCGCAGGGGCCACAACGGCGCTAGCATTGTGGCAAACGCGACGCTTGCCTCAGCTGCGGCGGCTCGGCCGACGGCAGTTTGGCCGGCTGCGGCCGCGCCTGCCAAATTTAGGCGACGAGGCTCAAGGCGCGAACGGACCCGCACCCGACCCGCCTGCACCGGACTCGAACGGGCGGCTCATTCTGAGCGAGAGTCGGACTGAAAGCATCGGCATCGGAAACATAGGCAACGAGGACAACAAGGAGGAACGATGAAGGTCGTCGTGATCATACCGACCTACAACGAAATCGAATCGCTGAAGCCGATCGTCGGCAGAGTGCGGGCGGCCGTCCCCGAGGCCGACGTCCTCGTCGTCGACGACAATTCCCCCGACGGCACGGGGGACCTTGCCGACGAACTGGCCTCGGCCGACTCCCACGTCCTCGTCCTTCACCGCGCGGGAAAAGAGGGGCTCGGGAAGGCCTACATCGCAGCGTTTTCTTGGGCGACGGACAAGGAGTACACACACGTCGTCCAGATGGACGCCGACGGCTCTCACCGGCCCGAACAGCTTCCCCTCCTGCTTGAGCGGGCCGCCATGAGCGACCGGCCCGACCTCGTCATCGGCTCGCGCTACGTGCGCGGGGGAGAGCTGGAGGGATGGCCGAAGTCGCGCGAAATCCTCTCGCGCGCCGGGAATTTCTACATCAAGGCGTGGCTGGGGCTTCCGGCGTCGGACGTCACCGCCGGCTTCCGGGTCTACCGGGTGGCTTTCCTCCGTCGCCTCGACCTTTCCAGCGTCGAATCGGCGGGGTACTTCTTCCAGACTGACATGACGGATAAAGTCCACCAGTTGGGCGGGTCGATCGTAGAGATGCCGATTAGCTTCGCCCAGCGGGAAGCGGGGGAGTCGAAGCTCTCGGCCGGCATTTTCACGGAGTCGCTCAAACGGACGACGTCGATGGGCGCCAAGCGCCGCGGACGCCAACTGGCGGGACTGGCGCGCCGGGCGGCCGACAAGCTGCGCGGGAAGTGACGCCGCCGGGCGCGGCGCCCGGCGGCGCAAAACTCGCAGGCCGAGCAGCCGGCCTCCAGGCGTTCAGCCGTGGTGTCGACGGAGCCTTAGCTTGCCTGCGCGCAGCAGCTCGAGGCGCTCGCGGAGCAGTTCCTTGAGCTCGTCCTCGGTGCGGCGCTCCAGGAGCATGTCCCAGTGCGTGCGCTGAGGCTTGGCGGGTTTCTTGTCGTCCGTCGCAGGCTCGTCGCGCAGCAGGCCCTCGGAGCCGCAGCGGCATTCCCACGTCGCGGGCGGCTCGGCGTCCGTCGCCATGGCCACGCCGAATTCGTGGCCGCTGGGACAGGCGTAGATGACTTGTTTGCGTTCGACGAAGGCGACTCCTTCGTCGGTTTCCAGTGAATTTGCGCCAATCTTCATTCCGCGAAGCGAACGTTCGGCCATGGTTTTCCTTTCCTCGGCTACCGGGTCAGTCTAACGGGAAGGCCAAAGAAGCGTCGGGCAAAGTGGTTTTGCCGCGACATGACGCCACTTTCACCCGTCGGCCTTTTTCGCGTCCCGATCCGATAATGCACATTATGTCAAAACGGAGCAGAGCGAGAACGCGACCCGCCTTTGAGATATTCCCCCATCGACGCCGAAAGATGAAGTACTCTCAGCTTCATGAGACTCGGAATCGACTTTGGAACCACGCGCACAACCGTCGCCGTCGCCGACCGCGGCAACTATCCGCTTCTCGCGTTCTCAGATCGGAACTCGGACGCCCGTGAGTACATTCCGTCGATCGTCGCGCTGGCAGATTCCGGTCCGGTCTACGGTTTCGAGGCCGCGAGCCTCGCCCTCAAAGGCGCTCCTCATCTGCGCTCTTTCAAACGCCTTCTGTCGCGCACGGACGTCAACCAAGACGCCGAAGTCGAACTCGGCGGCCTCACGATTCCGCTCATCGACGTCGTCTCCGGGTTCCTCACGCACGTCGCGAAGTCCGTCCGCTCCGCCGCAAAGCCCGCCAGGGGCAAGCTCGAGGCCGTCGTCGGCATTCCCGCCCACGCGCATTCGGCTCAGCGTCTCATCACCCTCGAGGGCTTCAGGCGCGCCGGAATCGACGTCGTCGCCATGATCAACGAGCCGTCGGCCGCAGGCTTCGAGTACACGCACAGGCTCACGAAGTCGCTCAACTCGCGCCGCACGCGCATCCTCGTCTACGACCTGGGCGGCGGAACCTTCGACGCCTCCCTTGTGGCCGCGGACGACAAGAGTCACGAGGTGCTCGGCTCGCGCGGCGACAACAACGTAGGCGGAGACGACTTCGACGTCGCCCTCGCCTCTTTCGCTCTCGAAAAGTCCGGACGCGGCGAACTCGCCGCGGACGAATGGCAGAGGCTCCTCGACTCGGCCCGTCAGGCCAAGGAGTCCCTGTACCCGCAGTCCCGGTACGTCGCCGTGGACGTTCCGGGCGCCTCCTCCCCCACGTCGATTCCGGTCAAGGAATTCTACGATTTGGTCGCCCCGCTCATCGAGTCGACCCTCGCCACGATGGAGCCGCTTTTGACCCAGGACGAGGACGGCGCGTCAAAGCTCCCGGACGACGTCGCCGGCCTCTACGTCGTCGGCGGCGGATCGGAGCTTCCGGCCGTGGGGCGGACGCTGCGATCCAGGTACGGCCGGCGAGTCCACCGCTCCCCTTACACCGCGGGGTCGACCGCGATCGGCTTGGCCATCGCGGCCGACCCGTCGGCGGGATACACGCTCACGGACAAGCTGGCGCGCGGCGTCGGCGTCTTCCGCGACCGCGAGGGCGGCTCGGTCATATCCTTCGATCCCCTGCTCGGCAGCGAGCAGCGCGTGAGCCCGAACGAGGATGTGACGGTCGTTCGCACCTACCGGGCGGCGCACAACGTCGGCTGGTATCGCTTCGTCGAATACACGCGGACGGACGCGGACGGCGTGCCGCGCGGCGAGGTCGTCCCGTGCGGCACGCTCGCTTTTCCCTTCGACCCCGCGTTGCGCGGCGGCGAGGTGGACGTGGACGACGTCGAAGTGCAGCGAACGGGCGACGGCCCCCTCATCGAGGAGCGCTACACGGTGGACCGGCACGGGATCGTCGAGGTTTCGATCCGCGACGTCGAATCGGGATACGAGGTCACGCGCTCGCTCGGCGCCCGCTGAACCCTTCCGAGCAGCTTCGCGCTCTCCCCCGTCCCTGGACTGTTTCGCAGGGTGAGGCCTTCCCCGTACAGCTTCCAATTCTCTGCTTCAAACGACTGGCGCATCGCGCGCGTGCAGGGCTCATGATTTCTTTCGCGGTACGTCGGCTTTGGACGCCCTCGATTATCTGAGAATATGAGGAAGTGGCCCATCCAGTCGACAGGGCGCCCAGCGCGCCCACATTAGCCGTTCTGTCCATTCAACATGTTTTGGCCTTCTACGCCGGAGCGGTCATTGTTCCGCTGCTCATCGCGGGCGGGCTCCACCTGAACGCGGAAACCACGATCCACCTCATCAACGCCGACCTTCTCACCTGCGGCGTCGCGACGCTCATCCAGAGCGTGGGGATCACGCGTTTCGTAGGCGTGCGTCTGCCGATCATTCAGGGCGTGACCACCACCGCGGTGGCCCCGATCATCGCGATCGGCGTTGCATCGGCGCGGGGCGGGGACCCGAACTCGGCCCTTCCCACGATCTACGGCGCCGTCATCGCCTCCGGCCTGTTCACGTTCTTCGCCGCGCCCTATTTCGCGGCCCTCGTCCGCTTCTTCCCGCCCGTGGTCACGGGCACGGTCCTCCTCGTCATGGGAACGACCCTGCTGTCGGTTTCGGCCTCCGACTTCGTCGGATACGCCACCGCCGCGCCGTCGGCTGCTTCCGCCCACGGCGCGGTTCCCCTGCAGCCGAGATCGCTGCTCTACGCCTTCGGAACGCTGGCCGCCATCGTCTTGGCCCAGCGCTTTTTGCGCGGCTTTCTCGCAACGATCGCGGTGCTCATCGGACTCGTCGGAGGCACGGCGGTCGCCGCCGTCTTGGGCCATCTCGACCCGAAAGACATCGACGCCTTCAAGAGCGCCGGCTCTTTTGCCGCGACCACGCCGTTCTACTTCGGGACGCCGACGTTCGCCGCAGGCGCGATCGTCTCGATGACCATCGTCATGGCCGTGACGATGGTCGAGACGACGGGCGACGTCTTCGCCACCGGGGAGATCGTCGGCAAGCGCATCCGAAAGGCTGACATTTCGGCGGCCATCCGCGCCGACGGCTTGTCGACGCTCCTCGGCGGCGTCATGAACTCGTTCCCCTACACCTGTTTCGCCCAAAACGTCGGCCTTGTGCGCATCACGCGAGTGAAATCGAGGTGGGTGGCTGCCGGCGCGGGAGTGGTCATGATGATCCTCGGAGTTCTGCCGAAGGCGGGGGCGCTCGTGGCGACGATCCCCTCCCCCGTGCTCGGAGGCGCCTCCCTGGCCATGCTCGCCAACGTGGCCTGGGTCGGCATGCAGACGATAGCCAAGGCGGATATGCGGGACAACCGCAACGCCGTGATCGTGACGACCTCGCTCGGCCTCGCCATGCTCGTGACGTTCAAGCCGTTCATCGCCGAGTCCATGCCCTCGTGGGCTCGGATCTTCTTCGCCTCGGGCATGACTGCCGGGGCGATCGCAGCGATCGCCCTCAATGTCCTGTTCTTCCACGTCGGGCGAGGGGGCGGAGCGCCGGTGGTGTCCGCGCCCGACGGGCGCGCGCTCACCATCGACGAGGTCAACGCCATGGGCCGCGAACGCTTTGTCGAGGCCTTCTCACCGCTTTTCAACACGCAGACGTGGCCCTTGGAAAGGGCGTGGGAGAGCCGTCCCTTCGCCGACGCCGAAGAGTTCCGCGACGCCCTCGAGAAGGCGATTCTCACGGCCAGCCAAGAGCGCAAACTCGCCCTTTTGCGCGACTATCCCGACATCTCGCGCCTCCTCGAGGAGGACGACGCCGCAGCCCAGAAAGTCTCGCGCGACATCGGGTCGACGGCCCTCGGCGAAGCCAGCCCGGAAGAGCTGGAGCGGCTGAGCACTCTGGCCGAGGCTTACGCCGAGCGGTTTGGATGGCCGCTCGTGGCATACCTCGGCCCCTTGGACACGGCCGAGCGGCTGATCGAGTCCGGCGCGCGCCGCCTGAGCCATTCGGCTGAGCAAGAGCAGGTTCTCGCGCTCTCAGAGGTGATCGACGTCGCCTACGATCGCTTCGACATGCTGCTTGCCGACGCGAATCCCGTGCGCACAGCCTGGGAGTCCAAGCTCACCGGGCAGTGAGACGGCCCCGCCGGGGCGCGTGAGAGCCCACAGCCGGTGTGTGAGGAGTTTGCCCCCGCGAAGGGAACCCGCAAAGCCAGCGCGGGCGCCCCTCGCAAGGGTGCTTGTCCACTTTAAGCTTTGCGCTTTTTCGCCGCGCGACGCTTGGCGAGCTCGTCTTCCACAACGACGGCGCCGGCCTCTTCGGCCCGCTCCGTCGGAAGCTCGCCCAACGTCCCCTCGACTTCGCGCCACACGCGGCCTACGGCTATGCCGAAGACCCCTTGGCCGCCCTTGACGAGATCGATGACCTCGTCGTCGGACGTGCACTCGTAGACGGAAGCCCCGTCGGACATGAGGGTGATCTGAGCCAGATCCTCAACTCCGTGCGACTCGAGTTGCGCGACTGCGAGCCGAATCTGCTGAAGTGAAACGCCCGTGTCCAGGAGGCGCTTGACGATCTTGAGCACAAGAATGTCGCGAAAAGAGTACAGGCGCTGGCTGCCTGAACCGTGTGCATTGCGAATCGATGGCGAGATGAGGCCCGTCCGATCCCAGTAGTCGAGCTGCCGGTACGTGATGCCGGCAGCTCGACATGCGATAGGGCCGCGATAGCCCGTCTCGTAGTCCAGATCTGGGAGCGGATCGCCGAAGAGCATTTGCTGAGCACGTTGCATCCTTGCGTCGTGCGCGTGAGCTTCGCTCATGGTTTCCTCCATACTTTCGTGAAATAGACGGGGGTGCTCCGCCTACACAGGCAACGATATAGCAGGAACGGCTCTCAATGGTGGTACGGCGCGTCTAAACTTCGAATCAACCGCAAGAACTCCCCTAGCGACACTCAGATGGTTGAAAATTCGATTTTATTTCCTAGCGCAGCTCGACTTCGATGTTTTCCGTTAGGAGCGCGCGATAAAGCTGGGATATAACGGTTGCGTTCTCCGTCGCAGAGGCGATGGCCCTCTCTCGCGCGACGCTGGATTTGCGGGCGCGCTCGGTTGCGATGGAGTTCGTCACTAGAACGGCGTGGGCGTGTGCGGACGTCCTGACGCTGCGCACCTGCCGCAAGGTGAAGCCCGCGCCGAGCAGCATCGTTGCGAAGCGAACGATGTCCGGGGCCTGCGCGGTCAAGCGCCCCCGCGGGTCGGCGGCGAGGATTCCGGCGTCGACCATCTCTTCGACGTCGGAGACGGAGACGCCGGTGAGGTCCGCGACTTCGGTCAAACGCAGGCGCGTGCCGGGCTGGGGGCGTTTGGCTGCGTCGTCGATGAGGCGAAGCCGCCCCGGATGCGTGCCCTCGGGCTGTTGCCCGGCGTCGAGCTGGCGAAGAAGCTCCCGGATCTGGTCGAGCGGGAGGTATCGGTCGCGCTGCTCGCGCAGGATGAAGCGCAGCCGCTCGCAGTCCGCGGGTGAGAAGAGTCTCTGATTCGAAGCCGTCCTGTGGGGGTGGACAAGCTCGATCGACTCGTAATGGCGGATCTTCGACAGCGTCAACAGGGGGAACTCCGCCGCCAGCATCGACTGGACCTCCCCTATCTTCAGATAGGGGTCGTGGGGAACGTCGAAGGGCCACCTCCCCTCAGGCTGCGCTTCGACGGCCTCGGCCTCGGGGGCCGCCGCCGGCTTGCGCGCTGCGCTCGTCATGCGTTGGCGCGACGTCATGCCGTAGCCGGAGCCTCGTAGAAGGTCAGGCGGAACTTGCCGATCTGGACCTCGTCGCCCGTGTGGAGGGCATGGGCGTCGACCCGCTCGCGGTTGACGTAGGTCCCGTTGAGCGAACCCGAGTCGCGAACAGAGAACTCGTCGCCGCTGCGAATGAACTGGGCGTGCTTGCGCGAAACCGTGGCGTCGTCCAAGAAGATGTCGGACTTCTGGTGGCGTCCCGCGTTCGTGCGGTCCTCGTTGAGCAGGAAACGCGCCCCGGAATTCGGTCCAGAGAGTGCGATGAGCAAGGCGGAGCCCTTGGGCAGCGACTCGATTGCCGCCTGCTCTTCCGGCTTCAACGCGCGCCTGGCGATGTTGACGTCCGAGTCCCCGCCGACGGTCTTGAAAACCGAGGTCGTGGTGGGATCGGCCTCGTTGGCCTCAAACCGTTCAGGCATACTGAAATCCTCCTTGGATAAAGATCCGGCTTGCCTCCGTAACCGTAGATCACAATTCTATAACCTTTGAGCCCCGTGTGCCATGGGTTTTACGTTGTTGACTTTCACTTGGGCCCGAAGCGAATCGCCGTCGGACCCCGCGCGGTTGTCTCCCCGCCAGCCGTTGTGTATTCTTGTCTGGTCGCAACAATGATGGCTGATCCTGGGCTTCTTCCGGGGAAAACCCGCGAGGGCCGTCCTCACGGAGCCTGCAAGTCTCTTTCTTGCGAAGAAAGCGAGCCGCAGGATTGCACGAGCGACGACGGGCTATGGCGCAGTTTGGTAGCGCACTTGACTGGGGGTCAAGGGGTCGTGGGTTCAAATCCCGCTAGCCCGACGGATTGAAGTCCGGTGAGAGATTCTCGCCGGGCTTTTTTGCGTGGACTCTTCTTGGGCCGAATCTTAGACTGAGCGCCTTCCTCGAGCGGCAGAGGCACCCGTATCCCGGGCGCCGAAGAGGCGAACGTACCGTACGTCCTCGCGCAGTGCGCCCCAGTCCCTCGCCCCGGGCGCCGAAGAGGCGAACGATATGCACGCGTTCGCCCAGTTGCGCGAGCCCTCGTTAGAGCCGTCGAGGACGCGAGTGTCACGGGCCGACGGCGAACCTCATACCCCTGGGATCGCGGGCCAGGCCGGCCTCCGCCAGAGCGTCGCCCATGGCGCGCTCCAGCGCGGAGACGCCGTTGACCGACTCGACCACCGTCCGCTTCCTCGCGGCGATTCCCGGGTCCCGCGCCGCCGCGCGCCTGAGGAACTCGGTCAGAGCGCGCAGCGCCGAACGGAACGCGGCGGTCTCCGGCGTATAGGAGACCAGTGCCTTCATGTTCTCCGGCGCGTAGAGCGCGGGTTCTCCGTCGACGAGGACGACCGCCGATCCCGGCCTGCGCGAGGGGTCCGGCAAGCCGACAGAAGGGACCGCGGCGAGCCGCTCCCCGATCTGCGAAGGCAGCGCCGGGTCGGGCCAGGGAACGCCGCGCCCCATGAGGCAGGCCGGGTCCCTGAGATCGAGCACTGCGGCCGCGGGTTCGCTGTCGCCCTCCCCCACAGCGCGGACGTCGGCATCGCTCGGGGAGTCCGCGAACGAACGCAGCGCGTCGAGAGTCCCCCTTTCGGCGTATTGGACGGGGCCGAGCCCGCGGACGAAGGTTCCCCGCAGGACGGCGCCGGCATCCTCCATTCGCCGCAGAATGGGCGTCAGGCTTGCCATTCCGCCGGGGACGCCTGCTGCAAGGGCGATGTCTCGGGAAACCACGCCGTAGCGGTCGAGCAGCGACTCGACCACCGCCACGGCGGCTTCTTCAGCAGAAATCTGCGGCGAGCTCAGGCGGCGCCACGTCGTTTGCAGCATCGCGGCCTCCAGCCGCTCCACCTCTGCGGTGCCCCTCCCCGGCGAGGACTGCCACAGCTGGGAATTGCCCGGCTGCGTTCCCTGCGCCGGACCGCCGGAGCCAATGCCCTGCGCCTCTGTGCTCAGTGCCCGGGCGGCGGCGAAGGCGGCGTAACGGCGCGAACGCCGGCTCGTCACCCGCCGTTTCTTCGGGGCGGCGCGCGGCTGCAGGCAGGCGCGCACCGGTTCGAAGGAAAGGGCCGTCGCGGCCCCCTCGCGCGCGAGCTTCCACAGATCCTCCCAGCCGACGTCGCCGGCCGAAACGGCCGCGCCCGCAACCGGGGCCAGCGGCGAATCAGTGGGGAAGAAGGCGACCTCGCCGACCGGCGCTCCGCCCGTTTTCGCGGGCTCTCCGCCCGTTTGGGACGCGTCGTTGGCCAACCGTCCAGATTCTTTGCCCGTTCGGGAGGCCTCGCTGCCTGCCCGCCCAGATTCTCCGCCTGACCGCGCCTGCCACAGAACGTCGCCGGACAAAATGAGCTCGTCAAGCATCCCTGGGGCGTAATCAGCGACGCGCGCGGGGAAGACGACGGACTCCCACAGCGACACAGGAAGCCACACACCCTCCATCAGCGAGACCGCCTCGGCCACGGCGTCGATCCCCCGTCCGGGGCCGTCGATGCCCGCCCGTTCGAGGACCAGCCTGTGCAAGGCGGCGGGGCGGACCGGTTCGATCGCTGCCCGGGCTCGGGCGAGCGACCTGTTGCGCACCCGCGCGAAAACGGAGGCCTCCATCCAGTGCGCGTCGTCTATTCGCATGAGCGAGCCGCTTTCGGCGAGCGATTCGAGGGCTTCGGCGGCGGTTGCGCGTCCGATTCCAAACTCTGCCGCCGCATCCGCCGCTGTGATGCGGGCTCGGGTGCGCGCGCAGCGAAGGAGCAGGTCCTCCAGCGGAGAGCGCGAAACCGCCGAGGTCCGCGGTAAGCCGCCCGGCTCGGCGGCCCATTCGGGAACGTCGACGCCGAGGGCAAGCCTGAGCGCGGGCGCATCCTCGGCGCCCGCCCAGCATTCACGCCCTCCGAGGCGCACGGCCACAACCCTGCGCGATTGCGCGAGCTCTTCGAGCAGGCTGCGAACCGCCTCGCTGGCCGCAGCCTCTTCTTGGCCGTCCCGCGCAGAGCCTTCGCCGACTCGCGGGAAGCGGCTTTCGCCTTCCCGTCGAGGCTGCTTTTCGTCGGCCTGCGAGGAGTCGGCCGCGTCCTCCCGCGCGGCGCTGTCCCCTTTCTCTTGTGCAGGCGGCGCATCGTCGCAGGCTCCGACGCTGCGGGCGGCGACCCCCTCGAGGGTCAACGGCCCGAGCCTGCGGAGAAGGTCGGCGACGGCCTCGGCGTCGCGCCGGACCCGCCGGCAAGGCGCCAGCCGCTGCAGTTCGGCCTCGACTTCGGCAAGGACGCTTTCGTCGAGGACTTGCCCGACGCCGCCGTCTCCGACGAGGGAGGCGATGGCCTCCGGATCGAGGGAGAGAAGGTGCGCCCTCCGTTCGGCGCGCGGAAGGTCTTCCTGGTAGAGGAACGCGCCGGTGTACCCGAAGAGCAGCGGGCGCGCGAAGGGCGAAGGCGACGCCGTCTCCGCCTCGACGATGCGAACGGATCGGGCTTCGACGCGCTCCATGAGGCCGGCAAGTGCGGGAAGGTCGTAGACGTCCTGGAGGCATTCCCTCGCGGCCTCGACGGACACGGGAAAGTTGCGGAACTGCCGCGAGGCCTCCAGCAGCTGCCCGGCTCTGAGCCGCTGGAGCCACAGCGGCGTCCTGCGCCCGGGGCGGGACGACGGCGTCAGCAGAGCTCGAGCCGCGCATTCGCGAAAGCGCGCGGCGAAAAGGGCGGTGCCGCCGATTCGGCTCGTGACGAGGCGGCGCAGTTCTTCGGCGTCGAAAACCACAAGCTCGGCGCCGGGAGGCCTGCCGACCGTTGCGGGCAACTGGAACGCGACGCCGTCGTCGCTCGCGAACACCTGCGGCTCAATCTTCGCAACGCGGCGTATGCGTTCGCGTATCGCCATGGCCCACGGCTCGTGCACTCGCCTGCCCATCGGGCTGTGCAAGACGAAGCGCCAGCTGCCGTTTTCGTCCTTGCACCGCTCGAGCACAAGGGTCTCGTCGCTCGGGATCGCGCCGGTTGCGGCCTTCTGTTCGAGAAGGAGCGAGACGAGGTTCTCCCGCGCGTTCTCGTCGAGCCCGGCGCTTTCGAGCCTGGAGAGGAACGACGCCGATACGTGCGGCTCGCTTCGCACGCCCGCCGACGATTCGGGATTGGCGGCGGGGCGCTGGCCTCCTGCGGCCTCCAGGCTCGACGCAAGTTCCAGGCTCGCCTCGGCCTCGCGGAGGAATGCGCCCTTCGCCGCGCCCGCGGAGGCCGGCCGCCCAGGCCCTTCGCCCCGCCAAAAGGGCAGGCGCGAACTTCGCCCGCTGACGTGGTCGACGACGACGCGGTCGTTCGCAATCTCGCGAATCTGCCAGCTCGACGTGCCCAGGGTGACGACGTCGCCGACCCTGCTCTCGTAGACCATCTCCTCGTCGAGCTCGCCGACGCGGCGCCGCCCCGCCTCCTCGGCGCCCTCGGGAAGGACCACGGGGAACATTCCTCGGTCGGGAATCGTGCCGGAAAAGGAGACGGCGAGCCGCTGCGCTCCGGGACGGGCGCGCAAAACGCCCGCCTCGCGGTCCCACACGATTCGGGGCGAGAAGTCGGCGAGGTCGGCGGAGGCGTAGGCGCCGGAGAGCAGCTCGAGGACGGAGTCAAAGGACTCCCTCGGCAAAGCGGCGTAGGGGGCGGCGCGGCGCACCGTCTCGAACCAGCGGTCGGCGGGCGTCTCCTCGACGCTCACTGCGGCAACAGTTTGCTGGGCAAGCACATCCAGCGCGTTCGCGACTAGCTCGGTCTCCTCGATCGCTCCGGTCCGCATGCCCTCGGCCGCGACGGCGGCGTCGATGAGATGCGTCCGCTCCACGGGGTAGATCGCTCCGCGCGGCCGCCCGCCGACGGCGTGGTTGGCCCGGCCGATGCGCTGAAGGCCGCTTGCCACCGAAGGAGGGGGCGCGACCTGGAGGACGAGGTCGATGGAGCCCATGTCGATGCCGAGCTCGAGCGACGCCGTCGCCACCACGCAGCGCAGGCTGCCCGATTTCAGCTCGTTTTCGACGGCCAGCCTCTGCTCCTTGGAGACCGACCCGTGGTGGGCCTTGGCGATGACGGGCGTCTCCGGGGACGGCGTCGAATAGTTCGAGTCGCCGCTCCCCCATGACTGCCGATGCGCTCCCGCCCCGGCTGGCAAGCCCTTTCGGCCCGCACCCGGACGGTCCCGCGTTTGCCGGTGAGCCTCGACGGATTCGGATCCTTCCTCTCCCCCGAAGCGATTCGCGTACTCCTCGTTCAGGTGCGCCGTCAGCCTTTCGCATGCTCCCCGCGAGTTGACGAAAACCACCGTCGTCCGGTGCCGAAGAACGTGGTCGAGAATGGCCCGCTCGATGTGCGGCCACATCGAAACGACCATTTGCCCGGCGACGGAGGCGGGTGGAATGGCGGCCATGTCGGCGACGGGCACGCTGACCGCGACGTCGGGGCTCGCGGCTGACTCGGCTTCGACGATCGTGACGGGACGCGATCCTCCGAGGAAGTCGGCCACGGTCCGGGCCGGCGAAACGGTGGCGGACAGACCGATTCGCTGGGCGGGCTCCTCTAGCAGCCCGTCGAGGCGCTCGAGGGACAGCGCCAGGTGGGTTCCTCGCTTGCTTCCCGCAAGGGAATGGATCTCGTCGACGATGACGGTCGAGACGGCGCCAAGGGTCTTCCTCGCCTCGCTCGTGAGCATGAGGTAGAGGGATTCGGGCGTCGTGATGAGGATGTCGGGCGGATTGACGCGGAGGCGACGCCGCTCCTTCGCGGGCGTGTCGCCTGTCCGCATGCCCACGCTCGTCCGCGGCCCTTGAAGGGCCGCGTCTATTGCCCGCGTTTCGCCGGCCGGATTCGTTCGGGCTCTTCCGCTCACGGGGGCGGCGGCTGCGCCGATGCCGAATTCGCCTCCAGACTCTCCAGGTTCGCCGGGCTCCCGGACGAGCCCAGGCCCTTCGGCGACGCCGAGTTCACACGCGAGTTCTGCGCTCTCCCCGCGATCGTCGGGCTCGCCGAACTCCCGAAGGCCCCGCGCGGCGCGTTCGACGCCGGCCAGCGGCCGCCGCAGATTACGTTCGACGTCGGCCGCCAAAGCCTTGAGCGGCGAGACGTAGAGGACGCGCACGCCTTTGGCCTCGCGGTCTTCGGCCGAGCGGCGCATGAGCCGGTCGATCGCGCTGAAGAAGGCGGCGAGCGTCTTTCCCGAACCGGTGGGCGCGACGACGAGGGCGTTCTCCCCTCTGCCTATCGCCGCCCATGCGCGCTCCTGAACGGAGGTAGGCCCGCTCGGAAAGGCGGAGAGGAACCACGAGCGCGAGGCCCGTGAGAAACCTGAGAAAGCCGCAAAGCTGGAAGAGGCTGACGGCATGGCCCGCTAGGCTTTCCTGCCGCAGACCTTGCCGATCGACATTTCCAGAAAGCCGACGACGGGGGCGAGGACGAGCGCAGCGTTTGGAAGCCACCACCAGAGGTTGAAGTCGCCGTAGTACGACCAGAACGAGAGGGCCATGAATCCGGCGCAGAAGGTGAGCGTCAGGCCGACGGTCACAACCAGCTCGCCCGCCGCACGGCCCTTGCGCACGAGATACACGCCGAGAAAGCCCAGAAGCGCAGCCGAAAGGTCGAGCGGGAAGAATGACCAGTTCCACGCCTGCATGATCGGGTTGGAGTAGTCTCTGAAGCGCTGCTCCTCGGGTATGAGGTCGAGGAAGACGGCCGTCCAATACAGCAGCAATCCCGCGTCGACGGCCAAAAGAAGCGGCTTGCCGACTCTCATGCGCCCTTCGCGATCGTCGTCCATGTGGCTGTGGCCTCCTTGCTGGTTTGTCCGTTTTCGCCGCGGCGGCACTCTGCGCCGGTTTGCGGGTCGCTCTACGTCTACCACATGTTTGTCTACCACATGTTTGCCAGATTCGGACGGGCTGCCTGGCGGACTCGGGCGCGTCGTCTGCAGCGCCGGGCACCCACTGTTCGAGCCGCGTGCCCTCTGCTTCGAGGACGAACTTCTGGGAACGGAAACTCGTGTCAGCCGTGCGTATATCCCCCGAATCGCCCATAGCGGAACAATGAGTGCGTCGCGCCGCAAATCGATACACTTTTATCTCGGATCGGCACCCCACAACACTTTGCGCCATTGTCCCGCCCAGGGACGACGACGCGGAGCTTTCCCGCGGCAAGAGACATCGAAAGCTTTAGGAAATGTCGGAAGCGTCCCAAGTGGCGGAGACGCAGCTTTCGGAGGTTCCGAGCACGATTCTGTCAAGGAACCGGATCAAAAGTATCCGGCAATGATCCAAACGGTCAAAACTACATGAAAGGAAGACGATGGCGAAGATACCCCCGGCGGTCAAAGCCGCAGAAAAGAAGGCAATTCTCATCACCGGCGCAAGCAGCGGCATGGGGTTCGAGGCGGCGAAGGAGCTGGCCTTGCAGGGCCATTCCGTCTACGGCGCAGCCAGGCGCGTCGAAAGGATGGCGCCGCTCACCGAATACGGCGTGCACACCATCGAGCTTGACGTCACCGACGAGGAGGCGTGCAAGGACGCCGTCGGGCGGGTCGTCGCCGAACGCGGGCGCATCGACGTGCTGGTGAACAACGCGGGCTACGGGTCCTACGGAGCGATCGAAGACGTCGAGATCGACGAGGCGCGCCGCCAGTTCGACGTCAACGTCTTCGGCCTCGCCGCTCTGACGAAGGCCGTCCTCCCCCATATGCGCGAAAGGCGGTCGGGCACGATCGTCAACGTCTCGAGCATGGGCGGGCGGCTCGTCAGCTTCATGGGAGGCTGGTACCACGCCACGAAGTACGCGGTGGAAGCCCTTTCTGACGCGTTGCGCATGGAGGCAGCCGAGTTCGGCATTGACGTCGTGCTCATCGAGCCCGGCGGAATCAAAACCGAATGGGCCGACATTGCCGCCGACCACCTCGCCGAGTCCTCGAAGGGCGGGGCGTATGAGCAAACGGCCGTCAAGACGGCGGAAGGCATGCGCCGCCAGTATTCGGGCAAGATGATGTCCGACCCCGACGTCGTTGTGCGAGCGATTTCGCGGGCCGTCAACGCGAAACGGCCCCGGCCCCGCTACCTTATCGGCTTCGGCGCCAAGCCTTTGGTCGCAGCCCATGCGATGCTGCCCACGAGGGCCTTCGACTGGGTGATGAAAAGGGCCGTCTTCGCCCCAAGCCGGCGGAAGCCACGGCGCTCGCAACAGCGTCGGCCGCAGTAGCCGTTGCGGCATGACGGTTATGAGGGCACGCCCCTGCGTGAAAGCGCCCGTTTGCCTTTCAACCAGGGCTTCTACAACCTGTTCCTGGCGCTGCTGGCGATCGTCGGAATCGCCGCACAGACCGCCGGATCGAGCGCCGTCGGGCTGACGTTGGCCTTCGCGGGCACCGCGGCCGTCCTTTTCATCGCCTCCACAACACACAGGGCTGCCGCCGTCAAGCAGGGCGCGTTCCCTCTGCTGGCCGTAGCCTGCCTTGCCACACATCTGGTGTTCTAGAACGCAACGGATACTGGTTTTGTGTTTCCCCGTTTGGATTATCGACAAAGCCAGTATTCGTACTAGACTAACTGATCGATAAGAAGACTCATCCTTTTTATCGATACATAGATTCAAACATTGCCGCGAGCGAAGGAACATAAAATGAGCAATGAAACTGTATTGATCGATCAGTTTTTCCATCAATTTCAACTGAATCGTATAAATCAGCTTCCAAAAGACGTGGCTTTTGAGCTTTTTACACTATCCCTTATCCTCAAGTCAAAAAATCTAGATGACGATGAGATATCTGGAGGAAGAATCGGCGGTTCCGGAGACGGTGGAATTGATGGTGTATTTACTTTTCTAAACGATCGACTTCAGAATGAAGATTCTGAAGTTCTTAGGGACGATTACTCAGAAAAAAAGCTTCAGAAAAATAAAACGGATCTAGATTTATGGATAGTTCAAGCAAAGAGGGAAACGGGATTCAAAGAAGATGTTTTTGACAAAGTTCGCGCCAGTGCCGAGAAACTTCTTCAATTTGAACATGATTATGGACGAACGAACTATTCGGCTGATCTTGTTTCACGCTTTGAAATTTTTACAAAGCTATGGAGAAAGGCTATGACACGCTACCCAGATATAAAGATCAACTTTATTTACGCAACACGAGGAAATACAAATGATGTTTCTAGAGGCGTTCAACAAAAGCAAGAAGACCTAAAAGAGAACTTAGAGAAGCTTGTCCCTGGTTCTGATGTGAATATACAACTTATGGGAGCCCGTGAGCTTTGGGAGCTGGCTAGCGCTACAACTGAGCAGGACCTCCAGCTCCGTTTTCGTGAATACATATCACAGGACGAATCTTATACTGGCCTTGTTTCCTTGCCTGACTACTTCAGTTTTCTTTCCGATGAGAACGGAAGTTTACGAGAAGAACTCTTTGAGTCGAATGTTCGAGATTTCCAAGGAAATGTAACTGTAAACAAGCAAATTAAAGAAACACTGGAGACTGAAGACAGCAACGACTTTTGGTGGTTCAATAACGGAGTAACAATTCTTTGTAGTGATGTGAATATAGGTGGTAACAGAATCTTTACATTATCCGGTCCTCAGATCGTCAATGGCATGCAAACTTCACATAGCATTCATAAGGCATTGTTAAATAAAGAGTATTACGATATTAATCGTAAAAGAGCTCTGCAGATAAAGATAGTTAAGTCAAATGATGAAAAGACTAGAGACCGTATTATAAGAGCAACAAATAGTCAAACGCAAGTTCCTGATGCTTCTTTACATGCAACCGAGGAAATCCAGCGCCAAATTGAAGATTATTTTCGCGATAAGGGTTGGTTTTACGAACGACGAAAGAATTTCTATAAGAACCAGGGGAAACCAGCGGACAGGATTGTAAGTATTTCAAAGCTAGCTCAGGCGATGATGGCAATAGGCTTAAGCAAGCCTGATGTCGCACGCGCAAGACCTACTACACTACTTAAGAAAAAAGACGACTACAAAGAAATTTTTAACAGTAAGTTAGATCTATCCGTATATCTTTGGGTAGCAAAAATTCAACTTTTGGTAGATGAAATGCTTATCAATAGCAAGAGGGTGCCTGAAGCAGCTTCACGAACCAATATAAGATTCTATGTAAGTAACTTTTTAGTCACTGAGGAGTTGGGAGAAGAGGTGCGTAGCCCAAATCAACTGCGAAGATTGGTGCGAGAAGGGTTCACCGTCAATGAGTCGTCATTTAAGCACGCTCTTAGTGTTGTCATACGTAAGCTTCAGGAGTTCTCAAAAGAACGCTCATGGCAATTAGATAGAACTTCTAAAAATCACGAGTTTGCCGATTTTATAATGAAGGAAGCGTTGAGAAAGAGCTAGTTATAGACTTACTAGTTGTTTAGATGAGGGAGATTGCTCTGTGTCAGTCGCCAAGGACAACTTCCATGGGCACCTTTACCCGTCGGCGCCCATGAGGGTCGCCCACGGAGCCTATTTCGCCCGCGTCAATTGGAATCGTTCGCGAAAAGCGCCGCGGCTCTATCGGCTGAAAACCGCCGGAATTCCCGCTGCACGTCGATTGAAAACGGCACTGTATCAGCTTGCGTTCGGAGGCTGTCGGCGTCGTTTCGGCCTCCTCTGCCGCCGCATCGCCCTTGTTAAACTCTTTGCCATGCCCACCACGCGAATCAACGACAGGGAGACAGAGCGCAAGATGCTCGACGTCGCCGTTTCGCTGATTCACCAACAGGGCATTTCCGCGGAGCTCGACGACCTCGCCTTCGAACAGATCGTCCAGGAGGCCGGGGTTCCGCGCGATTCGGCGTATCGGCGCTGGCCCAAACTCCACGAGTTCTACGGCGAGGTGCTGCTCGAGCTCGCCAGCGGCACCACCCTTCCGGTCACGGAGTCGGCCATCGCCGAGCCCGCAGGCGCGATCGTCCTCGATCGCATCGATCACCTGGGAACGGCCCAGGGGCGGCGCAACGTCGTCGTCGAAATGTTCCGCGTGGCGATCGGCGCCGACTACGATTCGATCGTCGCCTCCCCGGAGTGGAACACGTTCGCGGCCCTCGTCGCCTGCCACCAGGGGATCGCCGACGACGGCATTCGCGACGCCGTAGCGGCCGAACTCGCCGCGACCGAAGACCGATACGTGCTGGCCCGCGCCCGCGTGTACGCCCAGCTCTCGGCGATCCTCGGCTACCGCCTCGTTCCCCCGCTGGCTGGCCCCGACGGCTTCGAGCTCATGAGCCGGGCGGCCGGGGCCGCGATCATGGGCCTCGTGGCAAAGATAGGCCTAGGAGGGCCGGCCTACGAGTCTCCGCGTTACCTGCGCGCATTCGGCAGCACCGACGTCGCCGAATGGAGGCCCTCCGTCTACATCATGGCCTCAACGATCTTCAGCTTCATCGAGCCCGACCCTCGCACGCGCTGGTCGCGGGCGCGGGTCGAAGACCTCGTCATGGCGATCGCGCAATTCGCCTCGCGCAAGTAGCCCGCTTCGCCGGCAGTCACATCACCGGCAGCGGCCGAAGTCAAAACGGAAGGTTTGGACGCGGCGGAGTTCGACGTCGGGCCGTTCCCGCGCCGCCTCCCCTACTTGTTGCCCGTCGCCGTCTTCCCTTAGCGGAAGAGCCGCCGGAGCAGGCGCACCCGCAGAGACCATTTCGCGGGGCGGGCGAGCGTTCCCGTCGCCTCGCGTTCGGCGTTGTCGAACATGTCCTCGACGACGGCGTCGTGAAGAGGCTCCACTGCCAAAGGAAATAGCAGCCGCATGCGGCCGCGGGCGCGCCCGACGAGCACGTGCCTCATGCGGCAGC
>ERZ772807.387-NODE-387-length-27455-cov-6.700474_pt1 | contig 27455 bp, 24 predicted proteins | sample MGYA00511472_ERZ772807 | MGnify/ENA primary metagenome ERZ772807 (study PRJEB29015, sample SAMEA2737947) | human oral metagenome | biome: human oral; feature: human-associated habitat; material: dental | place: China | collected 2039 ... | reverse complement strand
GAGTGCTTTTACGAACAAATTAAGTAAATTTGCACTTGCTTGTTGAATTCACGAAAGAATAATAGTCCCATCTTTTATTAATGGTTGCATTACCCCAAAGTATAACAGAAGGATCAATGGTTCTCAATCCCTTATGTGGGGATTTGAGCACTAAAGGTTCTTTCGAGGACGTAATTCGTGTTAGTTGTTGCTCGGTTTGTGTTCGTTTCGGTTGTATCAATCTATGAGCTTTCTGAGCCATATTGGTTGTTGGAATAAGCAATGTCAATAAGATGATGCCTGTAAATGCTTTTTTCATATAATATTTAAATAGTTGATTTGCTCTAACGTTAGATGCAGAGTTCCTTCATTAAGTTTAATAATAAAGCATATTCTAAAACTCTTTGTCGGGGGGGACTGTTCAAAGATTAGTTTTAGAATATGCTTGAATGTATATTACTTGTGGTTTAGCGTAGCATGCCACTCGTAAATATAATGTTGGTTACGAAAGAATTTACTTCTTCAGTACTTTCTTTCCGTTTACAATGTAGACACCAGCAGGCAAGTTCTCCAACTTAGTGTTGAGGCGAATGCCTTGTAAGTTGTAGATAGTTTGAGCAGCTGTATCTGCGTTTTGGAAGTTAATACCAGTTGGCTTCTTCCATGTTCCGTGTGGATAGATGTTGGCAGTAGCACCTACTGCGAGGAGTTTGTCTCTTGCTTCTTTGGCATCGGCTTCTGTCATGTTCTCTTTAATAATACAAGGAGCAGTTGCAATAAGTTTCTTGACAGCCATCATGCCCATGCCTGTAATGTCTTTAACGATAGCAATAACTGCAATTTCTCTATCGCCAACAGCTTCTAACACGAGGTCATAAGCTACAGGCGCGTCATTTGGTTGAATGGCTACCCAGTCGGTTACAACCTTACCATCAGCACCGAAGAGAGATTGGAAAGTGTATCCGCTCTTCTTGAGTTCTTTCCACACAGTGCCTTCAGGAGATACAATCTTACAATCGGTAAACTCTGGAATAACGTTCAAACGCCCCATACTACCTTTGTATTCGTCGTTCTCACTTCCGTTACCTTTTACGCGAACGTTACACTTGTTGAACTTCCAGCGACCACTGGCAATACCATTTACGCCACCGCTGATTTCTAATGTGGCACCGTCTACGGTGATTGTATTATGATTAAGGACACCATAGCAATAGTCTTCGTTGCCAGACTGTGCGCCTGTTACCTTAAGCTTGCCTGTACCGGTGAATGTCAGCTTGTCGTAGTTAACCATACCACCACTCTTTTCTGATGTAATAGAGTTCTCACCAACAATCTTAATGGTTAAGTTCTTAATGGAATTCCAAAGTGCAACACCAGCAGCCTTGTCTGCTGTATTAGAAATAGTTGCATTCTCAAGCGTGAGTACATTGCTTGCAGCATCGTAAGCAACCTTACCTTTTACTCCTTCTATAACCGTTAAGTCTCCACAGTTCTCTGATGTTACTTGCTTTCCATTAATCATCAGACTATACTTCTCAGGTGCTGCATTAGGTTTAATGGTCACCCAGTCGGTAACAACCTTATTGTTGGCGAAGAGTGAATAGAATTTATAGCCACTCTTCTCAAGTTTCTTCCATTCTGAACCTTCAGGAGTTACAATCTTACAGTCAGTAAATTCGGGAATGTAGTTCAACCTTCCCATACTACCTTTGTATTCATCGTTCTCACTTCCGTTGCCTTTTATGCGGACGTTACATTTATTGAACTTCCAACGACCGCTGGTGATACCATTCACACCACCGCTGATTTCCATAGTGCAACCGTCTACTGTGATTGTACCTGGATTTAGCACGCCGTAGCAGTAATCGGCATTGCCAGACATTGCACCAGTAATCGTGAGTTTGCCAGTGCCAGTGAATGTCAGCTTGTCGTAATTAACCATACCCCCACTCTTTTCCGATTTAATTGTGTTCTCACCAACGAGCTTAATGGTTAGATTCTTAATGGAATTCCAAAGTGCAACGCCTGCAGCCTTCTCTCCAGTGCTGGAGATGGTAGCGTTCTCAAGTGTAAGCACATTGCTTGCAGCATCGTAAGCAACCTTACCTTTTACGCCATCTATGGCTGTAAGGTCGCCACAGTTCTCTGATGTTACTCGCTTTCCATTAATCAACAGATTGTAGTTTTCAGCCTGCAATTGCTGTGGCAGGGCGAAAGCTGTAACAAACAATGCAACAATTGCTGCATACATGTTTTTAAGTAAATTGTTTTTCATTACTAAAAATGCCTCTCCATGACCCCTTTTATTCAAAGAGTTACGCCTTGCTGAGGCTGGGGCGTTTGATTACTATTATTAATTGTTTGGCTATTCGGCTACAAATATAGTTATTTTTTTTTATCTATGCAAAGACATTAGATAAATCTTGAATTAAATGTGGATAGTCTTGCTGAAAGACGCAATTAGTGACATATCGTATAGCAATCCGAGAAGTTATATCACAAAAAGCGCTGATTGAGGAGACCTAAAAACTGTTCGCGAACTAAATTCTGATTGTTCGCGAACTGGCTTTTAATGGTTTGAAGAGATGGCTTTCTTGCTGCATTGACTGAACCAATAGACACTTGTTTGTAATGCCTGCTGAATAATTAAACACAGGTAGGAAAATCATACTGGAATGATAGACCCCATGGAAAGTCAGGACTTAAAAATCATTAAGCAAGGACTGTAATTGTTAATATCGACGAAATGTACTTTTGTACCCCACGAGTCCGACAGTCGTGCTCCACGGATCCGACAGTCGTCAGAATGATGTTTGTCGCCGATGGAAGATTTAGTATCTTGCAAGGCGAGAATTGTGGCGAAGCAAACGTTTTCTTTATAGTCGTCTTTTGCTTTCAATCTTTTTTGCTATCTTTGCACGCATGAACAGAGCGACAGTTATATTATTCTTTTCTCTTCTATTTACTTTCCAAGCAGTAGCAGAAGACTGGAATGCCAACAATATACCAATGGTACATCTTAAAGACGCGAGGCAATATGTTTGCGACCCTGAAGGGTTGATGTCTGATGCCATGCGCGACTCTACCAATTATTATATTGCCAGGTTAGAGAAAGAAACTGGTATCCAAACCGTGTTTGCTGTTGTGCCACACGTAGAGAATGGTGATCCTTTCCGTGTCGCACAAGATATTGGCAATAAATATGGGGTAGGCGATAGGAAGTCTGACAGAGGACTGGTGGTTGTGGTTGCAGTAGACGATAGAAAATACTTTATTGCACCAGGCGAAGGATTGGAAGGAGACTTGACTGATGTGGATTGCGACGACATTGCCCGAGCCTGCATTGTGCGGAATATGCGCAATGGCGATGTGGACGAGGCAATGCTGTCTACTGCAAGAGCCATCTACAATAAGTTTAAGACGGGAACCACTGGACTTGAAAAGAAAGAAGATGATGCCGATGGCGCCATTGCAATTAGCATTGTTTGTGCTGTCGTGTTCTTCTGGGTAATATGGTCGGTAAAAGGTAAAAATAATAATGGTCGTGGAGGTAGAAACCGTGGTGATGGCCCTTTTATTTTCTGGGGTAATCCTGGACACATGAACGACCGACACTTTGGCGACGGCTTTGGTGGAGGCAGTTTCGGTGGCGGCAGCTTTGGCGGCGGTGGTGCTGGTGGCGGCTGGTAGTATATATATATAATTAATAAGGTGGAAGAAATAATATTTAAAATGAAAAGATATGAAGAATAAAGCACTTTTAATTGTAATAGCGATTGTGGTTATTATAGGCTTATGGGCCTTTTCTGGTTATAATGGAATGGTGGACAAGCAAGAGGCTGCAACAACTGCTCTTAGTAATGTTGAGGCACAATATCAGCGTAGAGCCGACATGATGCCACAATTGGTAAAGATTGTGAAAGCATATGCGAAGCATGAGAGAGAGACCTTCGATGCCGTAACAAAGGCACGCAATGCTGCAACGCAAGTTCATCTTGATGCTGACAATTTGACACCCGAGAAGATGAAACAGTTTGAAGCAGCACAGAATCAAGTGGCGCAGGCTTTCTCTCGTCTGATAGCTGTGGCAGAAGCGTATCCCGAACTGAAAGCAAGCGAGAACTTTAAGGCTTTACAAGTTCAGGAAGAAGGAACAGAAAACCGTATAAACGAAGCGCGCAAGAAATACAATGAGTCTGTGCAAGCATACAATCAGACAGTCAGACACTTCCCTAATTCTTTGTTGGCTGGTGTGTTTGGTTTCGATAAGATGACAAAGTTTGCTGCTGCCGAAGGTACAGAGAAAGCACCAGACCTGGATATTTAAGTCTTAGGAGCTAAGCCTGTCGAGGTTTAGCTCTTTTTTTTCTATGATAGACGTTACATTGAATGAATGTAAAAATTACTACGAATCTAATGAACATTGGTTAAGTTGGCTTTTGTAATTGTTAAATACGGATAAAGAAAACTGACAGATTAGCACATTTCCATAATTTGGGCTTATATTTGCATACGCTTTCACGGCTAAAACGACTAAAAGAATTGGTTGAGCCAACCAACAGAATGAATTAATGCGTGCTTTATGTCTAATAAGTGCGTAGGGTTCGGTTGGATTGTGATGACAATAATGTTAATTAATAAGATAAAGAGAGTATGAAAAAGATTGAAAAGTTTTTTGTTGGTGCAGCTTGCATGCTTGCACTGACGTTCTCTACAGGAGCTTTCATCAAAGTGTATGCTGCAGAAACTTCGTCGAGTGTACCAGGACAACCGGTTGACCTTACTTATGCTGCCGAAAAGGCATTGCCTGCCGTTGTCCATATCAAGAATGCGCAGAATTCAAAAACGCAGACCGTAGAAGTACCCGACGATCCGTTTGGCGGATTCTTCGACTTCTTTGGATTCGGTAATCCTGGTGGCGGTTCACGTCAGCAGCAAATACAAACACCGAAGCGAAGCATAACGGGTAGCGGTGTTATTATATCTCCTGATGGTTACATCGTAACAAACAACCACGTTGTAGAGGGTGCCGACGAGCTAACGGTTACTTTGAACGACAACCGTGAGTTCTCTGCTCGTGTAGTAGGAACGGACAAGAGCACAGACCTTGCTCTGATTAAGGTAAATGCAAAGAACCTTCCTACTTTGCCAATTGGTAATTCCGACAATCTGAAGGTAGGCGAATGGGTAATTGCAGTGGGCAACCCATACAATCTGAACAGCACTGTTACAGCAGGTATTGTTAGTGCGAAGGCTCGTGGACTGGGTGCAACACAGGGTGTAGAAAGCTTTATTCAGACAGATGCTGCCATTAACCAAGGCAACTCTGGTGGTGCATTGGTAAATGTACAAGGCGAATTGGTGGGTATTAATGCTATGCTTTATTCGCAGACAGGTGCCTACAGTGGCTATGGCTTTGCTATTCCAACAGCCATTATGAATAAAGTGGTAGAAGACATTAAGAAGTATGGTAGCGTGCAGCGTGTAATGTTAGGCATTCAAGGTGGCGACGTTATCAACTATATTAATGCACAGAAAGAAGAGGGAAAGAACGTAGACCTTGGCACAAACGAAGGTGTTTATGTAGACAAGGTAAACGAAGATGGTAACGGTGCAGAGATTGGACTACACAGTAAAGACGTCATTACAAAGTTCGATGGCAAGAAAGTTACGAAGATGGCAGAGCTCCAGCAGCTTCTCAACAGCAAACGTCCCGGAGACAAGGCCTCAATAACATTCTTGCGCAATAAGAAAGAGATGACAAAGACTGTTACTCTGAAGAATGCGCAGGGCACTACAAAGCCTATAGAGCAAGCCGATATTGATGTGCTTGGCGGACAGTTCCGCCCTGTAACCGAGGCAATGCAGAAGCAATTGAACATAAAGTACGGTCTTGAAGTATTGAAAGTGAATGGTGGCGCATTGCGCAATGCAGGCATCAACCGTGGCTTCATCATTCAGAAGGTTAACGACCAGACGGTCAATTCCATCGATGCATTGCAGAAGATTGTGAAATCTGCCTCTACCAGCAGCGACCCGGTACTCTACATTCAGGGTATTTATCCTACTGGAAAGAAAGCTTACTTCGCAGTTCCATTGTCTGAGTAATATTGTTTGCGGCTTAAGAAAACAGAGCTGTCATTCTGAAGTAGATCTGACCAGACAGACATAAATTAAGAGACCCTGCTGTTCTTGTACGGACAGCGGGGTCTCTTAATTATTTCTGTTTCAATGTGCAGAACACTTTAGTACTGTTCCATTACAATGGATAATACTATGTATATGACTTGTAAAAAATTAAACACAGTTAAGCTAAACACAGCACTTAGTAGTGCCACGAGCAAATAATGTTCAAGACATTCTAATGAATATGATGTCATATTTTTTTGTCTCTCTTATCATATTGATTTATAGCTCATTACAAAAGACGATTTTTGTACATTGTTTTCGTTCAATTTCTCATTGATTTCCGTGTGCAAGAAGTCTCTCTGTTTTTTGATGGTCAGATACAACTTGTCTAAGCTGCAAAGACTGCTTATGAATAGGGTAAATCGTCTTACGATTCCGATAGGAGTAATACCTCAACATACAATAATTGTTATTGTGTGCCTTTACAATATAAGCCAAGCAATAAAATATATTAAAAAATATATTAAAATGCTTGTTTACAAATAATATTTGTAACTTTGAACAACATTACAAACACATAGTGCATACTACATACAATAAAACGAAAGTTTATAACAACTAAATATAGACATAAAACCGAGAGATATATGGGATACCTTAAATTTGAAAAAGCTTCGATGACGAACTTACAGGATTCGCTACCGAGAGAGTTATTGCGAACCAATCGGTCGGGAGCATATTCTTGCTCGACCATTGTAGACTGCAACACACGGAAGTATCACGGACTATTAGTAGTGCCAGTGCCCGGGCTCGACAGCGAGAACCATGTACTGTTGAGTTCGCTCGATCCAACGGTGATACAGCATGGGGCAGCCTTCAACCTTGGATTGCATAAGTATCACGGAGGAAATTACAGTCCGAACGGGCACAAGTACATTCGTGAGTTTAATTGCGACAAGGTACCTACCACTATATACAGGGTGGGCAGTGCATTGCTGAAAAAGGAAGTTGTGTTCCAGCACTACGAAGAACGCATACTCGTACGCTACACTTTATTAGAGGGACAAGGCACGACTTTGTTGCAGTTCCGCCCTTTCCTTGCTTTCAGGAGCGTGCGCGAGTTTACCCATGAGAATGGTGCCATAAACCGCGAATACCATAATGTTGAGAATGGAATAGCCACTTGTCTTTATGAAGGCTATCCGCAACTGTATATGCAGTTTTCAAAAGACAACGAGTTTCATTACGAACCCTATTGGTACAGAGGTTTGGAGTATCCGAAAGAAGAATCCCGCGGCTATCATTCCGATGAAGACCTGTATGTTCCCGGTTATTTTGAAATGAAGATACGGAAGGGAGAAAGCATTGTTTTCTCAGGCTCGACGTCGGAAATAAAGACCTCGACCTTGAAGCGACTCTTCGACAAGGAGGTTGAAGCCCGACAGCCACGCGACAACTTCTTCCATTGTCTTGTGAATGCTGCCCACCAGTTCCACAACCGGAAGAAGAACGACGACCGCTACATACTTGCAGGATATCCGTGGTTTAAGTGCAGAGCCCGCGATCAGTTTGTAGCATTGCCAGGTCTTACACTCTGTATAGAAGAGCAAAACTACTTTGAATTGGTGATGAAAACAGCCGGGCGGGGCTTGCGGGAGTTCATGAACAACGAACCTGTAACGGTAGATATCGAAGGGATAGACCAACCAGACGTGTTGCTTTGGTGCATGTGGACCATTCAGCAGTATGCCAAAGAGGCAGGGAAAGATAATTGCCTGAAACTCTACGGCAACCTCTTGCACGATATAATGGACTATATTGAAAGCGGGAAACATCCGAATCTTTCATTAGATACAAACGGATTGTTGTATGCAGACGGCAAGAATAAGGCTATAACATGGATGGACGGCATGATAGACGGTAAGCCCGTAAATCCACGGTCTGGCTATATCGTAGAGTTTAATGCCCTATGGTACAACGACCTTAAGTTCGTGTCATGGCTGTTCAGCGAAACTCCCCAAGCCGAATATGCCGCACACTTAGAGAAAATGGCTGTAAATTGCAAGGTTGCGTTCGTTAATACGTTCTTGAACAACTGCGGTTACTTGTACGATTATGTAGACGGCAACATGGCAGACTGGAGTGTCCGACCAAATATGATAATGGCTGCGGCACTCGATTACTCGCCTTTGGATCAAAGTCAGAAACGAGGGGTGGTAGACATTTGCACACGCGAACTGCTTACGCCAAAAGGTCTGCGGTCGCTTTCACCAAAGAGTGGAGGATATGCGCCCATCTGTGTAGGCGACAGAGAACATCGCACACGTGTGTACCATCAGGGAACTGCATGGCCCTGGTTAGGGTGCTTCTATCTCGAAGCATGTCTTAAATTGTACAAACGCACTCGTCTGAGCTTTGTAGAACGACAACTTATTGGTTATGAAGACGAGGTTATGAACCACTGCTTAGGTACCATTCCCGAGTTTTTCGATGGTAATCCGCCTTATCCCGGACGTGGAGCCATCTCGTTTGCAATGAATGTTGGCGAAGTGTTGCGTACGTTGGCGTTACTCGAAAAGTATAAATATTAAGATTAGGAGGACACAACATGAAAGTATTAATGTTCGGTTGGGAGTACCCACCACATGTATTTGGCGGATTGGCGACTGCTAATTTTGGTATTTCTGAGGGGCTGCACGTACAAGGCGACATAGAAACTACGCTCTGCCTGCCACGTCCCTTTGGCGATGAAGACAAAACTTTTGCCAACATCGTGGCTATGAACTGTGTGCCTATTGTATATCGCAACATCGACGATGGCTATCTGCGAAATCGACTGGGCAACATTATGGATGCAGACCTATATTACAGATTGCGCAATAATATCTATGCCGATTTCAGCAATATGAATGTAAACGATATAGGCTCAATGGAGTTTGCCGGCGGTTATCCCCCAAACCTGACCGAGGAGATAAACAACTATTCCATTATAGCAGGTGTGGTGGCACGCACGTTGGACTACGACATTATCCACGCCCACGACTGGCTTACCTTCCCGGCTGGTATTCACGCCAAGAAGGTATCGGGCAAACCGCTTTGCATTCACATACATGCCACCGACTTCGATAGGTCGGGAGGAAAGGTAAACCCTACCGTTTATGCAATAGAAAAAGACGGTATGGACAATGCCGACTGCATCATGTGCGTGTCGGAACTTACACGGCAGATAGTTATCAAGCACTATTATCAGAACCCCGACAAGGTGTTTACTGTGCACAATGCCGTCTATCCGTTGCGTGAAGAGGTGGCTAACATGCCTCGACCTTCACACAAAGGAAAAGAAAAAATCGTAACTTTCCTTGGACGTATCACGATGCAGAAGGGGCCGGAATACTTTATAGAAGCAGCCAACATGGTGTTGCAACGTACGCGCAACGTTCGTTTCTGCATGGCAGGTTCGGGCGACATGATGAACCAAATGATAATGCTGGCTGCCGAACGAGGTATTGCCGACCGCTTTCACTTCCCAGGTTTCATGAAAGGCAACCAAGTGTATGAATGCCTGAAGGCATCAGATGTCTACGTCATGCCGTCGGTGAGCGAACCTTTCGGTATCTCTCCTTTGGAAGCAATGCAATGCGGAACGCCAACCATTATATCTAAACAGAGTGGTTGCGCCGAAATTCTGCACAATTGTATAAAGTTAGATTACTGGGACTTAGAAGCTATGGCAGATGCCATTTATTCTATCTGCCACAACGAAAGCCTGTTCAACTATTTGGCAGAAGAAGGCATACGAGAGGTAAACAATATAACGTGGGAGAAGGTAGGTACGTTAATTTGCAAACTATATCTGCGCACGTTGGGCTGGAACAGTTAAGCGAGAACGACAGCATTACTTAAATTCAACAACATTAAAACAAAAGACAATGAAAACAATTTGCTTATATTTCGAGATACATCAGATTATACACCTGCGTCGTTATCGTTTCTTCGACATTGGAACCGATCATTATTATTACGACGACTACGAAAACGAACGCAGCATTACAGATATTGTGCAGCGAAGCTACGTTCCTGCGCTCGACACACTGCTGCAAATGATAAAAGATAGCAACGGTTACTTCAAGGTGGCACTCTGCCTTTCGGGTGTGGGTATAGAGAGTTTGGAAAAGTATGCACCTGAAGTAATAGAGAAGGTACAAGAGCTTGCCAAGACAGGTTGTGTGGAATTTCTTGCCGAACCTTATTCGCACGGTCTGGCTTCGTTGGGAAATGAAGACAGCTTCAAAGCCGAAGTAAAACGACAGAGCAAAAAGATTAAGGAGTATTTTGGCTACACACCGAAGGTGCTGCGCAACTCTTCGCTTATATACAGCGACGAGATTGGGCGAATGGCTGCCGAAATGAAGTTCAAGGGAATGATTACGGAAGGTGCAAAACACGCATTGGGTTGGCGCAGTCCGCATTATCTTTACCATTGTGCACTCGCACCGCAGCTGAAACTAATCCTGCGTGATGTAAACCTGAGCGACGATATTTCGCTCCGCTTCAACAACTCGGAGTGGGAGGGGTATCCACTGTTTGCCGACAATTACATTGACGAAATGGCAGCTCAGCCAGCCGAAGAGCAGATTTACGGCATCTTTATGAACCTCACGGCACTGGGCATCGAGCAACCTTTGCACAGCAATATACTCGAGTTCTTCAAGGCGTTGCCCGAATGCGCACGACAGCGAGGAATATCCTTCTCTACTCCAACGGAGATTTGCGAGCGTGCCAAGAGCGTGGACGAGTTCGATGTTCCCTATCCGTTAAGCTGGCGCGACGAAGAACGAGACATAAGTACATGGCTTGGAAACCCCATGCAACGCGAAGCTTTCAACAAGCTGTACAGCATCGCCGATAGAGTGCGCATTGCCAACGACCCACGCATTAATCAGGACTGGGACTATCTTCAGGCAAGCGACAACTTCAGTGCCATGAGTACGAAACCTGTGCCTGTAGGTGTAGACCGTGGTATTTACAGTACGCCGTTCGATGCTTTCACCAACTATATGAACATTCTGGGCGACTTCATGAGTCGGGTAAATGCGCTTTATCCTGCCGATATAGACAACGAGGAACTGAATGCCTTGCTTACCACGATACACAATCAGGAAACCGAAATAGAAACGAAAGACAAGGAGATTGTGTTGCTGAAAGCCAAGGCAGAGAAGTTGGCAAGCGAAAGCGACAAGCTGCGTGCTAAGTTAGGACAATCTGCAGGCTATGAGAAAACTGGAAAAGCGAAGGCAAAGTCTGCATCAACGAAAGCAAAGACAACTACCACGAAGAAGGATGCAACAAAGAAGGCATAACGTGCACTCCTACGGTAGTCGTCCTTTAAAAAGGAGTTATTTCAATGATTTATAAGCAATTATACTCCTTTTAATTGTATGTTTCTGCAAGTTTTGTACTTTCACAGTATAAGACTTGCAGAATTTTATACTAAAAAAGCACATCCGGCAACTGTTGTTATTCTCTTTCTTAGAGAGTTACCAGCATTATAAAGGTGTGTCAAATCTGACTTTTGACACACCTTTATAAAAGATACTACAATATAAATGCTATTCTGGCCACAAGCAATGTGCGTTTGTTCGGTCGCCATATCCTGCATGCACCTTTGATCTATCAACATACATATTGTAGCCATTCAGGTTCATATCGGGACGTGGTGTACTTGACCAATAATACCCTCTCTGTCCAATTACTCGTAATTCTCCCTTTCCTGAATAACCATTTATAGTACTTCCAGAATAAGTTGTACCTGTATAATAGAAACCAAAGAGCGGAAGTAATATATACTTAGACGTATCGGTAGGTTTGCCCACTTTTATTTTTTCATTGTTAATATTGTACCTCTCATACAATTTCGGGATAGCAGGATAAACCTTTGTGTAATTAGTCCCGCCGGGGGCAGCTGCTTTAAGGTCTTGCAAGGTCTTATTTTGGTCCTTTGCAATGACGTTGAGCTTCTTCAGCCACATACCGCCAGCATACAAATGCTTCATGATAGACCAAATAGAGGGATCCCAATGTGGGTCACCATGTAAGGTATACCATAGAATTTCATTGGCATTGGGGCATTTGGCAGTTGAACGCGTTGCAGAAGTTGGGAACATAACAGGATTAAACCATCGTGGATCGGAATCCGACTTAGGATAATTATCACCTATTTTACCTTTGAGAATAGGCTGAGAGCCTTCAAAACCTTTCCACGCATGCTGTCCTGCGGTTGCATCCCACATATAGTATCTGTCACTCGAATAGTGAGGGACAGGCAGATTGGCTTCCACTTTCTTATTTCTTCCTGGCTGGAAAGTAACCTCACCATAATTTTTTGAAACAGTCCCATAAACCAATGTCTTTTGGTCGTAGAGTCTGTATTCCACAGTGAAATTATGATAAGTGCCCGGAGCAAGTACCATTATAGCAGCATTCTTGGTATGATTTGGACTGGTAGGGATTGAGAACCCATTGTTGTCACTGTCATCTTTCAGCTTGAGTGTAATGCTCTTTTTAGGATTACCTACAGTAGTACGTGATGTAAGGTCGAGCCCATTATCATCGAAGTTAAACTCTCCAGCAAGAACCTCGTCAGCTGTTATTTTTATTTGCGTTACTTTCACGTCTTCCGCAAACTCGTAGCTATAATAAGGTATGAAAGTAATGTATGATGCTTTGTGCGAAAGCGTAAAATGATACTTTCCATCAGCTCCTCTTGTAGCTGTTGCCGTACCGCAATCGCCATCTGTACCAACGTGCGTACCATCGTTAGGGGTTGCTTGCTTTTGTTCAGACTTTATCGTAACCTTGTCGCCCACATTGTTTCCGTTTCCTGTATAACGTACGGGATAACTTTGTGCATTGTATGTTCCGGCAAAATAGAACTTGGCTGTGGCAGCCTTATCTGTGATGTCGTCTTTTGAACTTTGCACCAAAGGTGGGGTTACTGCGGTATTGTTAATCCATAATTTGTCTCCTCGTGTCCAATAAAAATCTATACCAGAACCTGTGTAGACGCCCATTGTTCGGGTTGTACCGTCATCAACTGCAAACTCTGTCATTCCTGCGGGTACTACGTTCTGCTTTCCTTTGTTTTCTGGCACAGTATCGTCATTAGAACAACTTGATAATGTAAATAGGGCTGCAACTGGCAAAGCCCATAAATATTGGCGTTTCATTTTCTTTTGCTTTGTCTTAATTTATTTCTTACTCTGTTTTTTCATTAGTCCTTACTTGCAGAATTCTCTTCTTCATCGCTAAAGAAGTCAAACTCCTTTGCATTCAGCGTTCCATCATCAGGAGCAGACCCAGCCTCACCTCCTATATTAGTGCCTGATCCAGCCAGAAGAGATTCATTCTCACTTATAATTATGACCGCTGTTTCGAGCTTGACATAAGCTTTTCTTTTTCCTTGTCTTGTATTCATATCGTCTGATTTTATTGATAATTTATTCTTCTAATCTGTCGTTGCTTCTTTCTTTATATCGTACTGATACGGTAACAATAGAAGTTAAGAGAATGATAGGCTACATTGGGCATGTCAGCTAATATTTGGACTGACCAAATAGAATGCATAAAAGGTGCGAAGAAAGTAAAATTTCTCTGCATTCTTCTCTTAGCAATAAAAAAAGAATGGTAGTGTTGTTTCCTATAATCTCTTACCTTTTCCATTTTTTGAGTTTGGGTGCAAAGGTAATGATTATTTCTATAAGTTCCAAATTATTAAGTCATTTTCCTTTAGCGGAGTATTTGCATAAAACGTTCGCAGAGTCCAACAGTAGGTAGAGAACCTGCTTATTGAAAGGTTATGGTGAGCAAGAAGTAGTGTGGTATTTTAAACTTCTCGCCAAGTTTTTCGGGCTTTTCGTTTGCCTGAACAACTTCGCAATAAGAGGCTGAACCGTCCTCATGGATTGTCGGAGTTATTATTGCAAAGATTGTTGTCTTGCTTGAACCGCTAACCAAAAGTTCTTTCTTGTTTCCGAAGAAGTCTTTTAAGGCATATTTCTCATAATCGCCTGATAGGTGAAAATAGGACTTCTTGCTTCCGAACCTATTCCCTCGAATGAATATCTTTAGTTTGTCTTCACTGAATTTAAAGAAGAACTTTACGGTTTCCTTGCTTGATGAAATCTTGAAATAATCGCTTTCCGTACCATCGAAAAGCATTGTGGTATGGGCTAATCTGCCTTCGATGTATTCTTCGAGTGCTATTTGGTACGATTTCCCTTTAAGTGTTTCTCCTTCAAAGCTCAATTGTTCTATGTAAATACTTTCAAAATCAATCAGGTCTTGAATCTCTTTGTTTTCGCTTCCATAATGGTTTGTAATTTTAATGGATTGAGAAAACATACTGTTCGATAAAAGAATGAACAATATAAACAGGTTTAATTTTATCTTCATATCTGTATATATAAATTGTATTTTTGCCCCGAAAAACGAAGAAAATGGGGCGTGGAAAACGTATTTTCTGCGCACTTGCCGTGGATTAGAATCGTTTGCGTTCGCTCTGTCCTGCTCCTGTTCCTTTATATTTGCTACGTGCCGTGTTGAATTTGTAACGCAAAGTAACGTAGGCTTGACGGCTATCGTACTCTTGGTTTACGCTTGTTTTAAAGTTATTCGTGTAAAGTATGACGTGATTAGCGGTGCGGTTGAAGAGGTCGTTTACGCCTACAGTAACAGAAAGGCGGTCGTTCAGGAACGCTTTTCGTACCGAGAAGTTAAATGCACAGGTGGTTCTGGTAAGCTCAGTGTTCTCTGCTATACCCTTAGAAGTAACTTTCAAGCGAGTCTCGGCTATCCAATTGTCTTTAAAATCAAATGTATTGTTCCACAGTATGCCCCATATCGGTTTGCTTAAATCGAACTTGCTGCCCAAACGTTCTATGTCGAACCATTGCTTTTGGCAAAATAATATGAGTTGTGGAGACCATACTCCTATTCTCGGTGCTGCGGTAAGGCTCAGTGTTAGAACAGGCAAGTTTTTGAAATTGCGGTAACGTAGGGTGGTAATATTTTCATTAACCCCTTCCTGTTCGTTCCAATACATAATTTTGTTGTGCGTCTGTGTATAGTTGGCAACAAAGGTAAATATGTCCCAATTACTCACAAGCGAGATGTTGTGCAGCGTTGCCGGCTTCAGCGTAGGGTTGCCACTCTGGCGCGTAAAGCGGTTCATATATTCTACATTTGTGCCCAATTGCCTATAAGAAGGGCGCGATGTCTTTGCCGAATAAGAGAGTTGCAAGCCTACTTTCTTTATCTTTGTTGCAAAAGTAAGCGACGGAAACCACTGGTTGTAGGTGCGGCTGTGTTCCGTGCTGTACACTCCTTGGTCGTAATAGTCGGAATTTACGTGCTCGTAACGCAGTCCTGCCATAAGCTGTCCGATAGGTGTGAGACGGCTATACTCGAAGAAGAAAGCGTTGTTGCGCTCCTTAATAGTCGATGCAGCATTGGCTACAATGCCTTCTTGGTTAGTGTAACTCTGCTCGTGATTGGTGAAAGTGTTCTCGTTTCCAACCGATAAGCTGCCGCCAAACAGTGGGTGAGAGAGCACCAGCTTGGTTGCAAAGAACTTGTTTGCGTGGGTTCCCGCAGATGTTACCATGCGATTATCGTAGTTGCCACTTTGCTCTGTCGTTGTGCGAAGTTCGGTTTCTTTGCCATAATAGTAATCGGTATTGAAGTCGATGTTCAGTTTTCCCACCTTGCCAACATAGTAAGCAGAAAGGCTTTTGTTAGGAATGGCAGTGGTTGTGCCGTTCGTTCGCGATTCTATATGGTCGTAGAGCGCATTGTTTTTAAGCACATCGGTAGAGAAATCGCCGTGTCCGTTGTTTGCACCGACAAGCAAATTGGTGAAGAAACGCGCACCAACAGAGTGGTTGGCACTGAACTCGTAGGCTGCCGAAAACGTATAGTTGTTGTGTGTATTGCGGTATTTAGCCTTTTTAATCCACTTGTTGGTCCACAAATTAGCTGCCTGTACCTCGTTAGTAGTGGTCTGATTGTCGTAAGTATTATCGAGTTTGTAAGCCGAACCAGCCGTCAGCTCCAAGCCATTGCGGCGGTAATACATATTAAGCTGATTGTAAGTGTCCCAGTTTTCCCAATAATAAGCCGACGTTCGAACATCGAAACCAAAGCCGTCGCCTACCTTTCGCACCGTGTGAATGCGGATAACGGCACTCACCGTCGCATCGTAGCGAGCTCCCGGATTGGTTACGACCTCGACGTCCTTAATGTCCGACGAGTTAAGACGCTCTATTTCGGTTGCGTCGGTTATCTTTCTGTTGTTTATATAGATAACTGCTGCACCACGTCCGACAACCGAATAGCTGCCTTCCTTGCCCGTCAGCAACGGAATACGCTTGAGAACGTCGTTGCCCGAGCCTGCTTTTGCTAACGACGAACCAACAATCGTAGTAACAAGGGCATCGTTCCTAATCGCCATCTTGGGGCGTTGTGCCGTAACGGTTACGCCTTCCATCGCCTTGGCTTCAGACTTTAACAATAGGGTATCGCCGGCAAGAGGCAGCGAAACATTGCGCTGTTCGTAGCCAATGCCCGAAACACGCAGGAAGACTTGGGCACTATTGGCAGGCAAAGTAAGCAGAAACTTACCCGCATTGTCGGTAACTGCGCCCGTAACGAGCGATGAGTCGCGCACGGAAAGCGCAATGACGTTGGCATACTCAATAGGCGAACGCTGCTCGTCGGTTACCCAACCGCAAATGGTCTGCTGCGCCTTTGCTACAGTAGAAAACAGTGTCAGGGATGTAAAAATGGCATAAAACTTTTTCATAACATATTTCGTTTCATTGTCTGACGGTATTATTTCTTTTGCCTGCAAAGGTAAGAAAAGAACAATTATTTATAAAAAAAAACGAATAAACTTTCCATTTCACTGCGTATTTTTACACTTTTGTGTAATGCGCAAGCTACTTTCCAAACTTATTTTAAAGTTGCACATTATTCTTATAAGAGCCAATATTAACAAAAAATATAAAGCTATGCTTTGGCGTTTAGCATATTTGCGCTACCTTTGCAACATAAGGCAGCACTTCGGCACTGTCGCTGGTGTTGCAAGACACGAGAGGAAAGTCCGGGCAGCAAAGAGTATCCTGCTTCCGAAAATGAAAGCTATTGGCAACAGTAGATGTAGGCAGAAGAAAACAACCGCCTTGGCAACGAGGCAAGGGTGAGAAGGTAGTGTAAGAGACTACCAGCACGCAGGCGACTGCGTGGCTGTGCCGTTCAGGAGCTGCAAGTTCATGTAAACCGTTGTCTGAGGGTTACTCGCCCGAGCCATACACGGCACGACGGAGGGTAGAACGCTAAAACGCACGGGGCGACTCGGCGGTTAGATAAATGACAGGCGTCCGTACTTGTCGAAAGACGGTAGGGAAACAGGACCCGGCTTACAGAAGTACTGCTTTACACACACTCGCTGCCTCCCCCATCGCGGGGAGGGAGTTGAGCTGTGAAAAAGATGAGGAACCTACCTGCCGGCAGCGTAACAGCATTGCAGGAAAAATGAATTAATAAACTATTCTTTGTGATTTTATGGAGGAATTTCAAGACTACAGATACATATTAGACGATTTTCAACATCAGATTGAAAACAAAATCAGAAATCATAAGAACGAGCCTGACTTCCCACAAATGGACGAAAAGCTGAGCCAAGAAGAATTAGACGACTTTCTATTCGACTATCAAGCCGCGCTCGACAGCGAGGGAACAGAACGCACGCAATACACCATTGCAGGGGTTCTGATAACATTGCCCATTATAGTGTTATCGGCTTTCCCGGAAGAATCGCTGCCCGTGAAAGGCTATCAGGCGGTGCTTTTTGGTGTTGCCATAGGCTTATTGCTGTTTGGTATCTACAAAATAACGATGAAAGCAGTAGTGCGAAACAAAATAAGACGTGCGAAAGAAGAACACCCGGAAGCCAGTGCTTACGTGGAAAAGGTGGAACGCTTTTAACCCCGATGTGCCAACTACGTTTTATTATATTATACATAATGGAAAAATAATATGGAAATCCCTGATTTAAACAAATATAAAGAGAAGTTTACCAAAAGTGGCTTTATAGAGAAAATACAACGCATAGCGAAGCGGGCAGGAGCAAAATTGGTTTATGCTGCACTGATATTATACTACTCTATGGAGAGTAACAAGATGTCAATTAAAGATAAAGCCCTTATTGTTGGGGCATTAGGCTATTTGATAACACCGCTCGACTTTGTTCCTGACGCCATTCCGCTTGCCGGATTGGGCGACGACCTCGGAGTACTTATATACGTGTTACAAAAGGTTTGGGGCAACATAGACGACGAAACAAAGCAAAAGGCAAAGAACAAACTTTCGCAATGGTTCGATGAAGACGAAATGAAGGCAACTGAAAACTTGTTTACAGACAGAGTAGAAGACCAGCCCATATAAAGAGAAAGGAGTATCTATGATACAATATATAATTGTTGGTATCGTTTTAGCACTCGCAATAGCTTATGCCATTCGTATGCTAATCAGAACTATAAAGGTAACAAGGAATGCCTGCGGAGGCTGCCCGGGCTGTGCCATTCGGGAACAAATGATGCGCAAGAAACGACATACAAGCGCGCAAGAAAGTAAATTCTTTTTGCAATAGTTTATAAAAAATTTGGTCAGACCAATATTTCTTATTACTTTTGCACTCGAATTAAGGCATTGCTTTAATCTTGTCGACTAATTTTTGGGTGCCTGGGCCGGTCGGTTAGGTAACGGTCTGCAAAACCGTGTAGAGCAGTTCGACTCTGCTAGGTACCTCAAAACAAAAAGCAGTCATTCTATTTCGGATGGCTGCTTTTCATTTTCCCCTCTGCATGAGGCCCGCCGCCATCCTCGCGCGGTTCTCGCCACATTTCTGAACGCTCGCAGTTGGCCTGCAAAAGCCAAAACCGTTAGGGAATGTATTTGCAGGAGCACTGCAAGCACTGAAATGCAAAAATATCGTTCCCGCGCTGCGCGGTGACGATAAAAAGGCAAAAATATTGTTTCCGCGCCGCGCGGTGACGATAAAACGCGAAAATATTGTTCCCGCGCTGCGCGGTGACGATAAAAAGGCAAAAATATCGTTTCCGCGCCGCGCGGTGACGATAAACCGGCGGAAATATTGTTGCCGCCATCGTCTGCAACAAATTTCTGTGGCGCAGATGAACCATTCTTCTTGAAATGTATTACCTTTGCAGCCATAGTTTCAGAAACGGAAATATTTTAATTAAAATAAATGAGACACTACAGATTAGTGGACAATGCGCTGGGTTGGCTCGCATTCTTGATTGCCGCCATCGTGTATTGTTCGACCATTGAGCCGACAGCCAGCTTTTGGGACTGTCCGGAATTCATCACCACAGGTTATAAACTCGAAATAGGCCACCCTCCCGGGGCACCTTTCTTCATGCTCACGGCCAATCTCTTTTCGCAATTTGTGAGCAATCCGTCGGATGTGGCACGCATGGTCAACACGATGAGCGCGCTGCTGAGTGCCACCACCATCATGTTCCTCTTTTGGAGCATCACCCACTTGACGCGCAAGCTCATCTTGAAAGATTGGAGCCAACTGACCCTCGCAAAATGGATCATCATTGAAGCATCGGGCTTAGTGGGCGCGTTGATCTACACCTTCAGCGACACCTTTTGGTTCTCGGCTGTCGAAGGCGAGGTGTATGCCTATTCATCGGCCTTCACCGCGATTGTGTTCTGGCTCATTCTGAAATGGGAAGACCATGCCGACGAGCCTCACAGCGACCGCTGGCTCATCCTCATCACCTATATGACGGGCTTGAGCATCGGCGTGCATCTGTTGAACCTGCTTTGCATTCCGGCCATCGTGCTGGTGTTCTGCTATCGCAAATTCCCCAACATCGAACTCAAAGGCTCGCTCATCGCCCTGGCCGTTTCTTTCGTTATTGTGGCCGGCGTGCTCTATGGCATCGTGCCGGGCATCATCACCGTGGGCGGATGGTTTGAGTTGTTCTTCGTCAACACGCTGGGCTGCCCCTTCAACACGGGCGAAATCATCTACATCATCCTGTTGGTGGGCATCGTGCTGTGGGCCATCTACGAAAGCTATACCAACAAGAGCAACCGGCGCAGCAACATCTCGTTTGTGGCCGCTGTGGGCATGCTGGGCATTCCGTTCTATGGCTATGGCTGGTCGGCCGTTTGCATTGGCATTGTAGTGTTGGCCGCACTGTGGTTTGTGCTCAACTATCAGCATGTAGTGGATGGTAAAAAGGTGAACTTGGTCACCGCACGCATCAAGAACACCTCGTTGCTCTGCCTGCTCATGATCATGATTGGTTATTCTTCGTATGCCGTCATTGTGATTCGCTCCACGGCCAATCCGCCGATGGATCAGAATTCGCCCGAGGACATTTTTACCTTGGGCAGCTATCTGAGCCGCGACCAATATGGCGACCGCCCGCTGCTCTATGGACAAGCCTACACTTCGCAAGTGGCGTTAAAAGTGAATGGCGACCGTTGCCTTCCCGATATGAATGAGGGCGCGCCCATCTATGGACGGAAAGAAAAGGCCAGTGCCAATGAAAAGGATTCCTACTTTGTCGTGAGCCACAAAAACAGCTACAAATATGCGCAGAACATGCTCTTCCCGCGCATGTATGACAACGATCCCGACCACGTTCAAGCCTATGAAGACTGGATGGGCGGTGTCGATGGGCACAATGTGAGCTATGATCGATGCGGCGAAACGGTGAGCGTGAAGATGCCCACCCAATTAGAGAACTTGCGTTTCTTCCTCACTTACCAATGCAATTTCATGTATTGGCGCTATTTCATGTGGAACTTCGCGGGCCGACAGAACGACATTCAAGGTAACGGCGAACTGGAGCATGGCAACTGGATTACGGGCATTTCCTTCATCGACAACTTGCGGTTGGGCGACCAAAGTAAGATGCCCGATGAGCTGAAAAACAACAAGGGACACAACGTGTTCTATTGCTTGCCGTTGCTGCTTGGCGTCATCGGATTGCTTTGGCAGGCGTTCAAAGGCAAGCGTGGCATCCGACAATTCTGGGTGGTGTTCTTCTTGTTCTTCATGACCGGCCTTGCCATTGTCATCTATCTGAACCAAACGCCGATGCAGCCGCGCGAACGCGACTATGCCTACGCCGGCTCGTTCTATGCTTTTGCCATTTGGTGTGGCTTGGGCGTTGCAGCACTCTACGACCTTGCCAAGCGCTATCTGCATGTGAAAGGCACACCGGTTGCAGCGGGCCTTTCTGTGCTTGCACTTTTAGTGCCCATTCAAATGGCCAGCCAAACATGGGATGACCACGACCGCAGCGGACGTTATACTTGCCGCGATTTCGGGCAAAACTATCTCATGACCCTGCAGGATAAAGGCTATCCCATTATCTTTACCAACGGCGACAACGACACATTCCCGCTTTGGTACAACCAAGAAGTCGAGGGCGTGCGGCGCGATGCACGTGTGTGCAACCTGAGCTATTTGGCCACCGACTGGTATATTGACCAAATGAAGCGTCCGGCCTACAACTCGCCCAGCTTGCCTATCAGCTGGCCACGCTTGGATTTCTGTGCGGGAACGAACGACTATATCACCGTGCAGCCCGAATTGAAGCAGCAAATTCTTTCGTTCTACAAAGACCATCCTGCAGAGGCGAAGGCACAATTTGGCGACAACCCGTTTGAATTGAAGAACATCATGAAATATTGGGTGCGCGCAAAAGATGCCAACATGCACGTCATTCCCACCGACACAGTGTATGTAACCATCGACAAAGCGGCTGTGAAGAAGAGTGGCATGATGTTGGCTTCCGACTCGATACCCAATCAAATGGTGATTTCGCTCTCGGGAAAGAATGCCCTTTACAAAAATGATTTGATGATGCTCGAAATCATTTCGCGCAGCAACTGGACACGTCCTGTCTATGTGGCACTCACCGTTGGCCCCAAAAGCTACATGAACTTGGGTGACAACTTCGTGCAAGAAGGTTTGGCCAACCGCATCACGCCCTTCACAACCACCAACAATGGCAAGAACGGCAGCGCCAAGAACTTCGACACCGAAAAAACTTATCGCAATGTGATGACGCGCTATAAGTTTGGCGGTTTGCAGAAGAAGGGCCTCTATGTGGATGAAACCGTCATGCGCATGTGCTACACCCATCGCAGGCTGTTTGCGCAATTAGCACAGGAACTCATCAAGGAAGGCAAATATGACAAGGCAAAGAAAGTGCTCGACAAATGTCTCGAAGTGCTCCCGGCCTACAATATTCCGCACAACTATGTCAGTGGAAGCCTTGACTTAGCCGAGTGCTATGCCATCTTAGGACAGCAGCAAAAGGCCGAGCAACTCTTCAATGCCGTGTGGAAGAACAGCGAGCAATATGTGGACTTCTATCTTGCCTTGTCGGGCAATAACTTCGACATATCGATGAGCGATTGTCTGCGTGAGTTCACCATCATGCAGGAATGCAGCAAAATTGCACCACTCATCAGCCAGACGTTAGCGAAAAAGACCGAGAAGATTTTCCAAAATAAGTTCGTCAATTATCGCGAGAAAGGCGGCTATGTGCCCATACAGAAAGGAAAATAAAAACACAGCGCAACCATGTTTATAGAACAACCTGCAAAATGGTTGCGCTGGCTTTATCCCAGTGCGACTTGGAGAATGGACAAAAGCGAACATGCAGTTTATCTCACGTTCGACGATGGCCCCATCCCCGGGTCGACACCCTTTATTCTTGAAACGCTTCGCCGCTACAACGTGAGAGCCACGTTCTTTATGGTGGGTGAGAATGTGTTGCGCTATCACGACCTCTACAATCAGATTGTTGCAGATGGGCATCAGGTGGGCAATCACACTTTTAATCACATCGGTGCTTTCAAACATTGGGTCATCACCTATGCCATCAACACCGAAAAGGCCAACGAGCTCATCCACTCACACCTATTCCGTCCGCCCCACGGCTGGATGCGTTACACCGCCTATTGGTGGCTCAAACGGAAATATAGGATTATCATGTGGGACCTTGTTACACGTGATTATTCTAAATGGATGAAGGCAAAAGATGTTGTCGACAATGTGAAAAAGTACGCACGAAACGGCTCTATCATCACCTTTCACGACTCGCTCAAGAGTATCGACAAACTGAAAACTGCACTCCCACAAGCCCTCGAATGGCTCATCAAAGAAGGTTATGAATTTAAAACATTCGAATGACATAGAAACCCTAACCCTACACATCAAAGCCGAAGCACAACGCCTCGGCTTTTTTGCTTGTGGCATAGCGCAAGCAAGACCGGTAGATGAAGAGACAGCCGCACACTTGAAACGCTGGCTCGATGATGAGAAGTTCGCGGGGATGGACTACATGAACAACAACACTGACAAGCGGCTTGATCCACGGTTGTTGCTCAAAAATGCGCAGAGCATCATCTGCGTGGCACTGAACTATGCCCCTAAACAAGCCTTCGCCCCACATGAATATCACATTGCGAACTATGCCCTGGGGCAAGACTATCACGATATTATGAAACACAAACTGCGCCAACTGGCAGCGAGTTGTGGTTTTGAAGACGACCTCATCAGCCAAAATTTGCAAGCGAGACACTGTCGCATCTTCGTTGATTCTGGCCCCATTTTAGAACGCTATTGGGCAGAACGCGCAGGTTTAGGTTGGATAGGAAAAAATCATCAACTGATTATTCCGCACGCAGGAAGCATGTTTTTCTTGGGCGAGATACTCGTCGACCAACCCCTCATCTACGATGAACCGGCTAAAAATCGATGTGGAAAATGCACCAAATGCCTGCAAGCCTGTCCCACGAAAGCCATCACATCTGACAACGAAATAGATGCCTTTCGCTGCCTTTCCTACCAGACCATTGAAAATCGTTCTGATATTGCAGCGCCCTTTTCAGCTGCATTAGGCAACACGATTTATGGTTGCGATGAATGTTTAAAAGCCTGTCCGTGGAATCGATTTGCCACACCTAACGACACACCCGAACTGCAACCACGCCCCGAACTGCTGGCTATGACGCAAGAGCAATGGCAAAATTTGACCGAAGAAGAATATCGTAAACTCTTCAAGGGAAGTGCCGTGAAAAGAGCGAAATATCAAGGCCTCATGCGAAATATCAAGGCCGCCGCTTGCGCATCACAAAAAAATAAGCTATCTTTACCCCCAAAAAGGAGGGAACATGACACAGAAGATTAACTGCTATCAAGCGGCTTTTTCCTACGTGAAAGCTTTTTTCGAAGCCTTCGCAACAGGCATCCTTGATGGAAAAGCAACGGATAACAACAAAAAGAAACAATATACGCCTCAACAAGTGAAAGCGCAAATGCTTGTTTTCTACCCGCACCTCAATCCTGTGTTCATAGAACTTGTGGCGCCGGTACTGGCAAAACTCACCTATAAAGATGCAGAGACCTTGGCCCAGAAGTTGCGCAACACGTTTCAACATCAAGCTCCCGATGCCAAACAATATCTAAAGCTTGTTTGTAGAACACAAAAGCTTTACGAGGCCGTTATCAGCGAATATCAGCGCAATTTTGCTTTAATCTTGCAAGGTAATTTAAACACTGAAGACAGCAGTTGCACAGTACAGCACAAGGGCATTCGGCTCGCATTCATCGATGAACCCACCGCTATTCATCTCTTGGTGAGGCTCATCATGAAGGCCTATGTCAAGGCACTTCGATTGGCAAATCCACAGAAGTCCAGCCTCGATCAGGCCTCAATCTACAAACTTATTCTTACCAACCTGCACGTCATTCGTGGGGAGATGCAAACAAAAGAACCCCCCACCGATCTCTATGAGCTCTTTAAAATGGCATGCGGAAACGAGACTAACATGAACGTTACGTATAACGCCATGACTGAAATGTATCGGGAATTAGCAACCGAGGATCATATTATCGCATTTGATGACCAAGCCAACTGAGAAAGAAGCACTCAAAAAGAGTCGACTTTACCAGCAGATTGTGACGCTCACACGCCTCACAGACACCTATCAGTTAGATGCAATCCTGGGGCTTATCCCTGGAGGAATAGGTGATTTCGTGGCTGCATTCTTTGCCCTTGCCCACATCTTCTTCGGGGCATTCAAACTGCGTTCCATTCCCCTCACGCTGGCTTTGCTCAACAACATGCTGCGCGATGTGCTCTTGGGGCTGCTACCTTTTTATATCGGCAACGTGATAGACTTCCTCTATCGCTCCAACAAAAAGAACATGGCGCTCATCGATGGCTTCCTTAACGACGATCCCATCATCATGCATCAAGTGAACACAAAAGCGCTGCAGGCGGCATTTACGCTCGTTTTGCTCATGCTACTCATCATCTTGTTAGTGGCTCTTTTGGCTTGGATGGTAGCTAAATTGGGATCACTGCTTTTTACTTAAAAATGCAAAGCCGAACAGCAAGCGCAGCAATCGCTACCACATCGCATAGAAAAGTAACGCAAATCGTGCCACAATCTACAGCAGATTGCAGCACGATTTGATTGCTTTTAGAACGGTGTAGATACCTTTACCCCACAGCCAGTTGCTCTAATTTCAACGACATGGGGAACACTACTTCATTCTCCATAGCCGTGTGCTCCTCTAAAGCTGCACGGAAATCGCGCAACAACCCCAGCACCTCGCGCCAATCCTCGTCAGCTTCAGCCGGTGCCGTGTAGTTGTTTGTCAGTTCGGCAATACGCGCGTGACGAGCCAACTCATCATCATGGTCGGCCATCATCACCTGAATAGGCCCTTGGATAGAACCACAATGGAACGCTTCAACCTGCTGTCCTAAATCATGTGCACGCCACATCTCCATGATATAAGGATAAAGCACCTGCTCCTCTTTGTGGCAATGCGTGTCTAAATCATAAAGCGAATTGCGGAAATGGTCGGTCACCTTCAGCAAATTCGGAGCATCATTGCGGTGCGCCTCAGCTACAGCGAGGAGTTTATCCAAAATCGCCGGTCCCTCTTCACGAATGCCCCGATGATGCACCTTCAACACATAATCGACCAACAAATCTAATGGCCACTGCTCAAAAGCATAAATCGTTTTCATCTTTTTCTCTTTTTCGTTTATATTTTGATGCAAATTTACAACGAAACAACCACGCACGGCAGCACAAATGTGCCCAAATCGGGGTTAAGAGAGGTTAATCGAGCCTTTTTCATGCCCATTCATGCAATTTCTTCGCCACTTATTTCGCCATTCCACAAAAAACTACTACTTTTGGGAGAAACATAAACAAATTCGCCATGTGTAAAATAACTACTGAAAATTTTGATGAACGCTATGTAGACAAAATAGAGTTATCAGAAATCGACAAATTCGTTTGTAACGAAATGGGCAGGCAAATTCACCGTTACATCAAAGGGATGTCGGGAACAAAAGACATGATGCAAAAGTTTGAAGCCTCGCTGGCCAAGCTTAGCATTCCACAACGCGAAGAAGCCATTGCCAATTACATCGATCTCAACCGAAAAGCCATTAGCGGATTGGATTGGAAGATGGTTATCATGCGTGCCGCAGCCAACTATTGCGACACCTACAGCTATTGGCACAGCATGGTTAACAATCCGCGGCGCATTGTGGCCTATCTGCAACGCGTGAAAAAAAAGTATATCCGCTTCCATGAGATTTTCGAACAGAATGGAAAGTTTGGCATTCGCAACCATGAAGGCAAAATTCTCGTTCACCCGCTATACGATTTCCTGCGCACGCCCTATGTCTATATCGACGACTTGTGCCTCATGCCCGTCATTGCAGAGAAGAATAAAAAGATGGGACTCATTCTGCCCGACGGAAAAGACACCGTCATTGCCGAATTCATTTACGATGACATGCAGCTCCGTTCCGAACCACCTTACTTTGAAGGAATCATAGGCCGCAAACATATTCTCATCGATCGTTACGGCACAAAGCGCACAAAAATGAAAGCATGCAAAGAAGCTTAACAGCATGGGAGCGCTTGTGCAAACATTAATATAAGTGGGTTGGGTGATCCTCGTCTCTCTATAGGGACCATTCAGAATAATATAGGGGTTACCTGGCCTTTCGTTCATTTCTAAATGATGAATGCTTTTGCAGGAACGCGGCCGAAGTGGCCGTTGATTATCGGCGCATGGCACGGAAAAGTATGATGAAGTTTGGTAGGGTCGGTGCCTGTGTGCCCGACCGTGTCGCCCTGCCAAGGGCGCATCCATCGTTAAATCCTCGTGCATGATACGTGATGCGCAAATATAT
>ERZ772807.386-NODE-386-length-27465-cov-4.408391_pt1 | contig 27465 bp, 43 predicted proteins | sample MGYA00511472_ERZ772807 | MGnify/ENA primary metagenome ERZ772807 (study PRJEB29015, sample SAMEA2737947) | human oral metagenome | biome: human oral; feature: human-associated habitat; material: dental | place: China | collected 2039 ... | reverse complement strand
TAGGGAAGCGATGGATAAGTTTCTATCTAAAAACCCGCAGATTGCAAAGTCTATGGATCAGGCTTACAATAAAGGCGGCGTGCGCGTAGTAGAAAAGCCTAATGGTAAAATTGAGCTTTGGAGGGATTATACCAAAGATGAGCGTTCGGCTATGGGGGAGATAAGAGATGCTGCTTTTAGCATACCGCAGACCTTAAATAAGTTAAATGATATGATAGAAAACGCTAAGTTCTTAAAATCCGTTAGCGAATTAAGCGGTGGCGCAGTGATACCCAATACCGAGATTAAAGCCCGCTATGGCAAGCTTGATTTAGATGACGCGATTAAAAAGGAGCTAGGACGCGAGGGATACGCTCAAATGCCTAAAAGCGATAGCTACGGCGCGCTAGCGGGGCAATGGGTGCGAAAGGATATCAAAAGCGATATAATCTCATCCTTCGCGCAAAGTGGTGATATGGGTGTGCTAATAGACGGATGGAAAAAATACCTCTCGATTTGGAAGATGAGTAAGACCGTATGGTCGCAGACCGCTCACGTAGGCAACTACGTCTCAAACGGATTTTTATTAAATCTTGCGGGGATGAGCGCCAAGCAGGTCGTAGCCTCTATGGCAAAGTTTACCCGCGCGCAGATAGGAAATGGAGCGATCAACCGCTACAAGCAGCTAAGGCTAAAAAACGTTACTTCTAAACTAAGCCCCGCAGAGCGCAGGGAATACGCGCAACTTATGCGCGAAAAAGAGATTCAAACCTACAAGCTCGCCGAGGACGAGGGACTTTTTGGCAGAAGCTCCTTGCTTGATATTCAAAACGGATTTGCCCGCACTACAAAAGAGCTTAGGCAGGGAAAGATCGCCCGCATAATAGATGGAGATGCGGCGGAGGCTCGAAGTCCTTTCGCCTCTACGGCTCAAAAGGCAGGCGACGCGTTAGGAGCAGTTGCCGATAAGGCGGGCGCGCTATATGCAGGGGAGGATAATGTAGGAAGGCTAGCGTTATTTTCTCACTATATTGACAAGGGGCTAGATCCAAAAAGCGCAAAGATCGCAACCAATAGCTGGATACCGGATTATTCGCGCCAAATGCCTGCGGGTATGAGAGCGCTTAGAGATAGCGGCATCGCCCCTTTTATTTCGTGGAGCTATTATGTAATGCCTGCGATGGGGCGCTACCTAGCCCGCCACCCGGTAGATGGAGCTAAAAAGATCCTGCCTATGCTAGCGGCTTTAGGATATTGGCAATATAAGGTTACGGGCGAAGCTAATCCATATAGTGATAAGATCCCTGATGATATCAAAGGACGCAGCGTAGCAGTATGGCGCGACGGCGATCGAGTTCGCACGATCAAGATGGATAGGTATCTTCCTTATATGAATCTAACCGCTCCGGCAAACTACGCTAAAGGGCTTGCTAGCGGTCCGGCGACGCAGGGAGCTTATGCGCTGTTTTCGATGATGGCGGACGGAAAGCCTAGGATGCTTTACAATAACCGCCCGATCACTAAAGATACCAAGCCTATTCCCGCGCAGGCATACGATTATTTAAATTGGCTACTTCAAGGCTTTACGCCTATGCCGGGCGGAGTAAGCAGCGGAATAAACTTAGTAAGTGATCTAAGCAGAGATGAGACAAGCAGAAAGCGAAACAACGTAATGCTTCCTAAAACGAAAGCTCAAAGTGTAGCGAAGTTTTTAGGCTTTAATAGCGCAGATTATAGCGTTAGCGGGCAGATGAAAGACGCTGCTAAAAAGAAGCTTAAGAAAAAAGACTAAGTGCTTTTATGTAGCCTTCAACCCTTTTGGGGGTTTGGCGGTAAAGCAGGCTTGCTTTTAAATTTCTTGCCGCTTGTGCGTAATCGCTTGCTTCGATGCAGCTTAGGGTGTGATGAAAACCCATAAGTCTTGCAAGCCCTAGCTGATACGCCATTTCGATTAGGGTATCTTGCACGCTCTGCGGCTTGCTCTGCAGCCACGGCAAACACTGAAAGAGCCGCTTTTTAAGCTTTTTTAGTTTGAGGTTTAAAATTTTATCTGCTACCTCTTTACTCACAGGTTCCGCCTTGCCGTTATTTAGCGCTAGCTCATCGGGGCTAAGAGCGGCTACCAAAAAGCCGTATCCTATCGTAGCCTTTCCGAGGCTGTCTTTGTATATGTGATCCCGAAAGCCCTCGTGAGCTTTGATGTTTTCTAGCAGGCTCATATGCCCTCCTCATTCGTAATTTCGATGAATTCTATGTGTTTTCCTATGCAAATTTTAAAAAGGGTATTGAAAGTTTTCACGGAGTTCGTAACCCCCGCGGCGTTGTGTCCGTCGCCCACGAGGATACATCCTGCCGTATCTTTCGGGAAGTTACCGGGGTGAATGAGGATGTAGCGCTCTTTCGGCACGCTCTCGTTCCACAAAAGCGGACACATTCGCTTCTGGCTCGGGCTATTGTGCCACTGCATTTGATACCTGCCTGCTGGTATGCGTCTATCCTTGCCGCTCTGCGTAGCATCGCCGCCTGCCGGCTCTAGAGTGAAACAGCTAAAAAGCTTTTTGCCCTCATCCGTGATCGTGAGTTTCCCGATCGTCCCGTCATGGATATTTTTAAATCTATTTATCTTGATCTTCATCGTATTCGCTCATTCTTCTATCTATGCCAAGCTTAGCACAGACAAATTTTTCAGCCCAATTTTTCACGGCGTCAGCGCCTACCCAAGCAGAAAAGCCACCTACTGCTAAGGCAAATCTAGAGTTTTGAGTTAGATAAAGCGTAAACTCCGCGCCAAAATAGCACAGAGTAATCGAGCTTAAAAACCCCGAAAGAAAGGCTATTACGTAAGCAAATTTGCTTTTGCGCTTCTTACTCATCGTTTTTAAAAAAGTGATCGCAGCAGCTAGCACCACCAAGCAAGCCCAATAAATTTTATCAAACAAGCTATTTAGATCGTTCATTTAGTTTCCTTATGCTTTTTAGATTAATCGCGCACTTCGCGTAAGCCTCGTATAGATCGAGCATCAATTCCGCGGCGTCTGCTTGACTTGCGATAGTGCGATTTGTATCAACGCGCGGCACGGCTAGTAGATACTGCGGCACAGAAGCGCGGCTAGGGGCGCTCGCGCAGCCGCTCAAGCACAAAATTAGCGCTAGCGTTAAGCTCGCTTGAAATCTCATCTTTGCCCCCTTTCCTAGCCTTTGAAGCTATTTGCCTCTTAATTTGAGCCAAATCCTTGCTTAGCGCGTCTTTTTGTTGCGCGGCTTGTGAGATTTGCTCCATCTGCTTATCTTTTTGCCCCACTTGCTCTTTCAGTGCTTCGATCTGCGCCTTTTGAGCCAAAATCTCAGCTTCCAGCTTGCTTGCTTGCCAAGATTGAAACTTTAGCGCGCCTATTAGCAGCGCGATCACCGCAGCAAAGATCATATAAATCTTAAACATCATCTATCCTTTAGCCGTAGTTTGGCAAAATTCGGATAGTTTTTAAAGCTTTAAAAATCAAATTTGATTAATTTGCCGAAGTTGTTATTAAAGTTGAGCGAGTAAAACACAATGCTTCTTTCCCCACCCTTCCAAGATCTGGCGTAGCTTAGAGCCGTCAGATTTGAAAGAGCGTGAGGGAGCAAAAACCGCCTATTACGCAGAAAGCTTTTTATCCCCAAATCCCCGTCATCGCTATTATTTAGGCAAAAATCATCATCAAAGCCATATCCCAGCTCGATACTTCCACTCATCTTTCCTGCCGTTATATCTCCTGCATATTCGCCGATGCTTTTTAGATAATGCCCGCGATAGCCCGCTTCTTTGATATATTCTTTTATCTGCGGATCATCCATCACGTCACGCAATAGATAGTCGTATTTGATATTTCCGTTCCACCCTGCCACAAAGGGCATAAGATACTCTCTTAAGCTCGTAGCGCTTGCGATATGATTTATCCTGCGTCCATATATCCGCCACACGCTATAGCGCGAGCCGTTTTTTATCGCAATAGAGCAAAGCACGGGGTTAAAGTTTAGCTTTTGCGCGCTCATATCAAAATTGGCGCGTAAAACAAAGCGTCCCTGCTTATTGCAAAGCCAAAAACGCTTATGAGAATAAACTAAATCAAACTTATATGTGCGGACGAATTTTAAGCTCTCGCCCGAGCTCAAATCGTCCGAATAAATTATCTGCCCCTGCCTGATAAAAGCTAGCTTGCGAGCGCTTAGATCGTAATTTATGAGCCAGATAGCCCCGCCGTAAAAGCTCATTTTATAGTTTGGATAGGGAGCTAAAGCAAGCCTAAGCGTTTGCGTATGCTTTAGTGCTGCGTTAAATATCAGCACATAAAAGCCGTCATTAGGGTTTTGCTTCTCGTAATTACGCCAATCATAGGTGCCTGCGTTATCTCCAAAGCCTAGATTTACAATCTGCTCATCATTATTCGCGCCTATGGCTAAGCCTGCCCCGTCCGCTCCGCAAATAGCAAACTTATCCGCGCCTACGAAAAATCCAAAAGGCACAAGCACGGCTCTATCGCCATAAAAATCGCCATTGTAAAAATCATATACCCCATCAAGGCGCAAGGAGTTTAGCGGCGGACTGATAGTAAGATCAAATAGCTTCTCATCCTGCGCGCGGCGAAATTCAGGATAAAAACCCATTTGAGCCGTAAAAGAGTCAAGATTGTAGCTTACTTCGCCTCCGCCTTTGCGGAATAGATCGAGCTTGTCGCCTATTTCGATATTCTGTCCGTAGCGGTCTTTAAAGGTTACTTCATCTATCGCAAGCTCTAGGTTTGCTCCTGCGATGATCTCTGCTATTTCCAAATCCCTAAGATAGGGCTCGGAATATGGAATTTTAACATCCATTACTCAGCAAGGCTTAGATCAAGCGCGAATGTTTTGCCGTCCGTCTTTATGAGGCCAAACTTTACATAAGCATCAAGCGGCTTAATATCACTTATGCGGCAAAGAGGAGTGATAGAGGAGGCAAAGCTTAGCGTGTGTCCGCCCGTCTTTAAGATAATGTCGTATTTGCGCCCCTCTACGATAGATTTTAATGTAAACTCGGTGTTTTCTTTAATCTCAGTAAAGATTAGAGTATCCTCTCCTAGACTTAGCCCACCGGCATACGCAAGCGTTTTAATGCTTAAAGGCGCAGGCTCAGGGGCAGCTGGAATATCTGCAAAGATTAGCTTTGTGCCGTCGGATTTAAGAAATTTATCCGCTTCATAAGCGCTTGGGGTATCGTTTAGAGCAAGAAAGCTTTTAGCTCCTCCCCCTATTAGCGGGATAGCGCGCGACCAAGCCCCGTTTTTGTAGATACCAAAATATTTGTCACCATCTTGATATTCGCTATGCCAAGAGATGCCGTCAGGACTAAATCTAAAAGCCAAATCTGCGGTAAACTTAGGATTAGGTAGGCGCACGCTATCTTCATACTCTCCTAAAAGCTCCTTTTCTTTAGAGCTAAAAGAGCTTATACCTAGGGCATATAGCGTTTGATAGACCGCTACTAAGGCAAGAGCTTCATCAATATCTAGCTCTTCGCCCACTACGGGATATGCGGGCTTTCTAATGTCAAAATCATCATTTAGATTTCGCACTATATCGCTTCCTTGCCCCTTAGTTACTAAAAGCTTAATCGGGGTTTGAGATATGCAAAGTCCCAGCATAGAGGAGTAAAGATTGCTTAAAATAATCTCGCGCGTTACGGCAGAGAATGCGTGGCGAAATTTTAGCTTTCCTTGCTCGTCATAGACCTCATAATTGTTTTTTATCTGATCGTCGCTTACGGCATATTTTGATACGATATCGCTTTTAGCGTTAAACTTTAGCGCCTCGTTAATGAAATTTAGTGCGTAGTTAGTTGTCATCCCCTCTCCTATCTGATTATTGAGCCTGTTACCTGCATCGCAGTAACATCTATATCCTTTTGCGCTTCGATCTTTTTAATCTGCACCTGCGTAGCTAGCGAGCTTGCGACCGCCCCTGCTTGTTGATTTCGCAAATATGCCTCCTCTTTTAACACCTGCACTTGAGCGCCTGCTTGTTCTACTTGGGCTTTAGTTCTATCTCGCTCCAGCACGTATCGCTTGCGATCAAGGGCTAGGCTTTCTCTGCGAATTTCTAACTCCTGCTTTTTTAGCTCCAGTTCGTTTTTAGAGATCTCTAGTTCTTGCTTTTTGATATCTAGCTCAGCCTGAGCGATCTGCATCTGCACGCGCTTTAGCTCTAGCTCCAGCTGCTTAATCGGAAGTTCCAGCCTCCTAATCTCAAGCTCGATTTTTTTAATCTCAAGTTCGGCTGCGGCAAGGTCTGCTTGGGCTTGCTTATATCTTAGCTCCGCTTCTATCATACGCGCCTTGTAGTCGCGCTCTATGCCTAAAATCTCGCCCTCTATGCCTAAATTATGCGTTTGAGCCGCATTCTTAGCCGTATCGGAGGCGATATTTTTAATCTGCTCTTTAAGCTGCGCGTCTTTATTGTCGCGCTCGATTATTGCGATTTCGGTTTCGGCCTTAATTTTTTCAATCTGATAAGGGCTCATAGCCTCTTTAGTTTGAGCTTCTGCGATTTCGCTTCTGCTCTGAGCGTCTTTTAGATCGATTTCTAAAGCGATCTGCGCGGCGTTTTGTAAAATTTGATTAACGCACTGAGTAGCAAAGCCGCTTAAAAAATCGGCGCGATATTTCATCTTTTCATCATCGCTTAGGCTGGTCGCATTATCTAAATACAGATCAAATTTTGCCCTGATATTTTCAAATATCGAATATCCTTCATTGGTTATCTCGTCGCTTGAAACATATATTACTCTGCGATATAGCTCCTCTTTAAATTGCGCCATTATCTAATTCCTCCGCTTAAAACTATGCTTTGCCCGTCGCTAGCGATGAGATCGTCTATGCCATCAAAGCTAATAAAGCCGTCTTTAACCTCTGCACTAACGCTAGCGGGCAGAAACAGATAGGTTATGCCCTCGTTAAAAAGCATATTAAAAACTGCGTCTGCATTTAAAATCGAGTTTACTATTACGGGATTGTCAGCCCTAAATTTTAAGGTATGAGCCCCGTCGCCACTTACGCTTTTATCGGTTAGCTCCGCGCTTTTGCTTAGCCCTTTTTTGCTTATGTAGCTTGCACGCAGCCCAAATCCTGCGCCTCCGGGGAAAGATCCAACGACGCGATAAATATCCTCTACGCTTTGCTGCCTTTCTTGCTTAGAGGTAAGCTTGCCTTTTGCGTTGCCTATCCCGCCCCAGCCTATGATGGCATAATTTGCGCTATTGCTAAAATGACGCCTAAGGCTCTTAACCTCTCTAAAAAATAGCCCGCTTAAAGCTCGTCTAGTAATCGTAGCTTCTTTATTTTTGCCCTCTTGCTTGCCTAAGAGCCTAAAGCTATCACCGCTTACACTGATTTCGCTTTTTCCCTCGTAGGCTTTATTATCCCAAAATCTAGTGCGAGCAGAAAAGCTAGGGTTAACGACGCGCCCCGTTAGCTTGGCTTCTATTAGGGCGAAACTAAGCGGATAATTTTCATTTAAAAGAGACGTAGCACTAAACTTAAAGCTAGCAGTAGAGTTTAGATTGCTTCTTAGACTTAGAAAATAGGTATCGGGCTCGTCTAACTCGCTTGGCTGCAGATCTAAAATTTGAATAAACTTTTCGTCGGCAAAAACTTTATTTCCAAGATCTAGCGAAAATATATCCTCTTTTACCTCTCCCCCTTTTACCATAGCGCCTAGCTTGCCATCTTTTAAAAATAACAAGGCGTCCACCCCACGAAAGGCGTAGGTATATACGTCGCTAGCCTCCAAGCTCTTATCGGTTGTAATAATCTGCGCAAGCAGGCTATTTCTTACCATTGCACCCCCTCCTCTTTGCTAGGATAATTCTTTGTTTTTACGCTTGCGCCGATAATAGCAAGCTTCATAGGGTGAGCCGCGTCGTAGTAGCTATCAGCTCCTGCGCTAGAGGTATCGGCTCCGATCGCATAGCGCGAATAATTCCCCATAGCTAAAAGCTTTTTTAACTCCTCCTCTTCCCACCATATCATATATTCACAATCCTGCTCTACCGGGTTTAGGGTTATGCCGTTGATATTTATCTTCCCGCCATAGTAAAAACTTATTTCATTCTCGCCTATTTTAGCGGGGACGCCGTTATCATTTAAGATTCTGCCTAAGTATTTTGCCATATCACTTCCATAAACGCTGCCATAAGCAAAATATTTTGGAGCTGAGGCAAGCTTTAGCGTGATCTGCCTTGCCCCCTCGCAACTAGCACCTAGGATATTTTTTATCTTCATATAATTTAACGCAGGAGCGGTCGCAAGCTTCTCGCCACTAAAAGCCTCATAGGTTTCAGCCTCGCTAAACTCGCTTGCTTTACCGCGTCCTCTCTCATCAGCCCATCTTTGCAAAAAAGCCTTTTCATCTGCGGCTAGATTATCGGCTGCGGGCTTTAGCTTAAATTTTACAAAGTGGTTATTTCCTTGCTTGGAATATTCCGGCTTTATGTAATTATCATAAATGCCTTTTTTATCCGTCTTATTTAAGGCTCGCCATCCATCCGTTCTAAACGCTCCGCTGCTTTTGCCTCCGCTTTTAGTGGAGCTTGCAACATCGGCAGGATTAATCTTTTCATATTGTTTTTTATGTGTATCTTTTTTGCCGGGATCTTCGCCGCCCCACGGCTCTTTTTCTTTAGGCATAATTAAGTTTTCTTTCTTTAGCTCGTCCATCTCTTTTTTGGTTTGTTCGTAGCAACCAAAAAAGCGCGCGATAAACAAAGATAGCTTTTCAGCTAGGCAGTATTTTTTGCTAGAAAAATCCAAGCTCCACCAAAACTCATAAGCCATCATCCCCTCTTTAGCGTTTTGTGGCATATGATATTCACCAATGCCCTTTTCGCTGTTCCACCTTTTTATGCCACCATAATCTTTAACTTTGTCTTTAAGGCTAGGGATTATATCGCCAAAGCTATTTATGAAGCGCCCTAGAGGCACTCCTTGCAGATAATAACTCCAGCTGCTTTGGTTGTCGCGCATACCTTTAATGGGGGCAAATTCATTAAGCCTTAAGAGCAGATCCTTTGTGCTCTCAAAATTTACGAAAAAGTTTCCGCCTCCGCCTATATCATTGCCTATCTCATCTTTGCCTGCGCGAGCGTAATTTTTGATCGGATTAAACGCGGCTATGCTAGCACCTTTAAACTTAGCAATATTGATTTTTCCCTCTGAATATTCTAAGATATTTTTTAGCGTGCGAAAATCGTCATCGCCGTTTTTAACGCGGTAAAGAAAGGCGCTTTGGATAACTAGCCCCTCCGCGCTACGAAAGCCTAACTCGTTTTGCGCAGCATTTAGCGCATAGGTATCGCGAGTTCTTGGATAATCTAGCGCATAAAGGCTATATTCGCCCACGCAGCCTTTGTATTCGGTAGAGGCTAAAGAGATAAACTTATTCTCGTCGTAGTGGAAGCGAGCTATGACGTTGTTGCCTCCCGCATCATACCACTTAGAATAATCCGCCTCGCAGTAAGCGTGATTCCCCTCATAGAATTGCTGTCCGTTAGGCATCTTATTTACGTATAATTGCGTATCTGTGATATGCACCGCGCCGCCTAGGTTTAGCTCTCTTTTAGCATTTGCTTCGCTGCAGTAAGGCTCAAAGTTTAGTAATAAATTATCACTCATACTATGTCAAAAAATCCTATAAGGTTGAGCCTTAGCTCATCTCCGCTAATCTCGCAAGTAATAGAGCGGTCTTTTAGCGTCGCATTCGCGCCGTAAATCACACTTTTTGGAAGCGGGGCGTCGTTAGGCAGGCTTAAAATTACGCTTCCTTTCTGCACCGCTGAGCTTATCTTACACGATATGAGCCCAAGCCCGCTAAACATATCCACCCATAAGCTGGCGTCTTGCGCGCTTATACCGCTTGCAGGGCTTAGCTCAAACTTCTTTAATCTCTCAAAAAGAGAAAGATTGCCTAGCGCGGCATCCACCTTTTGCTTTAGAGATTTTAGCTCCTCTTTTGTAGCGAAGTTTTCGGTATCGGGGCTAAGCCCACTTTGGATTAACGTTATGAGTTCTTTAAAATTTGAATCCACTTCATAAGAGGTTAGAGGCGCACCCTTGTCTTTTCTATATATCATCACTCATCCTTAGCGATTGCGGCGACTTCGGTATTATCAAGTCCGTTTAGCCCGTTTTTATCCAGTTTGATTTGTGGAGCATAGGTCATTGAGACGCCGTTTGCGCCCATATATTTCATCACCGCCGTAGCTATTGCAGATAGAGCGGTTTCGTTTAACGAGCCGCTATTTAACGCAGCGATAATTGCATCCGCCCCCTCTTTGCTACTTAAATAATTCTTTATCAGCCCCTCTAAAGAACCCTCATCCGCTCCGCTTTTAATCTCTATGATCTGAGAGCCCATTTGCAAAGCCTGCATAGTAGCGCTAGAAAAAGCAAAATATAGCTTTGCACTCTCTAACACTAAGATTTGGACGTAATATAAATAGCGGTATTTGCCCCCTGCAGTATTTACCGGGGCGTCTTGCATTAGCTCCAGCCACGGAAGCACCCTATCTTCTATAAGATCGCCTCTTTTAGGATGAGAGGCGCGCTGCATAGTAAGATCGAGCCTTTTTAATTTCGCGCCCTGCGTAGAAAAAGAGGGAGGGGGCGCTATAATATCTCCGCCTCCTCCGTCCGGCATACGCAAAAAGCGCTTTTTAACTCCTATCATAATGAGGTTAAAAACGCCACATCGGCATAGTCCGCATCCAAGCTAGCTTTGCTTACGTAGTTGGCTTCGACTTCGGCTTTGGTTAGATAATTACTCATATCTGCGCCACCTCCGCCGCCGTTTGCAAGCTCGTAGCTGCTCTGCTTCATATCGAACTTACTCTTTGTAGCGTCCGAAAAGATGATGTAGTTTTTCTTCGCGCGAGGATCGAAAAGCGCTCCGAAATAATAGGTCTTAAACTCGCCACCATCTTTATTGGCGCTTAGGTTTTGGGTGTTGTTTAGCTGCGCCGTAACGCTTGCGATTTGGGTCGAGATTTGAGCTGTGCTACTATCTTTGATAACATATTCAATCTTTTTAAGCAGTGCCATTATTTATCCTTCGTCTTTTTATCGCTAGCCTTTTTGGCTTCCTCTAATTTTGCGCCACAACTAGGGCAAAGCGCCTCTTTATTCGGCTCTTTCCACCTTACGCCGCTTGCGCCGCATTGTTCGCACTCAAATTCAAATTTTACGCTTGAACTATTTTTGTAAGTCTCTTTTAGCATTACTCTCTCCTATGGGATTATTCCGCCATCGCTGATCTCGGCGGTAACTTTAATTTCCGTTCGTTCACTTCCGCAGCTTATGGTTACTATGGCGTCCGTTACTACATCCAAGGCTTTTATTATTACCTTGTTTCCATCTACTCTTACACCTACGGCAGCGCTAGAGCTTTGCGCCAAAATAGTGCCACCGCCTGCGTTGTCGATAGTGATCTCTTTTTCGTCGCCTACGGCTAGCAATATCGTCTTTAATATCGGGGCAAGTCCACCGCCCGGCAAAGGGCTAGGTTTCCCTTGCGCTACGTAAAAATACGCGTTTAAGAAGCGGTATGTTTTACGAAAGACTACATTGCTGTCATATATCGCGATGATCTCCTCCGCTTTGCTTTTGAAAGCGTCCTTTTTTGCGTTGCTTAGCTCCGAGCATAGAAAGTATACGACGGCAAGGCAAAGCTCCTCCTCCATATCGATATTTGCTTCATCGCTCATATCTACTACGGGATAACGTAGCCAATAATCCTGCGAAATTCTGCGGTAGTATTTGAGTAGATGGGACAAGCTTTTTTCATAAACAATATGCGTGCGAGGCTTGGTGCGGAGTAGGACATTTAATAATGCCTCCTTTAAAAGCTCCGCGCTAAGCTCATTTGCAAAGTCTTTATTGTCGCCTTTAAGCTTTTGCTTCAGCAGCGCTTTTAGCTCCGCGATTTTCATCTATTGCAGCTTTTCGGCGCACGCAAGAGAAAACGGATCGGCTACTTCGAGCGTGCAGTCCGTATAGTAGAGTTTGGCATCGGCGGTTTTAGACGTTGGGAAGTCTTTAACTTGAGTATCGTCCAGATATCTAAGCGCGCAATCGCTAAAATCGCCTACTAGGATTTTATCTTTAAGTTTGGCATCTGAAAATAGCGGGTGAATAATAATATCTACCTCACCAAAATCGGTCATAATGCGATCGATAGGCAGATTTAACGTGCGATCAGTTACGGCTACGCGAAGCGCACTATTAGCTGCTACCCAGTCGTTTACCTTGCGCTTTAGAGCACTAGACATAAAGACTTTAAATTTATGATCGGTCACGCCACTATTAGCCCACACCGGCTCAATCGTAGCATTTAGAAGCTCAAGCGTAAATGCTCCTCCCGCAGAGTTACGATTTGCAGTAGGGATAAAGTTAAAAAATCCAGCCATTTTCGAGCTATCGGTATCGTTTGCCGCATAAACATAATCATCAAATACAGTAGTGTGATTAAGTCCTAGCAAGGCATACTCGATGTCTTTCATATGCTCTTTGCCGACTTTTTCAAGTTGTCTAGCCCACTCATCTCCAGTATATTGCTCGATAGATCTCTTTCGCCAGCTCATCGAAACTTCATTTTTTAGGATTTGAGTTGCGTTAGTTAGCTTCTTTTTGGTATCTGTGCCTAACCCCGCGATACCTGATACTTCAGGGTTGGCATTATCTTTAGCTTTGGCATATTCATCGGTATACCAACTATGAAGCGTGTTGCTTATGCCTTCGCTTTTTAACATCGAAACGATAGGCGCGGTTGCGATACCGCCCATCGTAAGAAGCGATCTGACGGAGGGTTTATCCGCGACTGTGTTTTGATAAGAGGTAAGCATTTAAAATCTCCCGTTTTAAATTTTTCTCAATTTTTACGAAAAACGGGGGATTTTTAAAGGGGCAAATGCTAATCCCTACCCCTTGTTTTTATGCGGGCTTCATCCGCTCGCTTAAAAATATCCGCTTCACTTATTTCGCTTCGCGCCTCCATAGCTCCAACGTCATCGAAGCTTGCCGTATCGCAAACCCATACCCCTCCCTGCTTTCGCGAGTTATATTCCACTTCGCCGTTTAAGTAGTCCACGGCATCTACATCTACCCACTGCCCGCAGATAAAGGCTCTCATTTTTTCTACTTTCATATTGTGCCTTTTGTGTCAAATTTGTGTCATTTTTTTGCACTTATATGATAAAAATAAGTGCACTTCGGGGGTAAGTTTGAGATGAGTAAAAACGCTCCCCGACAGCTAAATCACGATATTTGCACGCTTAAGCATTCCCTCGCTTCCTCCGCCCCAAATTTAGTGGGGATAAAACGACAGGGTAATTGCAATGGCGCAAAAATCAACTCTGCTCGCACCTAGAGGTGCAAGAATGTGCCAAATTGTGCCAAAAAGCTATTTTGCAAAAGCTTTTTGCATCTTGGCTATGTTCTCCTCGCTCGGTATGTAATGCGTATAAACTCGCGTTATCATATCGATATTGCTATGCCCTACGTTTCGTGCGATAAGTGCCAAATCAAGTCCGCTAGCTACACACTGCGAAATAAACGTGTGCCTAGTCGAGTGCAGGGTTTGCACCTCAAAGCCTAGCCGCTCGCATAGCGCTTTAAATTTCCGCTGCATCGTTCGCACGTCGAGCTTAAAAATCCGCTCGCTCTCCTCGCCTCTTTTCATCGTAGCGATGAAACTCTTTAGCGGATCGAGCAAGACCGCATATCTGTTTTTTCCATTTTTAGGCGTTTGGCTGATTGCGCCTAGCGTATGAACGAGGGTTTTGCTTATGCTTATCGCTCGTTCGCCTATGTCTCCCCACGTAAGAGCGAGAATTTCGCCGCAGCGAGCGCCGGAATAAAAGGCGAAATATAAGAAAGCTTTTAGCTCTCCCTCCGCCTCTTGTAGCATAGCGGCTACCTCCTGCGGGCTATATGCGCTCTTTGGTTGCACCTTTACGTGCAGGCGCGGTAAGATGCACGGATTGCGATCTATCACACCTTTTTGTATCGCTAGCGTAAAAGCGCTTTTAAACGGCGCGAAATACGCTCTTAGCGAATTATCTTTCAGCCCGCGAGCTCGTAGTTTTTTCGTCGCTATATCAAAATCTAGCGGCGAATAATCCTCGATGTTCTTATCGGGTAGCACCGCGAAAACCGCTTGTTTGTAGCTTTCATATGCCGCCTCCGTAGAAATCTTTTCTACGCCCTCGATAACTTCGTCCACGAAAGAGCTTAGTTTAAAATTCTTTCGCGGCGCGATTTTTAGCTCCGCTTGCCTCTTTACGTCGGGCAATATCTCCTCAATCGCCCGCGCCCTGTTTTCGGGGGTGTCGTCCAGCCCTAACGCCCGCCTAAAACGCCTCTTGTCTATCGTCCAGCTCGCATAGAGCCGTCCGCCTCTTGAATAAATCTTTGCCATCGCTACCCCTTCACCATTTTAAGGAGCGCGTTTTTACTCCATAGAATTTTACCGCGCTCTGCCTTATCGTTTGCTTTTTTCCAATCTACGCCCTCGCGCAACTTTCCAGAGCGGCGCATATTTTTCATCGCCATAGCATCTTTACCTATGAGCTCTCCAGCTCTTTTATCGCCCCCTATCCATTCAGGCATATAGTTTTCGATATGATAATCCCGCATCATTTCACACATTATGGAATAAAACGTGGCGCGAAACTCCGTGCTTTGCATTACATCGCGCACGGCATCGTTTAGGCTCTTTTCCAATACTTGCGCGTTTAGCGCTACGATCGTTTTTCCCATTTCTCATCCCATCTTTTTTGTATCTCTATTATTGTTTGTGCCTCAGCTCCTGCTATGATTTCGTCCGCAGTCTGTTCCGTTTCAGAGTCAAAAAACTCAAAAGTCTTATAGAATATCTTTACATCTCCCCTTCGCATAGGCGGGATATAGGACTCAAAAAATGCGGCGAATTCTTTCCCTACGATCTCTTTCCAAACGCGCCCATGAGACTTGACGATTTTAAAAGCTTTCCACGAGTAAAACTCGAAATCCCCATCTGCGTCGATGTTTTGCATACTGGATGTTATTATGGATAGATTGTCGAATGCGTTACTTCCTCGTCTGCTTCTTTGACCGGTAGCCGTGGTAAGCGTAAATGCAAATCGCGCGATTTTTTCGTCCGGATCGCGCACATATATTATTAGTGTGTCGCGCCCTCTAAAATCAGCGTATAAATAGGCGCTAAAGCACGTGAGCTTGCGATAATATCCACTTCGTAATATCCAGTCTCTTTGTGCAAAATACGCTTCTAGTGAATTCATTCTTAAGCCTTTTATGTTAAAATATCTCTGCCTCTTCACAAGCCCCGCAAGGGGCTTTAATCTTTATCTTTTATCTCTAAGCGTAAAAGCCGCTCTAGCCTCTCGAGTTTCTCAAAGCTCACGTAAAAAAGTAACGGCACTATTCGCCCGATCACTTCTACGCTTTTAGTTTCGACAAACTCTCCTTTGTTTCTTTTGTGAAACTGCTCTATTCGCCTTATCATCTCGCGCTCTTTTTCTCGATCAGGACTACTCATTTTACCCCTCCATTAACCCTGCTAAAAAGGCTTTAAAAATATCGCTTTTTAAAACAACCTCGATAAATCCCAAAATTATAATGTACAGAATTACAAAATCTAGTTTTTTGTTAATCCTGCTTAGTTCTTTTTCATGCATTTTTCGTCCTTTAATCTAAACCCTAGCGCGTAAAGAGGGACGGCCGTTTCTCTTTCATTGGGACCGAGCACTTCGTTGCTAAGGTCACTTTTTGTGTATCTAGCGTTTGTCGTTTCCCACTCGCCAGATACGTTTTGATATTCCCAATACCAAAGGACGTCATCGGTTTTGATAAAAATTCGCTCGAAATGTTCGTATTCCCCAGTGCATCGAAACCCCATTTCGTCTTTTGCCACATATTCTCCGTCTATTAAAATTACTCGAAAAATGTCGCCCCTATAAAGAGACTGCCCCTCTTTTTCCAAATGGACGAGCATGTCGCCTACTTTAAATTTCAGCTGTTTTTCTTTGGGCTTAATACGGAGCTTAAAATTTCCCCAAACCCAAAATGGACATTTTACTTCCCTCCAGCTCTCTTCCTCGTTTTCTTTCATTTCTATACCTTCGCCCGCTTCATAAGCTTGCAGAACCTCGATCATTTCTTTTGTCGTCATTTTGTATCCTTTCATTTTTTACCTTTGCTTTGCTCGCTTCTCTCATAGCTTTCCGCTCACGAGCCAGAAACTCTGTGCGCGCTTCCTCGCTCATTGCCAAAAGCGCCTCTAAGTTCTCGCACATTTTCTGCACTATCTTTCCGCCGCGATGCCACTTAAAGCGCAGAAATCGCTGAAGCACATTTAAGTGCGGCGAGCCCGTGCCCTTGTGTGCTATCCACGCAAGCTCATAATCGCTTGCGACTAATTCGATAGCCTCATAATAAAGCCGCTCTATTCGCTCTTTAAGCGCGGGAGTGATCGGATCGTTGCGCGGCAGATAGTAGCGCTCCGTCTCTACCTGCAACACCACGCCCACTTTGCGGAAGCGATCCGTGCGCCCGATCTTTCGGTCCTTACTTGCCTGCACTTCGATTACGTATAGTTTTTTGCCCTCGCGCCTTGCAAATTCTCTAGCGTTCATCCACATAAAATATCTGCCTTAAAATTTCTGGGTTTCGTAGTCGCTAATCTTTTCTTGCATTTTGCTAAGGCTATTTTGTAAACTCATCAGCTTATCTCTTAGCTGCCCGTCTTTACCGAAAACATCCACTATCCCTTCAGGCGTCCAATCATTTAACTCTTCATTTAACTCGACGATAGCATTCCAAAAATTGCCGTAAGCCTCATCTACTTCATCAAGCGCATATTCTTTCGTAAACTCGACATCGATCTCATATTCCTTTTCTGCTATACGCTCATATCCGTTTTGTGCTAAAGTATCGATGATCGTATTGTTAAAATCCACGTCCGCCTGATTTTTAGCTTTCTCTAACGTGTCTGCGTAAAAAGGTTTTGATACGACTAGCTCGTCCGTTACTACTATGTTAAATTTTCTCATTTTATTCTCCTGCCTCGAATTTTGTTATATCTATGTTGTAGGCTTTAAGCCATACGTCTTTATGATATGCCCTTAGTCCTCTTGGATAGTTTTTATCCTCGCAAAAAGGTCTATCTTTTCCCAGTTCCTCCGATACATCCCTTAAAAAATAGAAGTTGTAGTTTTTTTCGGATGTTTTCATATTCCCCGCGACTTTTTTAATAGTCGCGTATTCTTTGCTTTGATCCAGCTTTATCCTTAGCTTATCGGCTTCTCTTTTTGCCGCGCTTGCCGTAGCCATAGCCGTCGCTTCTCTTTTCGAGCCGATCCACGCTTTAGTAGCTAGCGCATAGTCTCTTTGCTTTAGCGCGAGTTGTTTTTGCTCTACTTCGTTTGCATACGCTCTTAGCGCCGTCGGCAAATCCTGCGGGATAAAATTTTGCTTATGCGCTTCTTCAAACTCGATAAAGTAGCGTCTGACCTTTTTGCCGACTTTGTTTCTCTCCAGCATAGCAATTTCTTTAGCGATGTTGGTCGATAGGATGTATTCATTTTTGATACTCGCCTTTTTGCCGTGCTCCGTCATCGTTTCAGTTTTTTCTGAAACGATGATATAGTCGATGTTTTCGACGGCATCCGTCTCCTCTAGCCTACTTTTTATCCAGTCGGCAAATTGATATTTACTCTCTAAAACCTCGTGAAGTTCTCTAGCATTGACTGAATTTATTTCAGCACCATTAAAATCCGCTTTATTGATAGGGATTAGCTCTGTCATTTCGTTTCTCCTTTCGGTTGAAGTATGCTTAAAATTTTAGCCTTCATCGCATTGTGATTTCTCGTTAGCACGTCTAAAGCGCAGAATAGATCATAAGCGCAATCAAGCACCTTATAGCTTACTTGCTCGTAGCAGTCGGTGTCTCTTATCTCGTAATGAGATAAGAACTCGGCAAATTTCGCCTTTGTGGGTTTAGCCATAATGTCTCCTTATCGTCAAAACATAATTTTAAATTGTTTTGACGGGAGAATTATATAACTTTAAATTGTAAATGTCAAGGGTTTTTATAATTTTAAATTGTTTTTTTGTAGAATTTGTATAATTTTAAATTGTAAATTTAGTAAAGCGGCATCACTTTACTAAATCTTTTAAGATAGCTTTCAGGCTTTCTAGCTTTTCTAACTCCTTTTTTAAATTTATTGTTTCTAGGTAAAGCTCAATAGCTCTTATCAACTGCACGCTTAGCTTATCGTTAGGTTTTGATGCCATATTATTAAGCGTATCTCCGCTAAACCCTATTGCCTCGCCTAATTGCTTATACGTTAGCCCTAGCTCTTTGCATGTGGCTTTGATTAGATTTTCATCGGTCATATTGTTTCCTTTCAATTCATTTTAATTAAACTGCGCTATAATTACGCTACTTCTTAAAAGAGTAGTTAAGCTTTAAAGCTAAGGTTTAGTTACTCTTTCAAGGAGATTTGCCCCCTTGCTTCTTGCAAGGCTCGGGTCCCCGGTCTTAGTGCCGGGATATTATCTTATAATCTTATCCTTTACCTTACTTTTTATCTTTTCAAAATCGGCCTTTAATACTGAAATATTCGCATTGCTTATCACTCTTTTAGTATCAAATAGCCTAATTTGGGCTAGTAAAGCGATTTGCTTCACGCCTTGTTTGTCGGTAAATTTATGATATAGGCACCCTGATTTTTGCGCCGTTTTCGAGCTAAGAGGCACACCGATAAAAGCGTTTATATAGTTTTGTATGCAAATTTTGTTTAAAACTAGCACAGGGCGTTTAAATTTAGCTCCTTTGCCATAAGTTTCACTACCTAAATTTTGCCCTACGCTTAGCCAATAAACTTTGCCGTTAGCGACGTTCGTCCCTGCTTGCTCCTCTAGCTGTTTTTTAATTTCATTCCACTCATCGAATCTATTCACGCACTAGCCTTTTAAAATTTTAGGCTCAATTATACAAAATTCTACTTTGATTTTAGATAACTCATTGGGATTTTTCTTTCTCTACTTCAGCGAAATATTCCGCATCGTCTATCTCTCTATCATACGCCGTATCCGCTCCGTAATCATCCCACCATTGTGTCTCTGCTGCGGCGCGCCATTCATCGAAGTCGCCGTATTCGTTTAGCCATTCTAGCTCGCCCATTGTCCCCTCCTTAAAACGGGATCGTGTTGCCGCCGTCATCATATTTATCGGCTGCGGGCTTTCCCGCCCTGCTTTGCGCTCCGCCGCTTTGAGTGTAGTTTTGCGTGCCGCCCTGATTGTTTTGAGGGCTGCCTAGCATCTCTAGGCTCTCTACCTCTACTACGTGCTTACTGCGGTTTTGTCCGCTTTGATCCTGCCACTGCTCCAGCTTTAACCGCCCTTCGACGGCAAGCTTTGAGCCTTTGCGGAGGTATTGATTGGCGACCTCCGCCGTGCGCCCAAAAAACTTTAGGTCAATAAAGCAGGTTTCCTCTATTGCTTCCCCTTGCGCGTTCTTGAATTTCCTCGTTACGGCGATACCCGAGTTTCCGACGCAATAGCCGCTCTGCGTGTATCTTAGCTCGATATCGCGCGTTAAATTTCCGATTAAAACAACTTTATTCATTTTATTTCCTTTTCAAATTCTTTTATAAATTCGGGCTCTATGCCGTTTTCGGCGCAAAGCGTCTCGATATAGGCTAAATGCCCTAGCATATCCGCCGTGCTTAGTTGCGTGTAGCTTAGCGGGGCGCCATCTTTTTCCCTTGGATAGTCGAAATCCAGCACCTTTAAAAGCTGCTTTAGGGTGTCAGCACTAAGATAAAACGGGCGAATGGCGATGCGATGTTCCCTAATACATAAATATCTAAGGGATCGCATCTGCGCCAGCACTACGCCGTGCATAAAGCGGTTAAACTGCCCGCTAATTTGCAACTCGCACGCTCCAGCGTTCGCACCCCGCCTTTAAAAACTCATCGGGGATTACGGCGCCGCTTTGCTCGCAATATGCCTTATAGTCATAGCTAGGCTTAATTTCTGATTTGCAGATAGTTAGCCCGTAAGCCTTTATTTCTACACCGCCCGCTTTTTTAATGGCGCGCTTTTTGAGCTCGTCAAGCCTATCGTCAAGCTCTTTTTTCTGCGCGCTAAGGGTTGAAATTTCATCGCTCAAGCTTAACCATTCCTCATCGGGAGCAGCCCCCGCATAGGTCGCCTCAAACTCATTCCACGCCTTAATAAGCTTTTTAATCGCCTTTTCGTCGCGCTCTACGACAACGTGGCGGATTTGCAGATCGAAATCATCGTCTATCTTGCCGACGGCAAAAATGCATTTTGCGAGGTCGCAAACGAAAAGCTGGTGTTGGATCTGCCAAAAATACTTTTCGCTAGGTTTGCTGGTGCGCTCTAAAACCTCATACTCGTTCGCGCTAAATTTAATCTCTAAAATTTCGCCGCCTATGATGTCTAGCCCGTCAAAGCTCGCGCTAAATCTCGGATCGTCGTCGCTAAGTCCTACGACGGGCTGAAAATCCGCGTTTAAAAGCTTGTTGATATACTCGCGGATTTTGGGCTCATACTCTTTGCCGAGCCTCATTGCCTCGCTTTGAAAAATCTCTTTTCCGCCGTATTTGATTTCGGCTAGTTTGTAGGGCTTGTTAAAGCCGCAGCCCATAACATCGCCAGCCTCCGAGGCATTAAATTTGTCTTTTCTATATTCCAGCCACTCGGGGCTTCCTTGTTGTAAATTTATGAATTTCATTACGCGCCCTTTCTCATTTCTTGCGCCTTTGCGAGCTTTTGCAGAAGCTGTGCGCGCACTTTCTCAAACGGCACAAACGCTATGTCGCTTGTCTTATACGCCGCGGCTACCTTTTGTGGATCGGTGCCGCTCGCCTCGCAAAGCTGAAGCAGATCCGCCACCTGTTCCGCACTCATCGGCGCGGGGTATTCGCCTCTCTTATTAGCAGCACCGGCGCCGTGATCGTTAGTGGCGTCGGCATCTTTGGCATCGTCAATAGCGAATAGCCCGTTTAGTGCGTATTTTCTAGCATAGCTTGAGGCCGCGCCCGTGATTTGGCTCTCGTCGCTGCCTTTTTTGCTTGCGGGCTCTCTAGCATACGCGCTTACGCCTACCTCGCCGTCTTTGCCTTTTAGCGTGGCAGTCGCTTTTACGTAGATGCGGTCGGCTACGGCTATGATTTCATCTCCGATCGTTAAGACCGCCTCATATTTTTGCAGTAGCGGTTTTACCGCTTCTAAGATATCCTCGCAGCTACGATACGCATAACCGCCGAATTTATTCATCTGCGTTTTGGGAGCCTTTAGCTCGCACTGGATTTTGTTTAGAACTTCTAACATTCCTCGTCCTTTATTAAATTTCTTATCTTTTCTATTTTCGCATCCGGCAGCATTAGTATCGCGTCTGCGATGCCGTCGGCGATAAAGCTATCCATAATCTCGGCAAGATCGCTAACGCTTAGCTCGTTTATTACCTCGCCTAAGAGAACATCCGCCATAACGCTTAGCTTTGTTTCATTGCGCATCGCATATCCTTTTTACGAGCATTCACAAATTTGGCGAAGCTGCTAAATTTTGTGTGTTTATATACGCCTATCTGAGTCCGGTAAGCTATAAATTCTTCTCTAAAGTCTTTTAGGCTCATTGTTTATCCTTTATGCTGATTTTTTAAAAGCTTCTATGATTTTCACGCTTAACGCCACCTGTCCTTTTGCCGTGATTTTCGTAGTGAAGCGCTCTTTGTTGCCTTTGGGCGTAACGATGATTTGGGGTATCACTTCAAAATATCCCGCTTCCGCCCACCTCTGGTAAGGCATATTGTCCGCCATCAGATATTTTTCATCTCTTAGCCACTTAAACACTCTATTGCGTCCGACGCTTACGTCCGTATCGCAAAGCGTCTTTACAAAGTCGCCTATTAATGCGCTTGTAGCGCTTGCTTCTACCGCCTCGGCAAACACTATCTTAGGCATATCCGTCCTGCGCTGCGCCTCCAATGCTTCGATCTTGTCTAATTGGGTTATTGCTAGCTCTAAAGCCTCTTTGTAGTTGCGCGGAACGTTAAACGGATTTTTTAGTTTTTCCGCCATCGCGTTAAAGGCGTTGATGTAGGCGACTTTGAATTTGTAAAACTTCTCGCCCGTAAATCCCATAGCTAGTAAAGCCATCCCGTCCTTTGAAACCAGAAAATATCTTTCGTTTCTCTCGACAGCCCCAAATTTAGCCTTTCGCTCTGTAAGCCGAAAATTCGTCCTACGGAAATCATCTTGCGGAAGCTCGTCGATTTTTGCTAAAATATGTTTGTGTTCTTTCTCGAACACGTCTGCAATTTGTAGGGAAGTAGTCCAGACCTGACCGCCTGCTACTTCCAACTTGATCTCTTGGCTGTTGATGATTAGATTTTCCATTATTTATCCTTCTCTCTTAGGCTGAAGTATGTTTAAAATTTTAGCCTTCATCGCATTGTGATTTCTCGTTAACGCGTCTAAAGCGCAGAATAGATCATAAGCGCAATCAAGCACCTTGTAGCTTACTTGCTCGTAGCAGTCGGTGTCTCTTATCTCGTAATGAGATAAGAACTCGGCAAATTTCGCCTTTGTGGGTTTAGCCATTGTGTAGCCTTTAGTATTTATTTGTATTCTTTTGAAATACATAAGCGAATGATACTATTTTTATAATGTATTGTCAAGTATTCTTTTGTATGCTTCCAAATATTTTTTAGTTCTGCTATACTTTAATAAAAATACAAAGGAGACATTATGGCTATTCCTGGCTCACAGCAAAGCGGCAACAAGCAGGGTAAGAAAGATGCTGCCGAAGCGCAAGAAACCACTACAAACAAAACCGAGATAATATCCATAAGGCTTGATCCATTAACGAAAGAGAAGCTGGCCTATATTTGTGATTTAGAATACCGCCCCGTAGCTTTGCAAATTCGTAAAATTATCGAGGATTTTGTCCGCGAATATGAAATGCAAAAAGGTCTCATAGCCAATCCGCAATTAGGCATCGATGGGGATGAAAACTATCCAGGGTTTGTAGCTCCTTTTTGATCTAGATAATCCCTTAAAATTTTACGTATATGCATCGCTAGCGGGCGATATTCTTTCTGTGCGTCGTCTTTTAGTTTTTGTAGCGTCTCGTCGTCCAGCCTTACGCTTACGATATTGTTTTTATTCTCTTTCATCTTTCATCCTTTCAATATCCCAAACCTCAAATTCGAAATCGTAAATTTCGTACGCCTCTTAAATAGCTTTTTCAGAAGCTTTAGCATCGCGCTCCTCCTTCTTTCGCTCCGCCATCCTTGTTAGCAGCGCGAGGTCTATCAGCAGATCGCCTACGCTCATTCTGCTCATCTGTGAAACTTCGCATAGATGCTCCGCCACAGAATGCAGATAATCTGAAATGCTATCTGCAAACTCTGCCGCAGCGGTTTCAAGCTCTTGATTTTTCATCATTTTCTCCTTAAAAAATATCCATAAAAGAGCCTCCGATTTAAGGATTTTCATTTGAAAAGATACAGCAAAGATTTTTAACCGCCTAAGGAGCAAGGCGAATGGAGGCTCATTTATGGATATGGCGGCGGACATTCGGTTTAACCGATAAAAGCCGTTGTTGCAATTTAGCGTGCCGCTTGGCACGTCCGCCATAAAGAAAGTTTGACAAGGATTTTTCTACCCCCGAACTTGTCACTATCGGGGCTGAACGCGGGTATGGATTGTCGTATCCATACGGACGCTTCCCGTAGCTTTAGCTCTACGCGGGCTAGGTGTGGGTCACCTTGGTTTTGATGAGCGTATCTTACCCAAAGTAATATTAAAAATTACTTAAAGTAAGACAAAAGGTAATAAAAAGTAATGATTTTGTATGAGCTATTGATCTAAAGACGAAGAAAGGGCAAGAGAAATTATTTAAAGCGCTAAAAAATATTGAAAAATTATCAAAAGAGAAGTAAGATAAAAGAATTAAGGGAAAAGATAAAAGACTAACGCCTAAATACCCACGGCGGAATAGGATTATCGCGCCATACGAGCAAGGGCAGGAGTAATCCATACACCGGCAAAAGAGGCACGAAAAGCCGAAATGGTAAAAAGCAGCGCGCCATATCAAGGAGAATTTAAGCCGAAACCTTTTAGCGCGATAAGGAGAAGTTTAGGCCCTAGAATATCGTTATGCTCTTGCCATATGGCACAGATTAAACCCTAGGCTACGTAGCATTAAAAAAGGCTCTGTTTCGTAATCTACTCCGAAATATCTACAAACATTCGGAATTTTAACTTTTGATGAGCTTTCCTCGACGATATTTTCATTAGTCACTACTTTATATCCATAGTATAGTGCCGTAGCGATTAGCCACGGATCGGCTTTGTCTAAAAATCTCCTTATCTCTGTATCAGAGTGGTTTTTGCTTATCTTTTTGTGTTCTAAAGCGTCCGTAATACGCGCGTATCGTATTTGAATTTCAGGAATAGTATTGTCGATAATATTGGACTTTTGGATATTATCTTTAACCCACTCGCTAAGCTCATCGTTTCCGTCTTTTATCTCTTCGATAACGCTTTTAATAAGCCCTATGTTTTTTCTGTCGCATTGTTCCAAAACGAACTCCCAGAACCCGGGGCAGAAGTCAAAAGGATAATATTTTTTATGAGCGGTAATTAAAATATTCGTATCTATCAAAAACATTTTATGCCGATTTCTTTGCCGAGTTTATCGATGATACTAATAGCGGCATATCCTAACAATCTCGCCGCGTCCCTGTAGTTTTCTCGTCCGCTTACGACGGAGCTAACGACCGCGAAAGAAAACATATCCCCGTTTTTTATCCTAGCCGTTTTTTCTATAGGCGGCGCGCCCTTTTGTCTTTTGGTTGCGGGAATAGCGTTAAACTTTTCGATTTCTATGTCGTAATACTCTTTGTAATCTTTATAGCTTAGCATACCGAGCGTCTTTAATCTATTAAGAATACTAAAAGTGCTTACGGAAAAAATATCGGATAGCTCGCTTAGCCAATCATCTGCATAGATCTCCTCGAATTTTTTTCTAATAAGCGCCTCGGGCATTAGCACTCTAGCGGCAACCTCATTACAAAACAACTCTACGGCGTTATCCGAATTAAAAGCTACGTCGGATATGCCGTCTTTACCTATCCATAGGTGTGCCAATTCGTGAATTAGCGTAAAAATTTGCCCCGCTTTGCTATCGTTGGCATTAATAAAAACCAAAGGCGCTTTCTTATCGTAAATACTAAATCCCCTAAATTCCTCTATCGCTAGCTTTTTTCTGGTGTTGCTGTGAAAGATGCCGTCTCTCATCACGAGGATGGTTAGGCTTTCGCATTTTTTTATCAACGTTTTAAGCAGTATTTCTTTTTTTACGCGAGCGCCTATCAGGTCTTTTAAGTCCATAGTCTTTGTGATGTCGCAAGCTATGGTATCTGCTCCGTCTCTTTCGCTAAAATTACCGACGGCACTGCAATAGGGCAATTCATTTTCTCTCAAATAATCCTTAAACCACTCTTGTCTATATTTCATATCTTTAATAAGAGTTTTTAACTCTAAGGATAATTCGGGATTGGCAAGATTGCCGATAGTCCGCAAATCTGGGATGATCTCTCGCTCTTTAGGCGGCTCTTTAAGCCATAGATACCCGAAAGGGATTTGAAGCTTTTTGGCAATATCCATAGCTTGCTTAAACGTAGGCCTAGCCTCGCCGCTTATCCATTGAGCGGCTTTTTTGTGGATGCTTTCTACGCCGACGCCCGCACGTTTAATAGCCCACTCTAGCACGCTGGGCGTGATTAGAGCTTCATTGCTTGCCATTTTGAATATTCCTTGAATTTTTGTATTTCAAAATTTTAGCAAATTTTAGGTTTTATAAATATTAAAACCCTATTTTATCCCGCTATCGCTAAACGTCAGCCCCTTCTGAATTTCTAGCTTGATCTTGCCGCAGACTTTGCCTAATAGGGCGGAAAGCGACCAGACATTGCTCTTAATGTTATTAATTTGTCGTAGCTATAAGTTTTTCTACGGAAACGATGCCGTTTATCGTCTTTGTTTTTACGGTTAGTTTTATAGGCTCTCTCGATGCCATGCTATTAAATATAGCCTCGTAATCGATATTTTCGTCATTAATATCAAATTCCACGATCCCATAGGCTTCTGCAGTTGAGCTTTTTAATTTTGTTTTATATCCGCCGTCGTCTAACGCTTCTATGTATTTTACATAATAATAATCCGTGATAGTCTCGGTTTCGGACTGGCTTCTCGTGCTTCTTAGTATCTTTTTAGCTTTATTACTATCGACTAATATTTCCTCTTGGAATAGCGTGCTCTCGTCGCCAAGATTATCGCGTATGCCCAAGGTATAGCTATTGTTGTTCTTTACCGGCTTTAATAAAGCTTTTTGTCCGTCTTTTATAACTTCCAAATACAATGGACGACTAGAGACATACCTATCCATTCGGCTAAACCCATCAGTTATTTTTCCTATTCGCTCGGTTTCTTGACGGCTTAGCTCTTCCTCTTTTTCGTTGTCGGACTTTTTCGTAAAATATTCTATGACTTTTCTGCCTAAATACCCTACGGTCATAGCGCTAATTAAAATAAAAAATGCTATTAGCTTTTGTTCTCCGTCCATACCGTCCACCATTTTATCGATTATGCCGCCTAAATTTACGATCTCTTCGATCGTGCTTCCGCGTAAAATTTTAACATAAATTTTTAAAGAAGCCTTTTCGTCATCTGATAGCTCGCGAGGGCTATCTTGATACTTTAAAACCCTGTAGGTTTTGTAAATGAACTCCTGAAAATCTATAATAGCCTGCGCCAATTGGCTGTCTATAGTGGCATTTAGCCTACTTAAGCTATCGTTGTATCTTAGAATTATACTAAAATTTTTAACAAAACTATCTAAACCGATACACAAACTTTCATTAGTAATTTCGCCTCTTTTAAAGCTATCAAAATAAAAAAATAGATCCTCGATTGAGTTTATCTCTATCTTAATGTCGTCTTGTTTCTCCATCGTTTATCCTTTCCTAAAACCTCTTAGAATTTATAGAATACGATCCGACTACGCGCCCTATGATCTCGATGTCTAAATTTTCCTGAACCACAATAGGATCATAATCTTTATTATCGCTAATCAACGATAGATATGGACGCTTTTTAAATCTTTTGATAAACAATTCGCCGTCATACCTACAGACATAAATGGCTCCCTCTATTGCCTCTTGCCCGTCGTGGCAAAATACTATTAGGTCGCTTTCGTGTATAGTAGGCTCCATAGAGTTACCAAAACAAGGAATTATCCCTATCTACGAACCTGGATTGGAAGAGATGGTGCTGAGCAACGTAGCTCATCAAACCTTCTTTTTTACAACTGATATAGCCGAGGCTA
>ERZ772807.384-NODE-384-length-27497-cov-7.463086_pt1 | contig 27497 bp, 26 predicted proteins | sample MGYA00511472_ERZ772807 | MGnify/ENA primary metagenome ERZ772807 (study PRJEB29015, sample SAMEA2737947) | human oral metagenome | biome: human oral; feature: human-associated habitat; material: dental | place: China | collected 2039 ... | reverse complement strand
TCGACTTTTTGCCTATTGATACAGCCACTCCTTTTCCCTTCCCGTGGACAGGCGAGGCGTTTTTTGGAGCTTTCCCAGAGTCGTATTTGCAAATTCCCCAGCCCTTAAAGCCTTTTCAGCTGGCACATACCGATTATGATTTGGTGATATTAGGCTACCAAGTGTGGTATTTGTCGCCTTCTATCCCGTTTAATTCCTTTTTGCAGAGTGAAACAGGTAAGCAATTGTTACAAGGCAAACCTGTAATTACTGTGTCGGGCACACGCAATATGTGGGTAATGGCGCAACAGAAAGTGAAAAAACTCTTAACTGAGTGTGGGGCGCACTTAGTGGGCAATATCGCCCTTACCGATAGGCACCACAATCATATCAGTGTGATTACCATTGTACAGTGGCTCTTTTCGGGCGACAAGAACAAACGCTATCTCGGTGTGTTCCCCAAAGCAGGTGTCGCCGATAAAGACATACAAGGCGCGAGCGTATATGGCACGCTCATTGCCCCTCACCTGCAAACCGGTGATTACACAGGACTGCAACAAGAAATAGTATCCCACGGAGGCGTGCATTACAAGCGTTTTCTCCTTTCGGCAGAGAAGAAAGGCAATCGCCTTTTCGGCATTTGGGCAAAGATGATTTACGGCAGTAAGAAGCGTAAATTCCTGCTGAAATGCTTCCGCTTCTATTTATACATCGCTATTTGGGTGCTAATGCCCATAGTATGGTTGCTATACTGGCTCACCTATCCATTGTTCTTTTGGAAAGTAGAGAGAGAGGTGAAACAATTGATAATTGAGAATTGACAATTGATAATTAAAGAATATGGAATATATAGAATTTGAAAATGAGTTTAAAGCCTTTATGAAAAAAGAAGGTTTAAAAGCTCATTATATTAGTTGGTTGCGTTTTATAGCCAAAGAGGGAATTAGAATCGGAAGAGATATGGATGATAATGATACTATTATAAATCATCTTGAAAAGAATAAATCGAAGAGAAGTATATATCTAAATGAAAACAATAATGATTATTCTGATTTTAAAGCTGCTCTCAATAAGTACAGAAAGTTTATTGCTACGAAATCTGATTTAATTGCTACGAAATCTGATTTAATTGATGATATAGAAGCAATTATAAAAGATGAAATTATTCCTAAAACAGAGAAAAAGCGGTTAATATCTGCAAGAATAGGTCAAGGGAATTATAGGGAAGAATTAATAAATCTTTGGAAGAAATGTGCTGTTTCTAAATGTGAAATGACAGATGTATTAATAGCATCACATATAAAACCTTGGAGAAAATCTACTAATATAGAAAAGTTAGACCCTTATAATGGACTCTTGCTATTACCTAACTACGACAAATTATTTGACAAAGGACTTATTTCTTTTGAAGATAATGGCAAAATAATTATTTCTCCTCTTATAAAAGAAGAAGAGTATAAAGTTTTAGGTATTAGTCCTAATGATAAACTCTTTAAGGTTTATCCTAAAAATAAACCTTACTTAGAAGAACATAGAAGAATAGTATTTCATCAGGAATAATATAGTCTATTTTTGATAAACATATACAAAGAAAATAATAAAATGGAACAACAAAATATCTCTGAAAATAAGAATCTGCAATTCGGACCGCACAAAGACCTATTAACAGTCGATATGTTACTGAACAGTTACGAGAAGTATGGTATTGGATGGCTACAACAAACAATGGACGGGCTCTTGGTGGCGAGACGTTCAAAAGAATTTATGAATTCTTTAACAACAGAACAAGCAAAAGATTATATGGAACAACAAGCAAAGAGGTCTGGAACTTTGTAGTAGTTGTTTTCAATAACAAACTGTTATCTATTACCTGTTACCTGAATAATATGAATGTCTATATAACAAAAGCAAGTAAATATTTACCTAACAATCCCATTGGCAATGAGCAAATGGAGACTTTCTTAGGTCTCATAAACCAAAATGCCTCTAAAGCACGACGCCTCGTGCTCCGCAACAATGGTATTCTCACCCGTTACTATGCCCTCGATGAGCAAGGTAACCCTACACATAACAATGCCCAGCTTACGGCTTTGGCAGTACAAAACCTATTGGACGGCGAAGTGCCTTGGGATACTATCGAGGTGCTCTCTTGTGGTACCTCTACCCCCGATGTGCTCTTGCCCTCGCACACTGCTATGGTACACGGCATTTTGGGCGGACACTCAGTAGAACTGAATGCCTCTTCAGGGGTGTGTAACTCAGGAATGAATGCCCTCAAATTTGGGTACTTATCAGTAAAGGCAGGCAATAGTGCCAATGCAGTATGCACAGGCTCTGAACGTGTATCGGCGTGGTTGCGTGCCGATAAATACGAAAACGAAGTACAACTCTTAGCCGAATTGGAAGCACACCCTGCTATCGCCTTTAAAAAAGATTTCTTGCGCTTTATGCTCTCCGATGGGGCTGGGGCTTTTCTGTTAGAAAACAAACCGCGTGAAGGTGCTTTGCAAATAGAGTGGATGGACGCTTATTCGTATGCTCACGAGCTCGAAGCGTGTATGTATGCCGGTGGCGACAAGCTCCCCGATGGCAACCTCAAAGCTTGGAGCGAATACCCTGCCGAAGCGTGGCTGAGTGAATCTATTTTTGCTATCAAGCAAGATGTGAAGCTACTCAATGAGAATATTTTGCTAAAAGGCGCTGAGAGTATGCGCGCGACCTTAGATAAACACCAACTATCGGCAGATGATATTACCTATTTCTTGCCTCATATCTCGTCTTGTTATTTCAAAGAACGCTTGTATGAAGCCCTCAAAACAGTAGGTATCGACCTTCCGTTAGAACGTTGGTTTATCAACCTCCCCGAAGTAGGCAATGTAGGCTCTGCTTCCGCTTATTTGATGTTAGAAGCCCTGATGCACTCGGGAAAACTCAAAACGGGCGATACTGTGTTGCTATCAGTGCCCGAGAGCGGTAGATTCTCCTATTCTTATGCTTTTTTAAAGGTTGTTTAACTATGGTTTTACCAATTACAGATAAAAATAAAATTCTTACTCTTATACCCCAGCGCACTCCCATTGTAATGGTAGATGCTCTTTGGGAGTATACCCCCACCGAGGGTGTGGCAGGGCTCACCATTGTCCCCAGCAACCTCTTTGTACAGCAAGAGGCATTCTTAGAAAGCGGACTCATAGAGCACATTGCCCAAAGCATTGCCTTGCACAAAGGTTATTACTACTATCTCAACGGAAAACCTGCTCCTATGGGGTATATAGGAGCGATTAAAAACATAGAAATACAATCGCTACCCAAAGTAGGCGATACGCTCAAAACACACATCACTATCCAGCAAGAGTTTATGGACGTTACCCTCGTAACAATGCAAACCTTTGTAGGTGATACCCTCATCGCCCAAGGCGAAATGAAGACCGTACTTGCCCCTAATCCCTGAACCCTGACACCTGAATATGAACATATCAATCCACAAATACCTCCCCCACCGTCCGCCGATGCAAATGGTAGATACCATTACCGACATCAGTAATAAACACGTAGTTACTGAGTTTGAGGTGAAGCCTACTTGCATATTTGTGGAAGAGGGGAAGTTTGCCGAAGTAGGACTCATTGAGAATATGGCGCAAACCTGTTCGGCAATTGTGGGGCAGTTTCTCTTTGGTATAGAAGACACATCGAACTATGTGATAGGTTACATCAGTGCGATTAAGAAATTGGAACTCTTCGCCTTGCCTAAGGTACAAGAGGTGGTGCGCACCGAAGCCGAATTGCTTTCTCGTTTCGATACCGATGAGTATTACATCTGCTCGATGCGCTGTAATGCCTTTGTAGGAGATATTCTTATGGCAACTGCTGAAATGAACTTAGTAATTAAAAATCTAACGGAATGAAAGAAACCGAACTACCTCAGGAAAAAGGTGCCTTACAGGACTTTACAGAACTGTGCTATGTAACCGATGACGAAGGTAACTACACCACCCTATCCAGTTCGGGCTGGGAGGTGAAGAGCATTGCCTTAGAAGCCTCGCTCAGCCGTTTGCAAGAGCAGATTGACGAAGCAAAAGCCGATGTGCTTGCAGGACGCAAAAGCCCCATAGTGTATTATATGCTCCTCAACCGTATGGATTGGGCAGTCCTTGCCGATGCAATGCACCGCTGGCAATGGGTTATCAAGCGTCACGCCAAACCTTCGGTTTTCAAAAAACTATCTTCTAAAACGCTACAACAATATGCTGAGGTGTTCGGCATCACTGTGGAAGAACTGTGTGAGTTAAGCAAATAAAAGTCCTTTACTCATTTAGAGTAAAGGACTTTGTTCTATTGCTTTTCATACTGTAATAGACTGTGTGGCTTACGCTATTTCAAGTAATTTATTGTTTGGTATAGCTTCCTTCAACACGACCATTATGAGTTACTCTTATCTTGTTACCTCCTTCTTTTTCGAATACAAAAACTTGTTCAGAGGAACCGATTTTATAGCTAACCTTATAAGTATTATTTGTTTTCAGGTCTTTTATATTAGTAACCGGCAGATTCTTTTCCTTAAAACAGTTCGTATTACCTAAGGTTATTTGGCAAAAGTCATCGGTTTTAAAGGCATAACCGAACTGCTTGTTATTGGTCGTCCAAGAGCCTTGAATCCACTTTGGAGGCATAAATCTTGCTGTAGAGATGTCCCCTTCTTCTGTACCATTGGCGTTGTCTTTTCCGCAAGCAACCATTCCTACAAAGGCTACTAATAATAGAATTGCTTTTCTCATTTTATATTGCTTTTTTAAATTATTATTGGTGCAAATATACAACTACTTTTTTTGATTACAAAATTTTTGCTAACTTCTCTTCCATATAAATAGCTACTTCCTCCGTCGATAGTTTTCGCAACTGCTCAGGTTGGTAAGTCTTATACTGGGGTGTGACCAATAAAGGCTCTGACAGCAGGCTACGCTTTTGCTTATTCTTCTTCAAATAACTCTTCAATCCCGATAAAGAAGGAAAGATTTTGTATTGTTTTCTGCCTCTATTATCTTCTATTTCGTAAATACCACAGGCTTGCTTCCATATTACCTCAGCAACACGCAAATATAAGGTAGCAATAGCAAGAGTTTTAAAAGGGAAGAGAGCACGGAACTTCCCCTTATCATCTACATCAGCACAGATACATCTGCCACAAGTACTACAAATATACTGCCTGTGGTGTAGCAAGCACTCTTTGGGGTTTAACAAAGGCGTGATACGACTATCTATCGCATAACACTCAGGACAAGCTTCTTTCATTGTGCTATTATTTTAAAATCTGATATAAACTGCTTATATAGCTCACGCCATTTCAAGTAATTGACTAATTTCCTCAGCGTGTGTACGACAGTAGTACATCACAAAAGCAATGTAAGGCACAAAGAGAACGATGCTCCACAGTAACCCCTGTGCAAACGCTTTGTAATCACCAATGCGATAGAGCACATAGCCTGCCCAAATCAGGTTGAGTGTCATTGTAATATGCGACATTTGAGCAAAGATGTTAGCACCACTCCACGTAAAAGTAAAGAGCCCCATCGTACCAAAATAGTACATTGGCAGGAAGGCAAGCGGTAGCCAAAAAGTCTTTTTCGTCACCCAAAAGACGATAAGGCAACCTAAATACACCAAGCTACTAGGAGAACAAGCGTTGTAAGCCAACCATTGCACAAAGTTTACTTTCAGAGTAAAAAAGAAGTAACCACTCCCTGAAAGGGTAAGCAATAATAAGACAATCGCCAAAGCGATACCTGTGATTTTTTCTGTTTTTGTAAGATTCATAATGTTAGAATTTAGAAGTTAGGAAATTGCCCGTGCAGTTTGCACTGGGATATATATCTCAGTTTTCAGTTTCTCTTCGGGGGTACGACGGCAGTCGTTGAGGTATTTCTCGAACATAGGCTCATCGCGCACTTCGTATTCACTATCTACCACCCAGCGCATAGCAGCATCGTAGACGGCTGAGAGCTGAGTATAACTACCTTGATAGAAAAAGATTGCATATTTGCCTCCTGCCAAGGTTTTGCAACTCACTTCACCTGAGGGTTTAGCCGGCTTGTGAACAGCCAAACTCACCTCGGAACGTTGCAAAGAGGCTTCGGTAATTTTAGGGTCGTCATACGAAACACATATCGACTCAATGCCTTTGGTAAAGAGTTTTTGCGATTTTACAACACCCCACAATTGTTCGTAAGCTTTGTTGTAGTTAAGTGTACCGTATTCTCCTGTAAGAGCTACGTAAATAAGACTTTTGGGCTCAAGCTCTACTATCTTTGGAGCTTTGAGCACTACTTCTGGATTGTTTATTTCTTTCTTCATAATATAAATATCTCTGTTCGTTCTATACTGAGTAGGGGTAATACCATATTGATTTTTAAACGCTTTGGAAAGAGAGGCGGGCGTTTCATACCCTATATTAAAAGCTATTTCTTCTACCGAAAGTGTCGAATAGCGTAACAGCTGAGCTGCCGTTTCTATGCGCAAACGAGCAATAAAGGCAATGGGCGATTCTCCTTTAAGCGCTTTAAAGATGCGACAAAAATGAAAATCAGATAAGTTAGCCACATTGGCGAGTGTTTTTATCTTTATAGAAGTATCGAGATGACCATTGATGTATTCCGCCACTTTGTTGATACGCTGAGTGTAATCGTTACGAGTAATGGATTTCATACAGATTTATTTTGAATTTCTGTGGCAAAGATACGGCACTTTTCCAAAGTAGTCTTTTCCTATCTTGCTAATTTCACCCTGTAAGTTCATCTTTCCGTCGCTACATTCCCCCTTTTTCGTCACTTGCTTCTCGTCATTCGCCTCTCGTTCATTCGTCATTACTTCCTTTTTCCGTCGACACATTCCCCTTTTTTCCGTCTCTATATTCCCCCTCTCCTTGGGAGAGGGACGGGGTGAGGATTCTTTTTCTTTCGCCTCGAAACCCCGTTTTTAACATTTTTAACCTTGTTGTATTATACTATGAATCAATTGCTTATATACCCTTTCTATACCAATCGTCCAAGATTCGTATAAGCTTCCTATAAGCTCTCTATAAGCTACCCACACCCTCCTTACACCCTTTTTTCATCAAAAGACCTCCTAGTCTCCTTCTGAAAATCTTCGTTTCCTTCCGAATTCTCCTAACAGTCCCAACACATCGCTTTTTCATCTCAAACTTTGCCCAAGTTTCAAACTTGGGCAAAGTTGAACAAACTAACAATCCCTCTGCTGGTTTACAAGGCGTAGCCTTGATTTTGTTCAATTTCTGAGGCACAGCCTCATTCCTCTAACTCAACCTCGCACCATTTCTTAATTTTCTCATTTCCTCATTTCCAGTATTATCAGCATTTTTTTAATCTTTTGTTTGCTTGGTATTGATAAAAAGTAGTATTTTTGTAGCCTAAAATGAAACCTTTTTTCCAAATGAGCACTGCAAAACAAGCTAAATCTGCCTTAATATCTGTTTTCGACAAAACAGGATTAGAGCCTATCATTCACAGAATGAAAACCTTAGGAATTACTATTTACTCTACAGGAGGTACCGAAGATTTTATCAAGAAATTAGGCGTAGAGGTAGTTCCCGTCGAATCTATTACTGATTATCCTCCCATTTTCGGCGGACGTGTCAAGACGCTCCACCCTAAAATCTTCGGAGGTATCCTCAACCGTCAGGATAATGCACAAGATACTGAAGAAATGAAGCAATACGCTATCCCTCAAATCGATATAGTGATTGTAGACTTATATCCTTTCGAAAAAACAGTAACCAGCGGTGCCAGCGAGCAAGAGATTATTGAAAAGATAGATATAGGAGGCATTTCGCTTATTCGTGCAGCTGCCAAAAACTATAAAGATGTACTTTGTGTGGCATCGGTAAACCAATATGCTGACCTTTTGTACATCTTAAACGAACAGCACGGCAGCTCTACTTTGGAAGAGCGCCACTCCTTTGCTACTAAGGCTTTCCGAGTATCCTCACACTACGATACCGCTATCTTCAACTATTTTAATCAAACAGAAGAAATTCCTACCTTAGCAATTAGCGAGTGCGACGGACAAGTATTACGCTACGGCGAAAATCCTCATCAAAAAGGAGAATTTTACGGTAATTTCGATGCCCTTTTCGATAAACTACACGGCAAAGAGCTCTCTTATAACAATTTGTTAGATGTAGATGCCGCCGTAAACTTAATGGCTGAATTTGTAGGTGACGACCCTACTTTTGCCATACTGAAACACAACAATGCTTGTGGCGTAGCAACTCGCAAAACGATACACGAGGCATATAAAGATGCTCTTGCAGGTGACCCCGTATCGGCTTTTGGTGGCATTCTCATCTCTAATACTAAGATAGATTCAGCTACTGCCGAAACCATTCACTCGCTGTTCTTTGAGGTAATCATTGCACCTTCTTACAGCGATGAAGCGCTAAAAATACTCGAACAGAAGAAAAATCGTATTATTTTAGTACAGAAGAAAGCCAAAATGCCTACAACAAGTGTGCGCTCGTGTCTCAACGGCTATTTGGTACAAGAAAAAGACCTCAAAACCGATAGCATAGAAGATGTACAATACGTAACTGCTGTAAAACCGTCAGCCGAAGTGCTCGAAGACCTCTTCTTTGCTTCTAAAATATGTAAGAATACCAAATCGAATACCATTGTATTGGCAAAGAATAAACAGCTCATTGCAAGTGGCACAGGACAAACCAGTCGTGTAGATGCTCTTAAACAAGCTATTGAAAAGGCTAAAGAATTTCAGTTTGACCTCAACGATGCCGTAATGGCAAGCGATGCTTTCTTTCCCTTCCCCGATTGTGTAGAAATCGCTCACAACGAAGGTATCCGCTCGGTGATACAACCTGGGGGGTCTATCAAAGACCAAGCCAGCATCGATTATTGCGATGCACACCAAATGGGAATGGTGTTCACAGGAATACGACATTTTAAACACTAAATAAACGCTTTTTAAACAACGTATGAAACACATTGCAGCCGTAGGAGGCTATTTTATAATGCTTTATGATGTCTTTCGCAAACGCACCCGCTGGTCGATAATGAAAGACCTTATCTTGCGTGAGATAGACGATTTAATATTTGGGTCAATAGGTATCGTGACTTTTATCTCTTTCTTTGTGGGAGGGGTAGTAGCAGTACAAACAGCCCTAAATATCGATAACCCTTTTATTCCTAAATACCTTATAGGTTTCGCCACTCGCCAATCTATTGTATTGGAGTTTGCCCCCACCTTTACAGCTATCATCTTGGCAGGAAAAATAGGGTCGTTTATCACTTCCAGTATAGGTACTATGCGCGTAACCGAACAGATTGATGCTCTTGATATTATGGGAGTAAACTCAGTGAATTATTTAGTATTCCCAAAAATAGTAGCCCTAATGTTAATGCCTTTTCTCATCGCCTTAGGTATGTACTTAGGGGTATTAGGAGGCTGGGCTTCAGCGGTGATGAGTGGTTATACCACCTCTGCCGAATTTGTACAAGGAGTACAATACGACTTCAAACCTTACAGTATGATATACGCTTTCACCAAAACGATAGTATTTGCCTTCTTCTTGGCTACTATCCCGTCCTATCACGGCTATTATATGAAAGGAGGCGCACTGGACGTTGGGAAAGCGAGTACCGTTTCATTTGTATGGACAAGTATAGTGATTATACTTTCTAACTCGGTGCTCACACAGTTGTTCTACGCTTAAAATGTATCAAGAAAACAAACCACAATATCGCATTTTACTGCTTATCGCCTTAGCACACGGACTCAATGACCTCATTCAAGGGGTCATTCCGTCTATTTATCCTGCTCTGCAAAGCAAATATGCTCTCACAATGGCGCAAGTAGGGGTGATTACACTCTGTTACCAACTTTCAGCCTCTATATTGCAACCCTTAGTAGGCAATTATACCGACAAGCACCCTAAGCCCTACTCACAAGTATTAGGAATGGCTTTTACCACTACGGGAATCGTAAGTTTATCGTTGGCGAGTAGCTATACAGCTATACTGTGCTCGGTGGTATTCATAGGGGTAGGTTCATCGGTATTCCACCCCGAATCGTCCAGAGTAGCGTTTTTAGCCTCAGGAGGCAGACGCTCGTTCGCACAAGCTATCTTCCAGTTGGGTGGTAACTTTGGGACAGCCTTAGCCCCTCTATTGGTGATATTACTATTGTTCAGCAAAAAAGTAATCGACGGACGAGTTGTAGAAGAAAGCCATCAAGGTAATTTGGTATGGTTTGCAGGGTTCTCTATCTTTGCAATGCTTATACTGCTCCTCATAGGCAAATGGCGTAGCATTCTGCTTAAATTGCTCAAAAAGAAAGCTAAAAAACCTGTAGTGTTGCCTAATCTCACCCGTGCACAAATACGCAACTCTATGATTATATTGATGTTGCTAGTATTCTCCAAGAACTTCTATACAGCAGCTATCAACAATTACTTTCAGTTTTATACTATTAAAAAATTCGGATTTAGTAATGCTGAGGCACAGGTATACCTATTTTATTTTTTAGGAGCAGTAGCTGCGGGCTCACTTATTGGAGGTTTTTTAGGTGATAAAGTAGGAAGAAAATTTATTATTTGGTTTTCAATCTTAGGGGCTGCCCCCTTTGCGCTTTGGTTGCCTTACGCCGATGCTACCACTACGGCAGTACTCATCGTGCTGATAGGTTTTATCATCTCATCGGCTTTTGCCTCTATTTTAGTCTATTCACAAGAGCTTTTGCCCCAGAAAATAGGAATGATTTCAGGCTTTTTCTACGGTTTTGCTTTTGGTATGGGCGGATTGGCTTCGGCAGTATTAGGCAAATTGATAGACATAACCAATATTGACTTCGTTTATAAACTATGTTCTTTCTTGCCTTTGATGGGACTTATTGCATACTTTTTGCCCAACTTATCTTCTGTATCTCTTTCTCAAAAACAGACACAAGCAACCCCATAAGGGTATTTTGCAATACTCTTACAAATAAACTTTTTCAGTGTTTAAGCTATATTTCTAAGTTACGGTAATGCGTTGAGTTTCTCGATAAGAGCGCCCGCTTTTTGTTCAAAGTCTCTTCTCACTTGTTTGAGGTGAGCTCCTCTGTTTTCCACTGTTTTATCGGCTACTTTATCGATAAGCGTATCAAAATCGTTGAGAATTTCGGTTACAAGAGCTTTACCTTCCTCAGTTTGCATCTTTCCTGTGAAATACACTGCATCGATAATATCACCCAACACGTAGTTGATGTCCTTTTTTAAATTGCGAATACTTGCCATACGTTTTTAATTTATTTATAAATTGGTTGCAAAGTTATGAATTATTTATTATCTTTGCAAAAAATAAATGGGTAATGTATGTATATAATTTAACAGTGGTGATAAGCGATGAGGTATTCCCCCAGTGGCAAGAATGGCTACAAAACGTTTATTTACCTACTATAAACACTAATAAAGCCATAGAGAGAGTACGAGTGTTTAAAGTATTAAACGTACCTGAAAAACACTATGCCATTCATCACGAAACTACTTCACCCGCCCAATTATTGCATTTCATTGAGCACACTATTCCTAAACTCCTACAACAGTCTGCTGAAACTTTTGGCGAAAAGGTTCTCTTCTGGGGTACCCAACTAAAAGAAGTAAAAAGTGAAGAGTGAGAAGTAGATAGATTTTGGCACAGAAATTGATTTACATTCATTAAGCACTAACCATTAACCATAAACCATTAATTACACACTATTAACTAAAAACGATTGACGATGAAAAAGAATTTTAACCTCAGAAAAACGATGAGATACCTCTCCTTAGGTCTGGTAGCCTCATTAGCACTTACCTCGTGCGTAGGTTATTACTACGCCGATGGTATCTATAACGACCCTGTACCCGAAAGGGTAAGATACGTGGAGAGAGAAAGCTATCCTGAACGTTATGACTATCCTCCTGAAAACCGTTATACCCCTAATAAATATAAGGATTTTTTCAGTGAGAAGGCACAACAATATCAACAAAAAACTGACAGTAGTTTTACACATTTCACCGATGTGAATAGCTATCGCTCCAATGCCTATACAGGCAACTCCTCTTACGGAGGTTGGGGCAGTAACCCTTCACGAGTGAATGTAAATGTGTATAATAACGGTTGGATAAATCCTTATTACGGCTGGAATAACTATTGGGGCTACGGAGCTTGGTATCCTTATTATAGCTATTACGACTACCCTTACTATCGCCCTTATCGCTCTGGCTGGAGCTTTTCCTTAGGTTGGGGCTGGGGTAATTATTACGACCCTTATTGGGGTGGTTACTACGGAGGTTACTATCCTTACTACGGTTACTATGGCTATCCTTATTATGGATATTACGGATACCCATACTATGGATATGGCTATTATTACGACTATTATCGCCCAAGAGATTACTATTATGAGCCCAATCGTTCATATGGTAGAGATTACTATGGCGGAAGCAGAGGAAGAGCTATCATAAGAGATGATGAACGCAGAGGCGACCCTAACCGTTATAGTGATTACAATAGAGGCTCTTACAATCGTTCTCAAACACAAGGTAATAATTATAGCAATGAAGCAGGTCGTCCTAATTACCAAAATCAAGGGCGTAACAATGATTATAATAGAGTTCCTTCAGGCTATGAATTAAGAAGAGCTTATGAGTCTAATAATTCTAACTATTCAGGCAGAAGTTCTAACTATAGCAATAGTAATTCAGGAGGAAACTACAACAGTAGCAGTTCCTCTAATAGTGGAGGAGGATACAGAAGTTCTAATCGTGATTAAAAATATTAACAAATGAAAAAAATCAATCATATATTACTTTTAGGAGCTTTTCTTTTCGTAGCTAATGTACAAGCGCAGAATTATACTGATGCCTTGCGTTACTCAACAGAAGAGCTTACAGGAACAGCTCGTTTTAAAGCGATGAGTGGAGCTTTCGGAGCCTTGGGAGGCGACCCTTCTGCTATCAATGTCAATCCTGCGGCGAGTTCTATCTTTAGCAGTTCTGAAATCTCATTTTCTTTAAATAACAATAATCAGAAAAGAGAGATTACTTTTTTAAATAGAAATACTAAAATGACTAATAATGACTTCAATCTGAATCAGTTTGGAGTTGTGTTTCTCTTACCAGATGCTTCTGCTACTTTTAAGAAAGTGAGTTTTGGATTTAATTATCAATTAGCAAAAACATTTGATAATGATAAGTTTTCATATTCTGCTTACAATAACAAAGGATTAGATAATTATTTTTTGTACTATGCTACAAAAGGTAATAACGGAAATCCGTTTAGTTATGGCACTTTTTCAGGAGGTCCTGATCGTATAACAGGGACAGAAGGTAACCAACGAGATGTGGGAGAATTTTATGCTAAATTAGGAAAAACAGAAGGGTATGCTGCACAAATGGCTTATTTAGGAATGATGGCTCAACTTATCACTCCTACTGCTACTTCTACGACTAACATTGCTTATAATCCTAGTGGAGATAATAGAGAACGGTTACAAACTTATAGGATAGATCGTTCAGGTTATGTGAATAAATATAACTTTAATTTTGCTTCACAGTTGGGAGACTTTATAGGCTTAGGATTAAACTTGAATGTTCATAACATCAATGAAAAAGCTCTTTATAGTGCAAAAGATGATAATTTTCAAGGCACTAATCCTTTTTTGCGATATGCTAACCATAAGCAATATATCAATACCACAGGAGATGGTTTTTCTTTGCAGTTAGGAGCTATTATAAAAATAACAGATGACTTGCGTTTAGGTATGAGCTATCAATCGCCTACGTGGTATAGAATGAAAGAAGAGTACAGACAAGTGTTGTATGGTACTGTAGGTGTTGCTACTAGAACTTTTGATTCAGACGTTGAGCTTATCAATCGTTATGGAGATGAAATTTGGTATGAACGTGAATATAAATTCCGTACTCCGAGCGCCTGGACAGGTAGTTTAGCTTATATTATCAAAAAAAGAGCCATACTAAGTGTAGATTATACTTATAGAGCTTATAACAATCTAAAGTTTAGAAGTAGTAATATGGAAGGTGAGAATAATATTATCCAAAATGATTTGGGTGATACTTCTACCTTACGCGTAGGAGGAGAGTTTCGTATTCCTTTCAAAATGTTTAAGAATGAACCAGCAAGTACTAACTATATAAGCCTTCGTGGAGGTTATCGTTACGAGCAAAGTCCATATCGCAAAAAGGTGGCTACGGTAGGCGACCTCACTGGCTATTCGTTTGGAGCAGGGGTTACTTTAGGAGGTATTCGTTTAGATGCGTCTTATGACATTGCTAAACAAACAAACCTATACCAAATGTACGAAACAATACTTACCGATAATGCTCAAATAAAATCAACTTACGGTAACTTCTTGTTTACCTTTACTGCACAGCTCTTTTAATTAAATAATTATTAAAGTTACTTTTGCATCATATTATAGGGACGAATTGTAATTCGCCCTTCAAAAAGATAAAGTAAAGAGACGGTAATACAAAAATTACCGTCTTATTTTTAGTATAATGAAATTACACAGAAACTTAGTAGATGCCGTAATAGAGGGACTTACCTTTATTTTTAACGAAGGGCAATACGCCGATAAGGTAGTAGAAAAACAACTGAAAAAAGACAAGCGTTGGGGTGCCCGCGATAGAGCTTTTATTGCTGAAACTATTTACGACATTGTGCGTTGGAAACGGCTTTATGCCGAGATTGCGGAAGTGTACGAACCCTTTACAGTGCATAATCTACGCCGTATGTTTGCCGTGTGGGCGACTCTCAAAAGTATTGCCTTGCCGGATTGGGGAAACTATTTTGAAGATACTCCTGCACGTCGTATCAAAGGCAAGTTCGACGAACTCTCTAAGGTAAGAAAACTACGTGAATCTGTACCCGACTGGTTAGATACTTTGGGTGCACAAGAATTAGGAGAAACGTTGTGGACAGATGAATTGCACGCTCTTAACAGTTTAGCTCCCGTAGTATTGCGAGTGAATACCCTTAAAACTTCTTTGGAACACTTGCAACAGTTTTTGCGACAAGAAGGAGTAGAAACTTATCCTTTGCGCGATTACCCCGATGCTTTGCAGTTAGTAGAGCGTAGCAATATCTTTAAAACCCAAGCCTTTGCCGATGGACTGTTTGAGGTACAAGATGCTTCCTCTCAAAAAGTAGCACCCTTTATGCAGATAGACGATAAGGTGAAACGTATGATTGACACTTGTGCTGGAGCAGGAGGTAAAACCTTACACCTCGCTACCCTAATGCAAAACAAAGGTCAGATTATAGCGATGGATATCTACGAGCAGAAATTGCAAGAGCTCAAACGCAGGGCGCGCCGTAACGGGGTTTTTAACATAGAAACTAAACTCATAGAACCCAAACAGCTCAAACGTATGCACGGCACATTCGACCGCGTACTCATTGATGCCCCTTGTAGCGGACTCGGCGTACTGCGCCGTAACCCAGATACAAAATGGAAATTGCAACCTGAATTCTTGGACGAAATACGCACTACTCAACAGGAAATTTTACAACAATACAGTAAATTGCTAAAAAAAGGAGGCAAACTTGTCTATGCTACTTGTTCTATATTACCTTCTGAGAATCATCAACAAGTAGAGACTTTTTTAGCTTCGGAAGCAGGAAAAGAGTTTCGCTTAGAAGCTGAGGAAGTGATTTTTGCTCATCAATCGGGATATGATGGTTTCTATATGGCAAGATTTATTAATGATTTCTCTAATCATTAAAAATTGTACATATCATTATTTTGTTGTAATTTTGCACTCTAAAATTTATCACTCATAAACTCAATAACGAATGAAGAAAATAATAACACTGATATTCGTAGTACTTGTTGCAATAGCAAATGCTCAAATACATAACCCTGTAAAATGGAAAACAGCGGTTGAAAAAATCAGCGATAATGAATATTATTTGGTAGCAACAGCTTCCATTGAGGCTGGCTGGAAACTCTACGCACAAAACATTCCGCCTAAAGGACCTATTCCTACCTCCTTTGCCTTTGAAAAAAGCGCAAACTTCGAGCTTATGGGTAAGACCGAAGAAAGTAAACCTATACAAAAACACGACAAGGTTTTTGATATGGAAATTGCTTATTTTCACAATCAAGCTGTGTTCAAACAACACATCAAAATAGTAAAACCTATAACTTCTATAAAAGCAACGGTAGAGTTTATGAGCTGTGACGATAGTAACTGTTTACCTCCTGACACAGTAGATTTAGAGTTTTTCCTTTCGGGAGCTCCCGTTGCAAGCAAAGTGGCAACTCCTCAGTTTACTTTTGGTAATAATACCGACGGAAATAATACAGTTCCTACAACTACCGTAAGTCAAACTACAACAACAAAAGCTCCTGCTACTACCCCTATCTCACGTCAAGGTCTGTGGGCAATATTCTTTATATCTTTCCTTTCAGGTTTTGCTGCCTTGCTCACTCCTTGTGTATTCCCAATGATTCCTATGACGGTGAGTTATTTTACCAAACAGAGCAAAACTAAAGCCAAAGGTGTGAAGAATGCTGTGATCTATGGCACTTCTATCATTGTGATTTACGTATTGTTGGGCTCAGCTATTACTGCTATCTTTGGTGCAGATGCCTTGAATGCTTTAGCAAGTAATTTCTGGTTCAACCTCATCTTTTTCTTAATATTGGTAGTGTTCGCTATTTCGTTTTTAGGAGCGTTCGAAATTACTTTGCCTAGTTCGTGGAGTACCAAAGTAGATGCTCAAGCCGACCGCAGTGGTTTTATAGGCATCTTCTTTATGGCGTTGGCGTTAGCTATCGTATCATTCTCGTGCACAGGCCCTATTGTAGGTACTTTGTTAGTACAAGCTGCTTCCGAAGGGGGGATCGCTCCTATTATTGGTATGTTTGGCTTCTCATTGGCAATAGCCTTGCCTTTTGCCTTGTTCGCAGCCTTCCCTGGTTGGTTGCACTCCTTGCCTAAATCAGGTGGTTGGATGAACACCGTGAAAGTGGTATTGGGATTTTTAGAATTGGCTTTAGCATTCAAATTCCTTTCTAATGCTGATTTGGTATTGCAATACCACTGGATAGAACGCGAAGTATTTATCGCTATTTGGATTGCAGTTTTTGGTGCCTTATCGCTCTATCTTTTTGGAAAAATACGTTTGCCTCACGACGATGCCACCGACCGTATTTCAGTAGGTCGCCTGCTATTAGGCTTATTAACTCTTAGTTTTACGGTTTATATGATTCCGGGGTTATGGGGGGCACCTCTTAACCTTATCAATGCTTTTCCTCCTCCGCAACATTATAGCGAATCGCCTTACGGTGTAGGCTATACCGCTGACGGAGGTAGTGCCAGTGTAGATGAAGGTGCTCTTCCTGTAGGAGCGCACTTGTTCAAACCTCACAATATCGTTACTTTTGATGATTATGAAAAAGGATTAGCTTATGCCAAACAAGTGAACAAACCCGTATTGTTAGACTTTACTGGATGGTCTTGTGTAAACTGCCGCAAAATGGAACAAAACGTATGGCCTAATCCCCAAGTGCTCGATGCTCTTAGAAATGAAGTGGTATTAATTTCGTTGTACGTAGACGATAAACGTCCACTACCCGAAAGCGAAGTGAGACCTTCACAAATTAGAGAAGGCAAGATGATAAAAACCATTGGACAAAAATGGAGTGAGTTCCAAACCCTCCATTACAAAGCCAATACACAGCCCTTTTACGTGCTGATGAATCTCCAAGGAGAGAACTTAGTAGACCCAATAGGATATACCCTTGATACCGATGACCCCGATGAGTTTTACAAATGGATAAAACAGGGGATTACTGCCTTTGGTAAATAAAATTATTCGATGAAAAACAAACACTACATACTCCCCATATTTATAGGCTTAAGTTTAGCATTAGGGCTTGTTTTAGGAAGACAGCTTGCGAATTTCTACATTCCCAAGCCTCCTCCACCTGTACCTATGCCTATTACTGATATAGATACGGTGCAAGAGAATCCTTATAAAGTGAAATTAAACAGACTTATCGACTATATAGAAGAGGACTATGTAGATAAAGTAAATACCGATAGTATTGTAGACCTCACAATAAACAGTATTTTGCGCAAGTTAGATCCTCACTCCACTTATATCTCTAAAAGTGATATCCAAGAGGTAGCCGAAACGATGAGTGGTAAGTTCGTAGGTGTGGGTATTAGCTTTTATATGTACAAAGATACCATTGCCGTAATCAAACCTATTGAGGGAAGTGATGCAATGCACAAAGGTATTCGCTTTGGTGATCGTATTTTAATAGCAGGGAAAGATACCTTGTTTAAAAAACACTTAAATACTGATAAAATCAAAAATATTCTCAAAGGAGAAATGGGGTCAAAAGTAGATTTAACTATTTACCGAAAAAGTAAAGATAGTCTTTTTAAGATAGGTATTGAGCGAAAGTTTATTCCTATTAAAAGTATTGATTGTTTTTACAAAGTAAATGATACTTTAGGCTATATACGTATGAATAGGTTTGCCGAAACTACTAATGACGAATTTGACTCAGCACTTAAAGCTTTGGAAAAAGAAGGTATTAACAGTTTAATTCTAGATTTGCGTAATAATTCTGGTGGCTTTCTCAATGTTGGAATTCAGATAGCCGATGAGTTCTTAGCAAAGGATAAGATGATTGTATTTACCAAAAATAATCGCAAAGAAATAGAAGAAACCTATTCTACTGCTGGTGGGTTATTCGAAAATAAACCTATATTTGTACTTGTCAATGAAAATAGCGCCTCAGCTAGTGAAATTGTAGCAGGGGCTTTACAGGATAACGATAGAGGTGTGATTGTAGGACGTAGAACTTTCGGCAAGGGATTAGTACAAAGCGAAATGCCTCTGCCTGATGGTTCGGCAGTACGCCTTACTACCGCTCGCTACTACACTCCAACAGGACGCTCTATACAAAAGCCCTACAACTTGCGTCACCAGCGCAGAAGCTTCCAAATAGATAATGCTACAGTCCCCGATTCTTTAAAGTTTACAACTCCTAAAGGAAAAGTAGTGTATGGTGGTGGTGGTATCTACCCTGACGTATATGTACCGATAGATATGAAACCGGAAACCTATATGGTAAATGAAGTGCTAAACTCAGGACTTACAAACTTCTTTTTGTTTGAATATTTAGATAGTCACCCTTCTCAGAACCATAAGCCACAAAAGTCTTATTTCATAGGGGGATACAAAGTACCCAAAGAAATGCTCAACGCCTTTTCAAAGTTTTTAAAAGAGCGTAAAATCAACATAGATTTCAAACGAAACAGCAATGATATATCAAAATATCTAAAAGCTAACTTAGCTGAGATATGGTTTAACGATAATGTAGCAGGGCTTATCAGGAATCAAGGAGATTTTTACATAGAAAGCTGTCTACACTACTACAAACAAAAACACCCTAAAAATGGCACTGAAAATCCTACCAAAGTGGTAAGGAGAAAAGCCAAAAAACCTATAAAAAGAGTTTAAAAAATATATGAGCAAGAATTTAACATCACGTAGTGAAGACTATTCTAAATGGTATAATGAATTGGTTGTAAAAGCCGATTTAGCCGAAAGTTCAGGCGTGCGTGGCTGTATGGTAATCAAACCTTACGGCTATGCTATTTGGGAAAAAATGCAAGCAGAGCTCGACCGTATGTTTAAAGAAACTGGTCACACCAATGCTTATTTTCCTTTATTTGTACCCAAAAGTTATTTTGAAGCAGAGGAAAAGAATGCTGAAGGTTTTGCTAAAGAATGTGCCGTAGTAACCCACTATCGTCTTAAAGCCAACCCTAATGAAAAGGGTAAACTAATGGTAGACCCCGAAGCAAAACTCGAAGAAGAACTGATAGTTCGTCCTACCTCAGAGGCGATTATTTGGAACACCTACAAAAACTGGATACAGTCTTACCGTGATTTGCCTATACTCATCAACCAATGGGCGAATGTAGTGCGCTGGGAGATGCGCACCCGTCTATTTCTTCGCACTGCCGAATTCTTGTGGCAAGAAGGACACACCGCTCACGCCACTAAAGCCGAAGCCATAGAAGAAGCTCAAAAGATGATGAACGTATACGCCAACTTCGTAGAGAACTTTATGGCTGTGCCTGTAATAAAGGGTGTAAAAAGTGAAAGCGAACGCTTTGCAGGGGCTGACGATACCTACTGTATAGAAGCCCTTATGCAAGACGGAAAAGCACTGCAAGCAGGAACATCACACTTCTTGGGACAGAACTTCGCCAAAGCCTTTGACGTGAAATATGTGAGCAAAGAAGGTAAACAAGAATATGTATGGGCGAGCTCTTGGGGGGTCTCAACCCGCTTAATGGGTGCTTTGATTATGACCCACAGCGATGACAATGGATTAGTACTTCCTCCTAAATTGGCTCCTATACAAGTGGTAATCGTGCCTATCTACAAAGGAGCAGAACAATTAGAAAAAGTGCGCTCCCATATTCAGCCTTTAATTGAAGAACTCAAAAAACACAATATCAGTGTAAAATTCGACGATCGTGATACACAGTCTCCTGGCTTTAAGTTCCACGAGTACGAACTCAAAGGGATACCTGTACGCTTAGCTGTAGGACAACGCGACATAGAGCACAATACCTTCGAAGTAGCCCGTCGCGATACCCTTACCAAAGAGACAGTAGCTGGTGACCAAATTGTAGCTCATATTCAGCAGCTTTTAGAGAATATTCAATCCAATATGTACAACAAAGCTTTGGAGTACCGCAATACCCATATTACCGAGGTAAATAGCTATGACGAGTTCAAGGAATTGTTAGAAACTAAAGGAGGTTTTCTCTCAGCACACTGGGATGGTACTCCCGAAACTGAAGAGCGTATCAAAGAAGAGACCAAAGCAACGATACGTTGTATACCATTGGATATCAAGGAAGAGTCTGGGTATTGCATCTACTCGGGTAAGCCTTCGAAAAAACGAGTGCTTTTTGCTAAAGCTTATTAAAAATAAAATGAGTCCAGTGATCGCTGGACTCATTTTTCTTAATATAATTAGTTTCCTCATTACTTATCTTCTATGCTTTAAAACTTTTAAACAAAGTTTCCATCTTTTCTCTTTCTTCTTCAGCTAAAGCTGCATCTACCAAGATTCGTCCACTGTGTTCATCAGTAATAATCTTTCTACGAGAGGCTATTTCTACTTGTACTTGTGGCGGAATAGCAAAGAATGAACCTCCAGAGGCTCCTCGCTGAATTGGCACTATTGCTAAACGGTTCATCACACTACTGCGAATGCGTTGATAGGCTTTTAGCAAACGCTCTTCAATTTTAGCCGCATACTCTTCTGCTTTTTCTCTTAAAAATTCTTCCTCTTTCTCAGTTTCTGCCAAAACAGAATCAAGTTCAGCTTTTTTGTGCTTGAGGTGCGCATCACGTTGGGCTTTGCGCTCATCTACTTGTTTGATAGCCTCTTTCTTTTGGTCTACTTGCGCTTTACCTTCTTTAATGCGTTTTTCTGCCAACTGTACTTCTAACTCTTGAAATTCTATCTCTTTAGAAAGAGAGGTATATTCACGATTGTTACGTACATTCTTTTGCTGGGTAGTATATTTTTTAATAAGGGCTTTTGCCTCTTCAATTTTTGCCTTCTTCTCAGCAATTCCTGCCTGCAATTCGTCTAACTCTTCTTTAAACTTTACGTGACGTTTTTTTAAACCCTCTACCTCATCTTCAAGGTCTGAAACTTCTAACGGAAGCTCACCACGAGTGTTCTGTAACTCATCAATCTTAGAATCGATAAGCTGTAAATCATACAATGCTCTTAATTTTTCTTCTACGGTTATATCCACTTTTTGTGCCATATCTATGAATAATATTTGATAGGATTTGTATCTACATTTGATATTGAGAGGGCAAAAGTAGGAATTTTTTTTGAAAGATACTCAAATAAAATAAATTTTATGTATTGTTCACTTTCAAAATGACCTATATCTGCTAATAATATTTTCCCCTCAGCCCTGAAAAAATCGTGGTATTTAAAGTCTGCACTCACAAAAACATCTACTCCTGCTCGCTTAGCATCTTCAATTGCAAAAGCACCACTCCCTCCCAATACAGCTACTTTTTTCACTTCTTTTCCCCTGAATGCTGAATACCTAATACAGCTTGCCTCCATTTTTTCTTTTAAATAAACAAGGAAATCTGCCTCACTCATCGGGGTTTCAAATTCCCCTATCATACCCATTCCTATATGTTGGTGCTCGTTTTCGAGTATATATATCTCATAAGCCACCTCTTCATAAGGGTGATTTTGGCGAAGTGCTTTTAGGATTTGGGATTGTAAGTGCTTGGGAAAAATAACTCCTATTTGTGTTTCATCTTCTGTGTGAAATACATTGGGTTCACCAATAGTTGGGTGCGAAGATTCATTGCCCTTATAAGTGCCTTTCCCTTCAAGATTGAAACTGCATTCCGCATAGTTGCCAATATTCCCCGCTCCTGCTTCAAAGAGTGCTTTACGTAGCTTTTCAGCATTGGCTTTTGGAACATAGGTAATAAGTTTTCTAATAACATTAGGCTGTGGAATAAGTATGGAGCGATTGTGTAATCCTAAACGGTCAGCAATAGAAGCATTCACTCCTAACAGCTGATTGTCCAAAGCCGTATGCATACTGTAAATAGCTATTTGGTGTCGAATCGCTTTCATCACTACTCGTTCCACATAGGTCTTCCCTGTAAGCGATTTAAGCCCATTAAAGATAATTGGGTGAAAACTAACAATGAGATTACATTTCTTTTCAATAGCTTCTTCTACCACAGCTTCTAATGTATCTAAGGTGATGAGCACTCCTGTCACTTCGGCATTGGCATCACCTACCAATAAGCCTACATTGTCAAAACTCTCAGCATAATCAAGTGGTGCAAGAGTTTCAAGAACTTTAGTTATGTCTTTTACTTTCATCGTATTATTTTAATGTTTACATACTTTTTCACAGTTCTTTTAATAAAGATTTTCTCTAATCTTTTTCTATATCTGATTTATTGTGTTAGAGATTTAAAATCTCTCCATCATCGTAATACACTACTCTGTCTCCTATAATACGAGCAGGAGCGGTGTATCTATGAGGTTCTTCCTTACCTATTGCCATAATATGATTTACTTGCCAACCCTTGGCTTTCAGATAATCTGATACCATCGACCTATGACAACGCCACCAAACAGCCTCTGCACACATATAGGCAGTAGTTTCTTTTTCAGCTATAGCAATGAGTTGAGCAATACCTTTCTCAAAATCATAAGTCTCCATATAATCAGCATAAGCTCGGAAGGACTCGTTATGCCAACGAGTATTCTTAGAGTCTTTATGTACTTTACGTCTACCACCTAATAACGTGAGATGGGTATAGGCTATCCCAATTTCAGGTAATACTATCTCTAAGTTTTCTTTATTAAATTGTGGATATTTGTTAGACCCTGGTAACCCTCTGATATCAACTAAATGTTGTATCTCAAACGATTGTAACATCTCTATAAATTCTTCCAATGTATGTGTGGAATGTCCTATAGTATATATTCTCTTCATAATCAATTACTAACCACTATCTTACTCTTTCCATTACCTTCCTTCTGTACCACTACTTTCACAGCAATACGCTCTACCATCTCCTGCACGTGAGAGATAACTCCCACTTTCTTCCCTTGATTTTGCAAACTCTCTAAGGCATCTAAGGCTACTGAAAGTGTCTCAGAGTCTAAAGAACCAAAACCTTCGTCTATAAAGAGGGTTTCTACGTTCATTTTGGTAGATGAAAGAGACGAAAGTGCCAAAGCTAAAGCCAAAGACACCAAAAACGATTCTCCTCCTGAAAGTGAGTATACCGACCGTACCTCAGCTCCCATATCGTTGTCTATCACTTGCAAACTAAGAGAGTTAGGAATGCGTTGCAGGGTGTAGCGCCTATTGAGGTAGCGCATCTGCACATTAGCATATTGCAAGAGCATATCCAAAGTGTACTCCTGCGCGTATTTGCGAAACGCATTACCTGTACTACTTCCTATCAGGTCGTTGAGCAAGCTCCAGTGATGAGCGAGTTTTTCCTTTTCTTCTTTGGCTGTATGCAACTCAACTGCTATTGCTCGCTGTTGCTCATCATTTAAAAGCCGACTCTTTTGAGTGACTACCGTATCGCGCAAAGTATCTTCTTCTGCTGTCTGTTCTGCCAACTGCTGAACGATATCTTCTTCTGTAAAGTTGAGTGGTCTTTTTTCTTTTAGTGTTTCAAGCGCTTGCTGTTTTTCATTCGCAATAGTGTTGTATTGTGCAATGCGGTCATTTAAGGATTGAAGGGCTTGGCGCTCTGATTGTAGCCATTCGTGAGAACGATTCGCCCACTCTTGCATTTTGCTTCTTATATGCTCTATTTGAACAGGCTTGTAGGCTGTAAGCCATTCTTCTATTTTGTGAGTTGCTTCGGCTATATGAGCTTGCGATTGCTGTTGTTGCGTCGCTAAGGTCTCTAAGGTTTTTTCGTTAGCCGTCATCTCCAATAAAATAGCGTTATATTGCTGTTGCGTTTGCTCTGAAAGAGTTGTTAATTGCTCTAACTGCTGTTGGTAACTCTCTTCTATTACTTGAACAGATTTTCCTTCTAACAATCCCGCACGTTCTTCTTTCAGCGTTTGCAATTGTGCTTGCTCTTTATCGATTGCCGCTGTCAATTCGGTGAGCTCTTGACGGAGTACTTGTTGTGAGGAGGCGAGCTCGGTGCGCTCTTGGGTGAGTTCAGCAAGGCGCTTTTTGTATTTCTCGATACAAGCCGAATGCGCTTCCCAATCGGTTTTAGCAGTGATAATTTGGTTTTGAAATTGCACAATATCGGTTTTCCAAAGGGTAAGCCAAGCGTCCGAAAGTTGCAAGCTCTGTAATTGCTGACTGTATTTTTGCCGTTGTTGCTCGTAATTTTCAGCGTCTTTCGCAAGGGTATTCAGCTCATCAGTAAGCGATTTGAGTCGATTGAGGACTTCAAAAAGACGCTCGTTTTCCGCTAAAAGATGTTCTGTTTTTGCTATCTTATCCGTGATATATTCTTCTATTCTCACAGAAGGATAGGTCGTATAATACACTGATTGCGACAAGCGTTCGCTCTCTTGTTGCCATAAATCCGTACGCTCTGCGTTTTCTGCTGTCTGACTCTCTATACGCTTTTGCAGTTCTTTGAGCTCCGTTTCTTTGGTGATAACCTCTTTGGTAAGCGTTTCTAATTGTTTTTTAGCCGTTAGAAATTCTTGTTGCACTGTATCTATCAGGTGTTCAGCTACTGCCTTATGAGCATTGGGGTGGTGTACCGAACCACATACGGGGCAGGCTTCTCCTTCCACCAAATGTTCTCTCAAAAACGCTACATCTTTGGTATTTTCTATTTGTGCCCTTTGGTAAATGCGTTCCGCTGTATCACAAGCTATTTGGGTGGCTATCTTCTCAGTTTTTAAACGTTGTAATGTTTCCAATATTTGGCTTTGGGTGTTTTGCATCTCTTGTAAGAGCGCTTCTCCCTGAACCTTTGCGTCAGTGTATTGCTTGATATGTTTGGCAATCTCTCTATCCGCCTGATACACTTGCAAGGCGGTGAGATAAGCCTTCTGCTGTTTGGCAAGCGTCTCTATATCAGTTGAGGGGAGTGCCTGTATAGGGTATTGTGCTTTCAGCTCATTGAGTTGTTGCGTAAGGCGTTCTTCTGCTTGGCTATGGGCAGTTAATTTTTCATTGAGCAGTTGCTGTTCTTCCACAAGCTGTTTGAGCCACAACGCATTGCGGTACAACTGCGCTTCATCAGGGTGAGTGTTGAGCCACTGCTCTTCTTGCTGAATGTACCTCTCCCCTTTCTGTATGTGTTCAGTTACTTTTTCAAGCGACTCTTTTTTAGCTTGCAAAGCAGTCTCTTTCGCTTCTTGTTGTTGCTGTTTTTGCTCAAAAATCTGCGTTAGTTCTGCAAGTCGTACGTCCAATTCCTTTGCTCTGGCAATAGCAGGTTTGGCAGTTTCATAAGCCTTTTTGGCAGTAGCCAAATCGTTTTCGGTTAGCGATTTTCGTTCAGATACCTTAGCCTTATCAGCAGTAAGCCTTTCTTTTTCAGTAGTAGCTTCCTTCAAATGTTGCTGAGCGGTTGCTAATAGTTCTTTTTCCCTTTGCTCGGTGAGGATATCCCCTTTTATGGCTTGTAATTGCTCTATGATAGCAAGCTCTCCAAAACGTTCCGCTTGCGAGGTTTTCTCTTGTTCGGCTTTTTCTTTATTGGCAATAGCCTCTTGCCATTGCTGAGTGTACAACTTCTGATTGTCAAACCACTGTTGTTGTTCTTTTAAAGAAGCGAGCGATGCTTGTAAGGTTTTCAACCTCTCTTCATCGGCTGTAAGTTGCTCGGTTAAGGCACTGCGCTCTTCTTCCGTTAAAAAAACAATGTTTTCGAGCTGTTTTTCTAAAAGTTGGAGTTCGTTTTTATGTTGCTTGTTGAGTTCGTACACTTGCTTAGAAATGCGTGTGTAAATCTCCGTACCTGTGAGTTTTTCTAAAATATCCGACCGCTTATCATCATTCGCTTTTAAGAACGACGTAAAGTCTCCCTGTGCCAAAATCACCGATTTGGTAAACTCGTCAAAAGTCAAGCCCACGCATTCCTTTATCTTTTCGAGCACCAATGTCTTGCGGTTCTCAGCAATCAGTTGGTTATCCGTCAGGCAAGTAAGTTGCAAAGTTTCAGGCTGAATTGCCCCCGAAAGTTTGTTATAGGCTCTGCGTACCTGCCATTCCGCTTCATAAGTCTTGCCGTCTACCGCCTGAAATACCACTTTGGCATAGCCCGAAATCGCCCCTTTGCGCAAGAGGTTCTTCACATTATTCACCTGCACCTCAGCCGAGCCGTCAGCAATAGCAACCGAGTTTTTTGTAGTTGCCAAGCGAGGGGTATCGTTGTAAAGCGCAAGGCAAATAGCATCTAAAATGGTAGATTTGCCTGCCCCTGTCGCTCCTGTAATAGCAAATAACCCCACCGATTTAAGGGGTTCAGCTTCCAAATTAAGCGTAAAGGGACCTTCTATAGAAGCGATATTATGAAGAGAGACCGAAAGTATTTTCATAAGAAAAAAAACCTCCGTGAGGAGGTTTTTAAAAGTTGCTATGTTATTTTTGGAACTTAGCGTATTTGTTTTTAAACTTATCAATACGTCCGGCTGTGTCAATAAGTTTAGATTTACCTGTGTAGTAAGGGTGAGAAGTGCGAGAAATTTCCAATTTTACTAATGGATACTCAACCCCTTCTACTTCAATAGTCTCTTTTGTTTCTACGGTAGACTTTGTGATGAAGATATCGTCGTTCGACATATCTTTGAAAGCCACCAAACGGTAAGATTCTGGGTGAATTTCTTTTTTCATTGCAATGTTAAATTTTTATTACGTAATTTTTTCAGGGCGCAAAGGTACGATTATTTTTTGA
>ERZ772807.378-NODE-378-length-27626-cov-11.151101_pt1 | contig 27626 bp, 21 predicted proteins | sample MGYA00511472_ERZ772807 | MGnify/ENA primary metagenome ERZ772807 (study PRJEB29015, sample SAMEA2737947) | human oral metagenome | biome: human oral; feature: human-associated habitat; material: dental | place: China | collected 2039 ... | reverse complement strand
TCATAACATACACACACTTTTTTATTTTAAGTAATGGGGGCGGGAGTGCGCGATGCATTTCCGCCCCCGATGTGTTGTGGTGGGAGGATATTAAAAAGCAATGTGGTGAAAAAAGTACAACCCACGTTGTGGGTAGCATCCTCCCTCGCACCATTACCCAGGGTAGGCTGCGTTACACTTGCCAACCCTGCGCTATCGAAAGTATAACCCCGATGGGGTAGGGGCACACCGTGCGGTTTGGTGGAGATGGGTAGGGGCGGTGCCTGTGTGCCCGCCCGTGTCGCCCTGCAAAGGCGCATCCATCATTCGCCCCCACGCATAATGCGTGTGTTTTTGGCATGGAAACGCCGCTGTGCGGACGTTCGGGCGGGCACATAGGCGCCGCCCCTACGCATTTTGCTTGAGAGAATTGCGCGCGGATGTTCGCCCCTACGGTTTCGTTTGGGCAGATTACGTGTGGGACGGTTGATTTCGTTTGGGATGAATTACGCGTGGGGCGGTTGGTTTCGTTTGAGTGGATTGCGCGTAAATGGTTATTTTGTTTGTGTGGGATGCGTGGGAAAATATGACGGAGTTTGGTAGGGGCGATGCCTATGTGCCCATGACAAAATTCAGGATAAACAGGATGGCCAGGATGAGGAGCGTGATGTTGAGCCGCTTGTATTGTGCGGTGCAGAGCTTCAAGATGACATAGCATAGGATGCCGAGATAGATGCCATCGGCAATCGAATAGCAAAGCACCATCGTAATCATGGTGATGAACGCGGGGAAGGCCTCGCTCACCTCGCCTAAATCGAGCTGTTTCACACTGTCGAGCATCAACACACCCACCATCACTAAGGCGCCGCTGGTGGCTGCGCCGGGAATGAGCATGAAGAGGGGTGAGAGGAATAGGGCGATGAGAAACAGCATGCCCACGAAGGCCGATGTGAGGCCGCTTTTGCCACCTTCGGCAATGCCCGATGCACTTTCAACATAGGTGGTGAGGGTGCTCGAACCGAGGAAAGCGCCGCAAGTGGTTCCGATGGCATCGCTCATCATGGCTTCTTTCATTTTGGGAATGGTGCCGTCGGCTTTCACAATGCCTGTTTTATAGGCCAGCCCCACGAGTGTGCCCACGGTGTCGAAGATGTTGACCATCAGGAGCGACACAACCACCATGGCTGTTTTGAGGGTGAAGAGACTCGAGAAATCGAATTGACAAAAGATGGGGCTGATGGATTGGGGCATGCCTATGGGTGACCAGCCTGTGGGAATCTGTGTCACACCCAAAGGAATGCCGGCCAAGGTGGTGAGGATGATGCTCAGAAAAAGGGCGCCCTTCACTTTGCGTGCCATGAGCACACCACTCAACACAATGCCGATGACACCCACGATAGCCGTCGGCGTGAATTTGCCTAAACTCACGTAGGTGGCAGTGTTGGGCACGATGATTTCGGCATTCTTTAGTCCGATGAAGGCTATAAACATGCCGATGCCAGCCGAGATGGCGTAGCGCAGGTTTTGCGGAATAGCGTTGAGAATGTGTTCGCGCACGTTGAGGAAGGTGATGAGCAGAAAAATAAGTCCTTCGGCCAGCATGATGGCTAATGCCTCGCGCCACGAATAGCCCATGGTTTGGCACAGCGTGAAGGCGAAAAAAGCGTTGAGTCCCATGCTGGGCGCTTGGGCAAAAGGCAGTTTGGCCATCACCGCCAAGAGCAGCGTGGCAATGGCCGAAGCGATCGCTGTGGCCGTGAAGAGTGCGCCTTTATCCATGCCGGTGGTGCTGAGAATCGAAGGATTGACGGCTAGAATGTAGCACATCGTGAGGAAAGTGGTGGCACCGGCGATGAGCTCGGTACGCAGATTCTTTGACTTGGCATCGAAGCCTAAAACTTTTTGTAAGAACATGTGGATAGAATTTGTGAATGAAAAGCAGTGTGATGTTTTTATATTGAAAAAATGTGGGGCGCACAAGCTGTGCACCCCTCTTACTTTGAGCGTGGGTTATAAAACTCCCAACTTGCCCATGATGATTAACGATCCTATGCCCAAAACCAATGTGACAACCCCTGTCACAATGCCCACTTTGAGCATTTCGTTCTGCTTCACAAGACCTGTGGAGAAAGCGATAGCATTTGGGGGCGTGCTGATGGGCAGACACATGGCAGCGCTGGCTGCGATGGCGATGCCGATGAGCACGGTCGAGGTGCCGCCGATAGCACCTAACGCACCGCCCATTCCTTTGCAAACGACGGCTAAGATGGGCACTAATAGTGCGGCTGTGGCGGTATTCGAGATGAAGTTGCTCAGCACAAAACAGATGATGCAGGCGATAATCAGAATCACAAATGGGTTCCAGCTTGCAAATGGAATGCTCTTGATGGCATTCTCGGCCAGCCCGGTTTCGTTCATTGCATTGCCTAAAGCAAATCCACCGGCTACCATCCAAATGACCGACCAATCGATTTCTTGCAAATCTTTGGCATTAATCACGCCCGTAAAGGCAAATACGGCAATGGGCAGCATGGCCACGGTATTGGCATTCACGCCAAACCAATCCTTGCCTTTCACCCACAAGAAGATGGTGAGGATGAAAGTCACAGCTACCACGATGGTGCGCCAGTTATGTGACACGTGCCCATTGATCTCTAATTGAATTGTCTTTTGCGTGAAAGGGAAGAAATGAAGAATGACGCGCCATGCGATAATGAGCAACACAAGCACTAGCGGCACCATGATCATCATCCATTCGGGGAAGGAAATGCCGAGGTTCAGGCCTGCCGGGTCGTTGAGATATTTCAATGCAAACACATTGGGAGGCGTACCGATTGGCGTTCCCATACCGCCAAGGTTGGCGCCTACGGGAATAGCCATGGTCAATGCAATGCGACCTTTTCCACTGGCCGGCAACGCCTTGAAAACGGGTGTAAGGAAAGTGAGCATCATGGCTGCTGTGGCCGTATTGGAGATGAACATCGAAAAGATGCCCGTGATGAGCAAAAAGCCCAAGAGCACGTGCTCGCTCCGTTCGCCAAAAGGCTTGATGAGCGTGCGTGCCATCAACACGTCTAAGCCGCTTTTCGTGGCTGCTATGGCCAACACAAATCCACCAAGGAAGAGGATGATGGTGGGATCGGCAAAGCAAGCCATCACACCCACGTGATCGAGCATTTTGCCATACTGGTCTTCCGTGCCTTGGAAATAGCTGAACGACGAATCGCTCACACAAAAGAGCATCACAAAGATGATGGTGATAGAAGTGGCCCACGCCGGGATGGCTTCGGTTATCCACAGCAGAATCGCCATCACGAAAATGGCGATTACACGTTGTTGAACGACGGTGAGCCCCTCGATTCCAAAGAAGTGAGCGGGTAGGTTCCACACGATTACAGTTAAAAGGGCTGTAATCGCAAACATCAGAAATTTTCTCACATGAAAATCTCCAGACAAAACTGATTTGATTGAATCTTGCATATCAAAGTTTTTATGGGTTAACACTGCTGTTTAAATCGTAGGCAAATGTACTATATTTTTATGATACGAGCAAAACTTTGTATTCTTTTTCGTGGTTGCCCTATTCTTTTTTGAAGTGTACCCTATAATAAAGGAAGTGAAGATGTGCGGAATGTCCTTTTCCGCAAGAGCGGATGTCGTTCTTCCGTATACAACTTGTTCGGCGCAGAACGCATGGTGATTGCATGCGGAAATATGGCTTGACGCATCATAAAAATGCATTTTGGGTATTGTTTTCTTCAGCTTTTGTTGTAACTTTGCGCTCGCAATTGGTTCACAACCGAGTTTTGATTAAAAGGGAATAAGGTGAGAGTCCTTAACAGTCCCGCTGCTGTAATCGGTATTGTTGAAGAAGCGTATGCCACTGACATTGAGGGTCGGGAAGGTGTTTCTTCGAAAGCCGAAAAGTCAGAAGACCTGCCATTGCCTGTGAAGTACTTGCTTGTTTCGAGGAAAGCAACGTAAGTCGTTTTTAAAAAAGATTGTAAAAGCGATGCATAAACGCATAGGAATGCTTGCTGCACTGTGGGCTATGAGCTATTTCAGTAGCTTGGCTGCTGCGCCTATGATAACTACCGACACCCTTGTCGCTAAAGAGTTGCAGGGTGTTGAGATTGTTGAAACGCCGCGTACCCGAGAAATCCAAAGCAATGTGCCTCTGCGTATTTGGAATAGCAACGATTTGTTGCAGCGTGGGGTTACAGATCTTTCGGATGTGTTGCAACGTATACCGGGCACCAATTTGCGTGATTATGGTGGTGCAGGCAGCATGAAGACATTAGGTATACGCGGATTCGGGGCAGCGCACACAGGTGTGAAGTTCAACGGTGTGATGCTCAATGAGAGTCAAACGGGTGCTGTTGATTTGTCGCGCTACACGCTGAATAATGTGGGTGCGTTGCAATTATCGGTGGGCGATGATCAAGATGTTTTAGGCTCGGCTCGACAGCTTGCATCGGTAGCCGTACTCTCAATTGAAACCTTGCACGCCACATTTGACAATCAACAGCCACATCTATCAACGCAGTTGCGATTTGGTTCGTTTGGTCTGATCAATCCCTTTCTCCGCTATGAGCAGGCGCTCAATCAGCGATTTGCACTTTCAGCCTCGGGTGAATATACCTATTATGAGGGCAACTATCCTTTTTTGTTGCGCAATGGAATTTTTACAACGCACGAACGTCGCACACATAATCGAATGAACGAGGGACGAGGACAATTTGATTTCGCTTGGAAAGTGGGGCAGAATGGGCGGCTAAATGGTACACTTTTCTATCATAATAGCTATAAATTGTTGCCTGGAATGGTACACTTTTATTCAGCATTGAGTGGTGAGAAGTTGCACGAAGGAAATGCCTTTGCACAGTTGCAATGGCAGCAAAGTTCGAATGATGGCCGGTGGCGTGTGCGCATGCAAGGTAAATGGAATTGGTTTGCCACCCACTATCGTGACGAGTTAGCTACGGGAAACGTGCACGATGCCGATTACAATCAGCGTGAGGCTTACATTTCTGGAGCAGTGAGCTATCAGGTGGCAACGCAAGTATTTGTGAGCTATGCTGCCGATTATTTCTTCAATAACCTCAGCAGTAGCCTCAATACCGATGTCCGTCCCTATAGACATAGTCTGTTACAGAGCCTAACAGGGAAATATATGCTACCGCGCTTCACCGCCATAGCACGTTTGTTGTTATCGGTCTATGATAATGGTGCGCGCCGAGGCACTGCGAGTAAAGATGCACAAAAATTGTCGCCATCAGTGTCGTTGTCGTGGCAAGTGTTACCTGCAGAGCAGTTCTATCTGCGAGCAGCCTATAAAAACATCTTCCGTATGCCCACGTTCAACGAAAACTATTTCTATCATTTCGGCAGTCCCATGCTGAAGCCTGAAACGACGCAGCAATACACATTGGGACTCACCTGGCAACACCAGCTGACGCGTATGTGGCAGGCTTTATTTACGCTTGATGGTTACATGAATCGTGTGGGCAATCAAATCGTGGCGGTACCCTACAATATGTTTGTTTGGACCAACATTAATCTTGGCAAAGTGAACTCAAATGGCTTGGAGCTCACCACGCAGCAAACACTTTCGCTTACACCTCGGCAACAATTTATGTTCTATGCAAGCTATAGTTTCCAACATACAGTGAACCGTACGGATGTAACGACCGATTCCTACAACAAGCAAATTGCCTATATTCCCAAACACACGACAGCAGCATCGCTCACTTGGCGCAATCCGTGGGTCAATCTGTCGGTCACCGCCACCGGCATGAGCCGACGCTGGGCCACGCATGCACATTATGATGGAACGGATTTAAATGGCTTTTGGAATGTGGGGTTTTCGGTATATCGTACCTTTCCTCTGCACAAGGCTGTGCTTATGGTGCGCGGCGATGTAAAAAACCTGTTCGGACAGCAATATGAGTTTGTGGCCAACTATCCCATGCCCCGCATCAACTATCAATTCACAATGAATTATCAATTTTAATATTTAAATATTTACACAATGAAGAAAATTTTATTCTCATTCACAACCCTTTTCTTGGGAGCTTTGACTTTTGTTTCATGTAGCAACGATGATGACATTCAACCCGCTGACCCCATCACAATCAGTAATGGTGCCTTTGTAGTTTGCGAAGGAAACCAGGTAAGTAAAACCCCCGGTTCAGTGAGCTATCTTGATTATAGAACAGGATTTGTTGCCAACAACACTTTTTTGCAAGTAAATGGTCGGGTGCTTGGTGGAACGGTTAATCACGCGTTAATTTATGGCAGTAAGATTTATTTCGTTTCAACCGATGATAACACCATTGAGGTGACCGATCGTAACTTGCGTTCCATCAAGCAGGTGAAGACCACTGACCTCTTAGGCAAAAAGAAAGGTATAAATCCGCGTCATTTGGTGGCCGACGGCGGACGCATTTACTTCACCACGTATGGCAAGTGTTTGGCAGCGATAGATACTGTCACTTTCTCGTTGAAAGACAGTATTCAGGTGGGCGATCATCCCGAAGGATTTACTGTGGCTAATGGAAAAGTGCTGGTGGCCAATTCTTATTATGGCACAGGCAAAGGGACAATCTCTATCGTAGATTTTGCGCGTCACACCTCTGTAGAGAAGAAGGTTGAAGGCATTTATAATCCGCAAGACATGTATGTGATTGGAAATGATATCTATGTGCTTGATTGGGGAAAGTATGGAGATGCCTCTCAAAACTATGCACAGATTGAGGCCGGTTTAAAACAGGTGGTGGCCAAGAATGGCAAAGACGTTGCCGAAACGGTTGTCGCTAATGCTACGCAAGCAACTCTTTATCGTCAACAGTTCTACACCATCAATGCGCCTTATGGTGCAGGCAAAGTGGCGTATGGCGTTTATCAAGTGGCAACAAAGAAAACGACGGCGTTGAATATCGCTGTTGATTCGCCAAAGTCAATAGCTATCGACCCCCAAACCGGAAATCTCTTCATAACGTCTTATACGATGCAAGGCGGCTGGCCCGCTTATAGTAAACCCGGCTATTTGCAAATGTATAGTGCTACGGGGAAGAGGTTGAATAGATACAACGTGGGTGTTGGTCCTTCAACCATTCTATTCAACACCGAAGTACATTAAGGCCGGATGAAGAGCCCACTTGTTTTCATAGCCTTTGTCTGTAGTATCTTTTGTGCTTGCAGTGGTGCTGCAACAAGCAACGCCACTTATGCGGGCGACACCCTTGCATTGCGCTATGCCCAAGAGCTTTCACTCGTTCAGTATAAGGGTTATGTGCAAGCCACATTAGCCAATCCTTGGAAGAAAGGTGCCGTGCTGCATAGTTATGTGCTCGTTCCCAAAGGTAGAGTAGGAGATAGCCTGTTGCAGCACGATGCACAGTTGCAGACGATGGAAGCTACCGTGGTGCGCACACCCATTGCGCATGCGGTGGTTTTCACCACGTCGCATTGCGCACTGCTTTACGACTTGCACGCGCAGCAGGCACTTAGCGGAGTATGTGATTTAGCCTATATCAATCTGCCCGACGTGCAGCGGCGTGCTAAATTACCAGCCCGAAACACGGCAAAGGTGGTGGATTGCGGCAGCAGTATGCAACCCGATGTGGAGCGCATCATGCAGTTGCATCCCGAGGCTTTGTTGGTGTCGCCGTTTGAGCAAAGCGGTGGTTTCGGCAAGTTGGCAACCTTAAATATCCCCATCATCGAAACTGCCGACTACATGGAGACCTCGGCACTTGGACGAGCCGAATGGATGAAGTTCTATGGTTTGCTTTTCGGACGGGCACAGCAAGCGGACACTTTGTTTGCACAGGTCGACAGCAACTATCACGCTTTGATGGGCAAGGCACAGCAGACAAGAGAAAAGGTCTCGGCGTTTACCGAGCGCAAGATGGGCAGTGTCTGGTATGTTCCGGGTGGACGGAGCACCATTGCACAGCTGTTGCGCGATGCACGGGTGACTTATCCCTTCGCTGATGATACCCATGCTGGCAGTCTTGCGCTATCGTTTGAAACGGTGCTCAATGAGGCTGGAAATAGCGATATTTGGCTTATCAAATACAACCATCAGCCCAACACACGGCAAGCGTTGTTAGCCGAGGATGCGGGCTATGCACAGTTTAAAGCCTTTCGGCAGGGAAAGGTCTTTGGCTGTGACTGTGCCGCAGTTCCCTATTATGAAGAGGTGGACTTTCATCCCGACAGGTTGCTGAATGACATCGTGCAGATTGCCCATCCAACGCTGACTGGCCTGGCGTCATTGCGTTACTATCATCGCATGAAATAATCTCGGCACATGAAAAAAACTATCTGTTATTCCGTGGCGCTGATGCTCGGCATCGTGGTTTTATTCTTAGGCAATTTGCTGGTAGGTAGTGTCACGATTCCGTTGCACGATGCGTTGCAGCTGCTTTTCTCGCTAAATGATAGTGCTGCCCGACAACAAATCATGGTGGAACATCCTGCATGGAACTACATTTTGTGGGCCAATCGGTTGCCGCAAGCGTTCACGGCTGTGTTGGCAGGTTCCTCACTGTCTGTGTGTGGCTTATTGCTGCAAACCACCTTTCGCAATCCGTTAGCTAGCCCTGGTGTTTTCGGTGTGACGAGCGGTGCGGGATTAGGGGTAGCGTTAGTAATGCTTTTGTTGGGCGGCGATGTGCTTGCTGCCCACTTTAACCTCATGGGATTTATAGCCGTGTTGTTGGCAGCTTTTGCAGGAGCCATGCTCGTGACGATGCTTATCTTTGCCTTCTCATGGTTTATAAAAAGCAGTGTCATGTTGCTCATTGTGGGCATCATGGTGGGCTATTTATCGGGAGCCGCCATCTCATTGCTCAACTTTTTTGCCAATGGTGAGGCCGTGAAGTCCTACGTGGTTTGGGGAATGGGCGATTTCGGAAGCGTGTCGCCAACCTATTTGCCCGCCTATACAGCAGTGGTTGGTGTGGCACTTATGCTCACGATGGCATTGGCGAAGCCTCTCAATGCGTTGTTGTTGGGCGAGGACTATGCGGCCAACTTAGGCGTGAATGTCCGGCAAACACGTCACGCTTTGTTGCTGCTCACGGGACTCCTCACGGCAGTGACCACAGCTTTCTGTGGACCTATCGCTTTCATCGGTTTGGCCGTTCCCCATTTGGCCCGCCTCCTTTTAACAACCGACAACCATCGCCTCTTGCTCCCTGCCACCATGGTCATGGGGGCGTTTGTGGCCTTATTATGTTGTTTGTTGTGCCATGTTTGGGGCAGTCGCGGCATCATTCCGCTCAACGCAGTCACACCACTCATCGGTGCGCCGGTTGTGATTTATGTAATTCTAAAAAACAGATAAAGAAAATGGTTGTGTATACGAAACGCGGCGATGGCGGCGAAACCTCTTTGGGAAACGGTTTGCGCGTGGCCAAAGATGACGTGCGAATTGAAACGAACGGTGAGCTCGACGAGCTGACCTCGCTCCTGGGAATTGTTACCGAGTATGCCGCGCATGACGCGGTGTTGCAGCAGCAGTTGATGGACGTGCAACAGCTCTTGATGCTACTGATGGCTCATGTTGCCGACGACACGCGCACGGTTGACAACGCTGCGTTCGAGGCGAAAGTCCGTGAAATGGAGCGTTATATTGATGCAAATAGTCCGCGCCGTGCCTTTTGCTTTGTGCGTCCCGGAGGCAATTTGCTCACTGCCCATCTGCATTATGCACGTGCCAAAGCGCGCACTTGTGAGCGCCGCCTGTGGAGCTTGCAGCGCACGCAACCTATCCCTTCATGTTGCCTGCAATTTATCAATCGGCTGAGCGACTTTTTATATGTTGCCGCTTTGCAAGCCCGATAAAAGCCACCGGCGACATACAAGAGCTGCTTCAAATCGTGTAAACGCGGGCACATACATATTTTTCGCTGCATTGTTTGCCACTTCCAACAAAACTTTATAACTTTGCACCCGATGTTCGTTGTGAACATCATTAAAACAATAACTTGTGTCGGTGTAAAAATGAAGACAGAAAATAAAAATATTTCGACTTTTAACATCTTTTATTTGGTCAATCCAAATAAAAGTGTAACACACACATTCTAACAACGGTCTAAGTCTCTGTACTAAGGCGATAGCGGTGCGCCCGGCGCGGGTGTCGATCCGCCGTTTCAAGCATCTGCAAGGAGCTTTTAAAGCTCTTTGCAGATGCTTTTTCGTGTGTGTAGGCGAACGCATGAAGCAAGAAAATGTCTAATGGACAATAATAAGTAATCAAAAAAGTAATTAGTTTTTATAGATTCTAAGCAGTAGTAAATCAAATGAGGCCATATTTGCTTAGCCAACGCTTAAGCCTATATTTCTTGAAGTCATCTTTTCTAAAAATCTGCAGAGGTAAAACTAAAATATTAGTCACATCTTTTAAAAAAAGCTCTATAAGGTCAGGAATAAATGGACGGATATAAGTATTTAAATAAAAGCGTAGTTTCATTCGTTGCAATCGGCGAGTCTCAGCCCTACTAATAATTGTCTTCTTCGGATTAGGGAAACCAGATAGCTTTACATACTTCCAATAATAATTACCATCAGGAATACTTATATTAAGCCAAGGTTTTGTAAAAGATGCATAATGGAGAATGCTTGGAGAAAACGCATACTCCAAAATATCAGCTTTTTTTTGGGCTTGATCTATCACTGCCAAGGCCATAGGAAATTTACTATATTTATGTGCTAATTGAAACCAGTGGTTATGAAACTCGTGGTTTAATACGTCTTGATCTTCTAATATCAATCTATCACCCATTTTGTTTATGTATTTCAGCATATTCTGCTGACAATTATGTTCTCTCCAATATGATAGATTTATCATCAAAACACCTGCACAGAAAGCAATATCATTGAGTTCTAGACCCATAATCAGACGATGATGATTATTGACTGGTGTAGCATCCCTGACTGCTGCTACACCATACCCCACAAGATCCAAATTATAAAGTTCCATGATATTAGTAAGAACAATCACATCACAATCTAAATAGAGCAATCTGTCTACATCTTCGTTCAGCAATGAAGGGAGCAGAAGTCTATAGTAGGTTGCAACAGATAAATTAGGGTGGTCTTCACTGATTCTGAACTCTGCAGTAAGTTTTTCATCAATATCATAGAAGGTAATCATATTTTTATAATTTTTACAGAGTGTTGTTATCAATACTTGCCCTTCAACAGACAATCCATGATGTAACAAATGAACATTAAAAATATAACCCTTGTTATTCTCAAACAATGAGCATAGCATAGCCATACAATGTTGAACATAGTTATTATCTGTACTACAGGTAATATGATATGCTTTTATCTTATCCTCACAAACTGCTTTTTCCATACCTTTAAAAAGTTCTTTAATTTCATTTAGAAGCCTCTATAAACTGTATTATATGCTGTTAAACAAAAGTGTACAACTGCAAATATAGTTATTTATGCGGATACTTCATTCTTTTATTCTCAAAAATTCTTTTGTTGATTGGATTTTGTTTTATTGAAATAGATTTTCGGATGCGAAGATTCTTCATAATGAGAAGGGAAGACTATAATTCCTCTTGGGTAAATATCACTGCAAGTATTATAGATACAACAATCTTCCTCCCTTTTAATTTGAATCATAGCTAAAATCTTAAAAGATTTAAGTTAGAACATTCTTCCAAAGGAATAATAATGAGCTACATCTTCGGATATTGCTTAACACTGGGAACGGCATTTTTAACCTAACAATCTATTTATGACAGCAATAGTAAAATATTTACAAAAACTATTTTTTGAGAAAAAAAGATTTTGTTCTAAAGATTTATAAATATTAAACCACTTCCATAAAGGAAGAGCCCATGAATAATCACCTGATTGGCTATAGACACGGTGCTTTACTTCCCTTATCACCTGTTCAAATTCTTTTTTTTCTAATAAAGTATGGGGGGTAATGCGATTAAGGTCGGTACATATCCAGTTATCAAAGTGTAAAGTTGCAAGGAGTTTACTTTGATCTATCCTTTTGTTTCTTTTCATTCCTGAGATATTATAATCAGAAAGTCTAAAATTAAATAGTAATTCCTTTGTATTCACTTGACCTTTATCCATAAGTGAGATTGCAGCTACCATATCACTGAACCATGCGTAAGGAAGGTTAAGGAACCCCCCTTTCTCTAGTAAAATTGAACGTTTGAAAACGTAATTTCCGACACAACCAATATAATTTCCGCAAAATATACTATTTAGAGCTTCTATTTTTGATTGATATTCATCAAAAATATCTTCTTTTGCTGTAACCTCACTATTTTCATTAATACGTTGTACCCTCGTCCTTATAACATCAACGTCTGGGTATTTAAGAGTTAAAGAGTCAACAATCTCCAAAAAATCAGGACTATAAATATCATCATCCGAAGCCATTATTACATACTCTGAATTACACTCCTTTAAGAGCAAATTCCAATGTTCCACAAGACGCTCCCCCCCAATGTTGACCTTATTCTTTCTATATCTTATTCTTTGGTCATTATAAGTACTGAGCTCCCCAGCGATATCATTTGGTGAACAATCATCTGAAATTATAATATCGAAATCCCTATAGGACTGTAATAACATACTATCTATAGCCTCACGTAAGAATTCCGTTTTATATACAGGGGTAAGAAAACTATATTTTGTCATAAACTCTTCATCAATTATTATTATTCGAAAAATGGGAATATCTCAAATTAGCTACATTAGAATATTCTTTCTCCCTTCTAATTTGCCATCCATTCTTAATACAATGTTTCTTCAAAGGGATATTGATATCTATTTATCAGCATATGTTTGTCGCCAGCAAGTGGCCTGTCCTTTTAGAGTATTCCTATATTTTACTACAATTCCGGATTACCCCGTTGTCTGTAATAATGGCTTGTCAAATTATTCATCTATCAAAATAACACCTCTTGTTCCCTTGATAGCCGCAACACATCCAATAACACCTTTTAGATGCATGTCTGTGTTACTTCATAATCTCTACACTCATAGACTTTTTTCCAACCGGTCAATAATCATCAAGACCTCTATAAGGTTTGCAATCCCACCATATCTTGTTGTATTTAGATTCACCATGTTGAGATAGGCTTTAACTATGATTTATCAGTTATTGCTGTCCGGCAAAACTCTTATTTCTTAATCTGTGTAAGAGGAATTGTCTTTAATACAATATATTTTGATATTAAATCCCAAATATAAGCCATTTCCTAATAAAACAAGCATTTGGGAATGCTTACTATTTGTAAGTGAAATACAAGCTTCCACAGGGTAGAAACGCCTATATCACCCAAAGCAAATGGATTGGAGACTTTTAATTTATTTTTACTGGAGCAATATTTATCAGGCAAGAAAAAGGCACCTCATCCTCTCCTTTACCTTATGGCAAAGCCCCCTGAATCCTGAGCCATCCGCATTTAGCTATCCTGTTAATAGCCTGCAGTAGCATCTACAATCATGCGTAAACATAGATTTCGTTTGGGAAAACCCCTTATAATCTCCTTGCAAAAATAAAAATTCCCCATATAAAAAACAAATTTATCGATAAGAAAATATTAATATAGTCACCATCTTATACTTCTTACACCTCACATCCTGCTCCCAAGAAGACCCCACATTCATTGCGTCATCCTCAAAGCATCAACCACATTCTAATTTTCGTTGCTTAAAAATCTATATCAAAACGATTGGCGTCACTATGTTCAGAAAAACACCATCTGGTATAATAAGGTGGAATAGCTCGTGCTGTATCTATTCAATATAGCTATCCATCAACTTAAAATCAAATAATCAGTGAGCTACAGTCCCACTCATAAATTATGACGAAAAGTATGGTTACCTATGCAAAATTCATATAGAGCATGTAAGACAGCCTGTTATTGTGCATTGCATTTTCTCGTTTCTTCCACATCAATCGCGTCAGCCAAGATGCTAATGGGATTTTTCACCAAGTGCGAAGTCGACATTTCTATCTGCCATTTGCACGTCTCACACTCTGTAGCCACATAGTCAGGATTGACGGCTTCAATCTGTTTAAAGAGGCTTGAGCCAATCTTTTGCGAGCGTTCATAGTTCTCTTTTTTAAAACCATAAGTGCCCGCGATGCCACAACACTGACTCTCTAACATCATAAAATCGATGCCCGGAATCATCTGCAGCAAACGAACAGAATAAGGAACCCAGCCCATTCGTTCCATGTGACAGGCGGTGTGGTAGGCAATTTTCTCTTTGAAATCCTTGCGAAAGACAAGTTTAATCTCTCCGGCATCCACCTTTTGGCAGAGCCAACGCAAGGCCAACATCAAATGATCGCGCACGTCGGCATTGTCGATGTGCAACAAATGTTGGTATTCATCGCGCATGGTGAGCGTGCAAGTAGAGCTCACCGTGAGCACAGGTTCATCGCGTTTCACAGCTTCGCGCATCGCGTTTATATTCACTTCACCCTGTTTTTTAGCCTGCCCCGATAGCCCATTGGCAATCAACGCCACACCGCAACATTTCTCTTTCGACAGCAGACGCACCCCATAACCGCAGGCATTCATCAACTTCACCAAATCCTTACTCAACTGAGGATAGTTATAATTGGCATAACACCCATGGAAAAAGGTCACAAACCGATGATACTGTTCTTGCTCATGAGCATGCTTCTTATACCATTGTTCAAAGGTTTGGAAAGCATAAGAGGGGAACGTGCGATGCTTGTCAATGCCCATCACGCTGTGCAACACTGCTTTCATGGGCTTCAATCCCAAAGCAAAATTGGTTAAAGGTGCAAAAGTATGTGCCAACGTACCCACGAAATCGGTGTTGGCTAACATGCGATCACGCAGGCTGGGCGTGTGCGTACTGTAATCGATTCGCGCCGCTTGAATGAGGTCTCCCACCAGCACATGCTCGGGACAAGCCACCTCACAACGCTTGCAATTCAAGCATAATTTCAGGGCTTCATTAAAATATTCCGCACCTTTTAAGCGGTAACGCTCCTGATCGGGACCCGCTTGTTTGGGGCCGGGATATTGAGGTTCCACGGCCGACACTGGGCAATAAACCGTACAGATGGAGCATTTCAGACACTGCTCAAAATTCAATTTGCTTTTACTTTCTATTTGTGTAGCTTCTACCATCGCTTTTATTTCTTTAGAATGTTGTGGGCAACTTGCAATGCGGTGAGCATAGAGACCCCCGTTCCATCGGCCAATTTGAACGCATTATGACCGCTAAGAATAGAGCCTGCCGCATATAAATTGGTTTGAACACGCCCCTCGCGGCTCACTAAAAATTGGGAATCGGTGTGCACACCAAACTTCATATAGGGCTGTTCGTCATAGACATAGGCCGCAGTCCAAGCCGAACGATCCTGCACGGCATCGACATCGGCGTGGAAAATAGGCTCATAGACTTCGTTGTAATTGCTCTTTAAACCACGACTTTGGAATGAACCCGAAGCCAAAACGAAATCGTCGGCATAGAGTTTCTCCTCGACCATCTTCTCCGTTTGTACGGCTACGAGACGATTGTCCTCGAAAACACCTGCACAAACCGTGTCGCTCAACACATACAAACCGCCTAACTGCTGGAAATATTGACGCAACTTGGTTTGAATATGTACGCCCGGAACCGAGGGCGGCATGGTGGCAACATAGTGCAACGCATGCCGAACATGCTGCTGAAGGTGCGCTCTGGCAGCGTCATCGGCTAAGCCTAACACCGACGGAAGCAGCAACACCTCGCCTTGAATAGAGAGGGCATTGAGCGCCTGTGCCACCTCGTCTAACCCCGTTTCATCGGTCAACACCTTTGCAATGTTCGTAGCCCGCATCTCAGAAGGACTTTTTCGTGCTTCCTCTAACGCTTTCGTTGTGAAAGTTTGCACATCGACCGCCACGCCCATGCGCTGCAAGTTGGCACTCAAAAAAGCTACGGGCATATCCAAGAAACCGGCGATGTTGGCAATGGTTACACGCTTCCAAGGCAATGTTTCGGGCGCAGTGCTTTGCACGAGTCCGTCCATTGTGAGCCAAGCGGGTTTGTTGATGCCGATGGGTGAAAGCCGATAGTGATTGGCTTCTGCACTGCCTTTCATCACAAGGCCTGCCGCATTGAGCAGCGATTTAGCCTCTTTTGCCAAGCAATCTATTGCATTTAGCTTGTGAAAAGGGTGCATATTACTGAGTAAAGGGATAGCTTTTAAGGGCGCATCCACCAAGTCCCCGTTTTCGTCATAGCCCAACAACTCGAGCGAACCCGAATTGAAATGCAACGTGCTTTGCCCTGCATTGATGATGGCAACACGTTGCTTTTGCTGGGCTAAAGCAATGCCACAGGTGAGTCCTGACAGCCCACCACCGATGATAATTGTATCAAATTTCATTTTGCAACCTCCTTCTTTTCGTCTGCCACCTGATTAAAGCCGCAAAGACTCTCATAAATCATGCCCGTGAGTTGTGCCTCGTTCAGCGTGTCACCCCACGCCACAGGGCGTATGCCTTTCCACCGTTCGGCCATGAAAGCTGTTAAATCCTGCATGCCTTTCTGCGCGGGAGTGTCGCCCACTTCGCACAACACATTGGCACCACGGCAGGCACATAGTTCGCCTTGGCAAGTGCCCATGCCGAGCCGTGTGCGACGACGTAAATTAATAATATGGTGTACATGCAACTGTTCCACAGCGAATTTCACTTCGCCGACGGTCACATTCTCGCACTCACAAACCAAGGCTTTGTCTTCAATGGCTTGCTGACGAATGCTCGAAGTCATCGTGCCATGACGTCCTTCCATCACCCGTTGACTATATTCATAGCTCGTCTTGCTGGTCTTTTCGGTGAGCACCGAGGTCTCAGAGCCGGGCAACGGGGTGGTAGCCGTTTCGCATTTCTTGTCGATGCCCAACTTTTTGCAGGCCAAATCGGTAGCCAACTCGGCCATCATGCGGTAGGTCATCATCTTGCCTCCCGTGATGGTGATGAAGCCCTTGAGACCATCACGCGTCTCATGATCTAACAAAACGATGCCACGACTGATGCTTCTTCCCGACGGATCGTTGTCGGCTGCCACCAAAGGACGCACGCCCGTGTAAGCGCGGAGAATGCGCGTTGATGCCAAAGCGGGTGCCAACTTCTCGCCCTCCTTAATCAAGATGTCCACCTCTTCGGGCGTCACTTGCAGGTCGTCAACCGTTTCAAAAGGCACGCGATCACTGGTGGTTCCAATGACACAAACGGTATCATCGGGCACAAGAATATCGGCATTAGCAGGCTTTCGGCAACGGTTGATCACCATTTGGTTGACCCGATGGCCAAAAATGAGCAGCGTACCTTTCGCCGGGAACATATTAACGCCCACGCCAGCCATGACAGAAAGCTGATGACCCCAGATGCCGGCGGCGTTGATAACGAGCTGAGCACGTTGCTCAAACGCTTCACCTGTGAGGTTGTTGCGCAACCGAACGCCCTTCATTTCGCCATTTTCCACCACGAAACCCACCACTTCATGATAGGTCAAAGCATCGGCACCATGGCGACGGGCATCAAGCACATTGGCCACAGTGAGGCGGAAAGGGTCGATGGAAGCATCGGGAACACGCACGGCACCCGTGAGTGAAGGGTTCACCGATGGTTCGATACGGCGTGCCTCTTCGGGCGAGATGATGTCGGCACGAATACCCGCTTCTCGACAAGCCGCTACAAATGTGGCCTGATAATTGAGATCATCTTCGGGCAGCGTAATGAATAAACCATCGGTCTCATCCACGCAATGTCGGGCAATTTTCCGCAGAATCATGTTTTCAACAATGCACTCTCTTGCCGACTCTTTATCGGTAACAGCATAGCGTGCACCACTATGAAGCAAACCATGATTGCGGCCGGTTGCACCATTGGTGAAGTCAAATTTTTCGACCAGCAACACCTTTAATCCCCGCATCGCACAATCTCTTGCCGTGCCTGCGCCGGTAATTCCGCCACCAATCACAATGACATCATAAGTTTGTTCTCTATTCTTTTTCATTGAATGACATTTTTATGCTTACCCGAAAAAATATTGCGTTGCAAAAATATTCGAAGCGTTTAAACTTGCAAAACGAAACGTTCTTGCGTTCTTTCGAAGCAAAGATAGCTTTTATTTGGTTGCACCGACACTTTTATTATTATTATTTAACGAAATAATTTCTGCCACGGGGTGTGCTTTTCTGTACTCACCCGTCACACAATCCTTTTTTTGTTAAGGTTTTGTTAAACACTTCGGTTTGAAACCATTCTTTCGGGAAAAGCGCTATTTTTGTGAGGAAAATAAAAACCAAAAACTGTTCTTGACATGACAAAAGAGGAAAGACATAACGCCATTTTGGAGCAATTGCTCAAAACAGATGCTATTTTAGTGTCCGACTTATCCGACCGTTTGCAAGTCTCTTCGGTCACCATTCGCAAAGATTTAACCGATTTAGAAAAGGCCGGGAAGCTCTATCGCAGCCACGGAAAAGCCATTGCCATCAACCCTTTTGCCGGCAATCGCACCGTGAACGAGAAAGAAAAGCTCTATCCCGAGGAGAAATATAACATCGGAATGGAGGCGGCAAAGTTTATCGAGCCCAACGATTCGATTATCCTTGCATCGGGAACCACCATCCATGCCTTTGCCCATTGCATCAAACCTGCCCATAAACTCACGGTGGTTTCGGCATCGCTTCAGGCCTCCATCGCCCTCTCACAGGAGGACAATATCGACATCATTCAGTTGGGAGGCATGCTGCGTCACAGCAGTGAATCGGTGGTGGGCGAATACAGTGAAAGCATTTTGGCGGGCTGTTCGTTCAGCAAATTATTTATGGGTGTCGACGGCATCGACCTCGATTTCGGCTTCACCACGACCGACATGCGCGAGGCTCACCTTAACCAACAGATGATGAAGGCCGCACAAAAGACCATCGTTCTGGCCGATGCCTCGAAGTTTGGCCGGCGCGGATTTGCCAAGATCAGCAACATGGAAGACGTGGATGTCATCATCACCGACGCACACATCAAGGCGATGGACAAGCTGCGCATCGAAGAAATGGGCATCGAACTGGTGATTGTGGGCGCAGAAGCGTAGAGGCAACGCCACGAAATCCACCGCAAACGAAAATTCCTTCTCACCGACACCGATCATCACGGGGTGAGAAGGATTTTTTTTACGCCGCTGATGACAACCGACATTCACTCATCAGGCCACGGAAACGGTTTCCCTGTAGCCGCAGAACACGGACGCTGTGCCTGCATATCGCGCAACCGTTTGCCCAAGAGCGCAGCCAATTCGCGCACCTTTTGGGGTTGTTGAGCTGCCAAATCGTGCTGTTCGCCCACGTCGTCGGGCAGATGATAAAGCTCCTTTCGACCCGTCTTATAATTATAAATGAGTTTCCATTCGCCCAGCCGAATGGCGCAATTCAAGTTAATGCCTGCCCCCTTGCCATCCCAGATGTTTGGAAAATTCCACACCAACGGGCGCACCCTCGTTGGCTTTTGCGGCGCACACAGCAGCGGAACGAGCGATTGTCCGTCGAGCGTTTGCGGCACCTTGGCCTGTCGAATGCCCGCCATTTCGAGCAGTGTGGGGTAAAGATCTTCGATGATGATAGGCGTTTTGTTGCGCGTGTTAGCAGCCACTTTGCCCGGCCACCGCACGATGAACGGCACCCGAATGCCACCCTCATATAACGACCCTTTGCCACTTTTGAGCGGCGCATTCTGCGTGTCGGGCGGGCCTTCGCGCCACGCTTGCGATGCTGCCAGCCCACCATTGTCGCTCATGAAGATGAGGATGGTGCGCTCGGCCTCACCATTCGCATCCAACCAGCGCATCACATCGCCCAAACTCTTGTCCATCCCCGCAATCAACGCCGCATAAGCCGCCGCCTTGTCAGATAGCCCTTTGCGCACATATTGCGGATAAAAGCGCATGTCCTTGTCGATGGGAATGTGCAAAGCATAGTGCGACAGATACAAATAAAACGGCTGCCCATAGCGCTTGGCCTTGTCCAACGCCCGCAAAGCCTCCTGCGTCAGCGCCTCGGTGGCAAATGTTCCCGTGCCCCAATAGCGCTCCAAACCGGGGATGGCGTTGAGCGCCAAAGGCCGTCCGTCGCGCGAATGACCATAGTTTCGTTCACTCAGATAGGTCGCCAAACCGCCCGCCGCACTACCCGTGATGTTGACTTCGAAACCAAAATGGCACGGATTTTCTCCCGGTGTGTCTATCGCTCCCCAATGCGCTTTGCCGCAATGAATGGTGTGGTAGCCCGCATGCTTCAGCAGTTGTACAAACGAAAGGGCCTGCGTCGTGCGCTCCACCCCGCCACACTGTGCAATGCCATTGCAATTCCAATCGGGCAAGACCACGCCCTCCTCCTGCCCATCCGTCGGCTTGTCGCGCTGCAAAGTCCAGTTCGTCACCCTGTGCCGCGCCATATTCATGCCCGTCATCAGGCTGCATCGCGACGGCGAACTCACCGGAGCCGCATAGGCATCGGTAAACAACATGCCCGACTGAGCCAAACGTTCCATGTTGGGCGTGTCGTACATGCGGTTGTAATCCGTCACCACCTCAGCGAAAGGCACCGACGTGTCTTGCCACCCCATGTCGTCCACCATGAACAAAATAATATTGGGTCGGCGCTCCTGCTGTTGTGCATAGAGCGGTCCTATGCCCGCCAAGGCCACGCCCACCACTGCACTCATCCGTTGTTTCTTCATTTCATCATCGTTTAGGACATCGCAAAGATAAGCAAAAGAAACGAATTGCGCCCGATTCAGCCCATGGAAAATGCCGTGAACAAACGGTATACACATAGGGAATTGAGACCTGCAGGATATTCTATTAAGACACATCTTAAATGCTCTATACCTATGAGGATTATATAAAATTCCTCAATTTCGCAGCATTATTCCTTGTGATGTACTTTTATATATCCCCTTAACTCCGCAGCATAAAATCTTGTGAGAACTCCAAGTGCCTGAGAAACAATATCCTCAAAACACTTGGATTTCTTAAAAGATTTTATGCTGCGGAATTAAGGTAATGCAAAGATAAGAATTATGTTGAGCTTACACACTTTTTTTAGACACTATCGAGGTACGTACCTTTAGTTACATGATGAGTGCTTGTTGGTATCGTATTTTTATTCGATTACACACATAGCAACCTTCTTATCCTGATTTTATAGTTAAAATGCGTAATAAATGTTAACGCCGAAAGGTTTGTAATGAAATAAAACCTATCTTTGTTTCGAATTGAACGCGAACTGATTTTGAAATGTAAGTATTAGGTAATGATAACCTGTTTTTGATGGGTTGAATTTAGCTTTCGCTTGAAGCCTTTTACTTTTCACTGCATAATCGCTTCCTATGGTATGTGCAAGGCATGTGCATGGTGCGTGGTTTTAGCGTGATGGCATGATAAGTTGGTTTTCTTTTAACAATCGCATACGAATAAACAATTTATAATATGTGGAGACTTTTGACACCGCCAGCCTATAAAACAGAACAGACTGGACCTGAAGCCGACGCGAAATACAAGCGTTTGCGTTGGCAAGTTTTCTTGGGTATCTTTATTGGATATGCAGGATTTTACATCGTTCGTAAGAACTTTTCGATGGCCATCCCGATGTTGGCCGACTTTGGTTTTGAGAAAGGTGAATTGGGCGTAGTGCTCTCTATGAACGCTATTGCCTATGGCTTTTCTAAGTTTATCATGGCCAGCATATCCGATCGGAGCAATGCACGTGCATTTCTTCCGTTGGGATTGACGATGGCTGCCATTTCAATGTTGTTTATGATTGTGCCGATTCAATGGATTGGTGCGGAGCATAAGTCATTGGCTATTGTGCTGATGGCAGCGCTAAACTTCCTTGTAGGATGGTTTAATGGTATGGGATGGCCTCCGTGTGGGCGTGTGATGACCCACTGGTTCTCGATTAAAGAGCGTGGCACTTGGATGTCATTTTGGAACTGTGCGCACAACGTTGGCGGTGCCCTTGTGGGGCCAATGGCCGTATATGGTGCGTTGTGGTTTGGCTCTTGGTTCTATGGAGCCGATGAAAAGCGTTACTTTTTGATTGGTACTTATGCCTTTCCTGCAGCCGTAGCGGTGCTCATTGCTATTGTAGCTTATCTCATGATTCGCGATACACCGCAATCGTGTGGGCTGTCATCTATCGAAAAATGGAGTGGCGTTGCCTCGAAAAATTATAATGAAAAGGCCGAAGAAGTGCTGTCAACCAAAGAGATATTCAAGGTGGTATTGGGCAACAAATTCTTATGGTATATCGCCTTTGCCAACGCCTTTGTCTATATGGTTCGCTATGGATGTTTGGACTGGGCACCCACGATATTAACCGATAAAGGCGTTGACATTAAGAGCGCAGGATGGGCTTATTTTGCCTATGAAATGGCGGCTATTCCCGGCACAATCATTTGCGGTTGGTTGTCAGATCGCTTCTTCCATGGGCGCAGAGCCTTGCCAACGATTATCTTTATGGCCTTAGTGGCTATCGCTATCGTGGTGTATTGGCAGAACCTTGACAACGTAAATATCGTTGTTGGCTGTTTGATTGCCATTGGTTTCTTTATCTATGGCCCGGTGATGTTGATTGGTGTGCAGGCTTTAGACTTAGCACCTAAGAACGCAGCAGGCACCGCTGCCGGCCTAACGGGCTTCATGGGCTATGTGCTTGGCACCGCTTTGTTGGCGAATATTGTGATTGGTTATGTGGCCGACACTGCCGGATGGGACTGGACTTTCATTCTTTTGATTGTAGCCTGTGGCCTGTCTGTGCTCTTTATGGGGCTCACCTATCGCGAGGAACAATATTTGGTTGAGAAGCAAAACAGCGCAGAAAAGAAATAAAACAACGTATTTAAGAAACAGTCTTCGTGGCTTGTGGGTGGGGAAGGCGGTGTCGTGTTGAGCGACTGCTGCAGCTTTCTCCCACAAGGGATACGCTGATGACGACTCGAATCAATATAATAGTAACTTAAATAGCAAAAAAATGAAGAAATTTTATCGACTGAGTTATGCCGGTATCGCTGCCGCACTGCTTTTGGCATCGTGCGCGGACGAGCAACAATTTACCAGCCCCAACGCAGATGCTAAGCGCATAGACGTTCAGAAAATCTCGGATGAGATGGCTAAGGTGCGCGATTATGTGCCACTTTATGCTTGTGTGGCACACCGTGGTTCTACTTTCTGGGCACCCGAAGAGACCGAGGCTGCCTGGCGATGGGCACGCGAAATGGGAGCCGATTATTTGGAAAGCGATTTGCAAGTGACGAAAGATGGTGTGGTTTTGGCCAACCATGATGAGAATTTGCGTCGTACAACCAACATCGAAGACATCTTCTCGGATGCGGTTCCCACGATTCGTAAAGACTTTTATCGCAGCTTCCGCAACTCTGATGGCACGCAACATTTCAGCGAAGCTGATATTGAAGCCCAATACAAGCGCGATGCACACGACTTCCGCACCAACTACACCATGTCTTATTACTATGCAGAGTTATTGATGTTGGATGCCGGAAAATGGTTTAATGATGCCAATAAAGAACAGCAACGCAGTGCTTTTGCGGCGCGTAACAATGGCCGAATCGACTATAGTTTGGGTTATCCTAAGATTATATATTCCGATGGTCAGTATGTTTCTGCCCTGCAAGATCAAATCAATTATGCAATGGGTAAGAAGCTCAACCGCGATGCTAACGGGCGCCGTGTGCTCACCTATAAGATTAAAAGTGAGTATGCCAACATGACCTTGCAACAGATTTACAATGCCGCAAAGGCTGCTGTGAAATGCGATGACCCATCGGTTGTGGGCAGCAAGGCAAGCAAATACATGGACTTTGTGGAATATAGTTTCGGCGATAAGAATGGTTCTACGGCCTATGTCAACGACAATATGGATCGCGGAAACCGTCCTGGTATCTATCCCGAGTTCAAAGAATCGTGGCTTAACCCCAAGGATATTGAAATCCGTGTGTACAACATCCTGAATGATTGGGGTTGGAACATCATCACACAACCTGCTGCTGCCAACACTCCTTTTTATGTGCATGGCAAGGTGAATGTGGGCAACACCAACGGAAAAGTCATTCTCCAGACCTTCTCTTTCGATGCTTTGCGTCGTGCATACAACGTGTTTAAGGGAAAGATTCCCATGTGTTATCTGCTTTGGACAGGCGATCCTGCAGGACCAACCGACTTGGCTTACAACACACCTACAGGCTATGCCGACTTCATTAAGTATGCCGAAGACTATGGCGCACACATCATTGGCCCCTCGATTGCAGGTGCTCCCAACAATTATCCCGAACTCAATAATCCCTGGTCGGCTTATTTAGTCCGCAAATCGGGCATGCTCAATCACCCCTATTCATTCGACTCTGATGCACAGATGAAGAAATATATGGGTTATTATGTGAATTTCTATGGGGCAAATCCCACGCAGTTCGACGACCTCTTGAATGTTGTTGTTCCTGCAACCACCCACACAACCTTCCAAGGAACCAGCTCGCATCCCGTGTATATGGATGGCTTCTTCACCAATCGTTCAGAGATTTCATTGCTCTATATGATTGAGAATGGTTTCCGTTGCAATGCAAAGTTGAACAATCCTTTCCATCCCGGACAGTATTATGACAACTCACAAGCTCCCGCAACCGTGCCTAATGCCGAAGATGTGCTCACGCAGTTGGGTTATTAAGGCGAATGAGATAAATAGAAATTGACAAACGAAAAGAATAAATTGACGATGAAAAAATATTTATTATTGCCTGCAATGGCACTCTGCACCCTATCCGTTTGTGCACAAGATTTTGATTCTAAGCCAACGATTTCGGTGAACAATGAGCAAGAAGACTTGCACTTTACCGTGGGCGCACGCTTCATGGCCGATGCAGCTTACTACCATTCTGACTTCACACCGTTGCATAGTGGCGCCGCATTGACCGATGCACGCATCCGCACTTCGTTGCGCTATCAGAACTGGTATTTCTATGCTGACTTTGGATTTGGTGATGGAAAATTCAGTCAAAAGAACATCTTTGTGCGCTATGCACAGAAGGATAGCCATGACAATCAGCATGCAGTGCAGGCAGGTTACTTCGTTGATCCTGCCGCATCTATGGCACGCATCACCTCATTGGGTAGCTATCACTTCATCTCTCGCGCCGGAGCTACCAACGCATTGGGTGAAGGTCGTGAGTTGGGGTTGACCTATAAGTTCACCAATCCCCATTTCTATGCCAATCAAGGTGTGTTTGTAGAGAACCAATATAATAAGGTGGCGGCAGGTTTCAACGGCATTGTTTTGGCCGGACGTTATCTCTATCGTCCCATCGCCGAGGAGAATTCTACGTTGGCTGTGGGTGGAAACATTCGCTATCAGCACGTGGGACATGGTGTTGTTGAGAACAACATCTTGAAGAAAACCCTCGATTTGGGACAGACCATGGAGACCTTTGTTGACAACACGCAGCAGTTTGTGTCGTGCAATCTGCCATGGGTCAACAATGTGGTTGACGCAGGTGCCGAAGTGTTGTATCATCAACAGAACTTCTTTGTGCGTGGTGAATATCTCTATAAGCACGTCACCAAGAAGCGCGATTCGCGCACAGTCTTTGAGGCTTCGAATGATAACATCGACACCTGGGGCACACTTGACGCATGGGAAGAGGCCAATCCGTTGCGCGCAAACAACTTCCACAGTGGCTATCTCGAGGCAGGTTATTTGATTTTCGGTAAGGCCTATCGTTATGATTCCAACGAAGGTGTGCTGAAAGGGCTTGGCGAGAAGTCGCTCGAAGTGGTGGGACGTTTCAACTATACGAGTTTGAACGACCGCAACAAAGGCGAATACTATTCTATTGGTCGCAATCAATACTATCCCTCAGGCTACATGGAAGACTATCCTTATAAGTCAACCAGTGTGGGCGGTGGTGCCGTTCGTTCCTACACTTTAGGTTTGAACTACAGCTTCAATCGTTTCGTTCAGGTGATGGTCGACTACACCTATCACCGTTTGAGCAAGGACTTCTTGCCCTATGACAAGAATGTTCATCAAGTACAAGGACGCTTACAGTTTGTATTCTAACATCGCATAAGACAAGATGGGGGCAGAATGCTCTTTGTATTTTGCCCCACTTTGTCTCCTAATATAGTGCACATTACGGCACAAAACAGCAGCTATTGCTATCCTTTTAACGCTAAAACATTTCGCCATGCCTACTATATGTATCGCCAGCCTTTGAGTGTTTTTGTTACAATTTATTTTTTATTTCAAAAAAAAGCATTACCTTTGCCGCCGATAAAACAGCAAAGTGTGTGCAAATGCAAACAAAAAATAATTTTTCAAGCAGCGTAAGTTTTAACATCTTTTATTTGGTAGAACCAAATAAAAGTGTAACACACACACACACACACACACACATTCTACCCGTCTAAGTCCCTGTACAAAGGCGATTGTAGTGCGCCTGGCGCGGGCTGCCGGCCGACCGTTTCAAGCATCTGCAAAGAGCTTTCAAAGCTCTTTGCAGATGCTTTTTCGCGTGCGTGTAACTGAACCTGTGAAGCAAGAAATCAATAGTAGTAAATATAATCATTTAAACAGAACAAGAAAATGAAGAAAAAATTGTATGAAACACCTGCATGTACGGTCATTCCGTTGGCAACAGAGTACGCGTTATTAACAAAAAGTCCCGTGGCACGTCCCGGTGGTGGTGGTGAAGCAGGTCACAAAGGTAGCGTCAGCGTAGGAGACTTTGAAGATGGTGACAGTGAGGAAATCGAAGATGAAGATTAATAGCTGTGGCAAATGAATGGAGTAAAAATAAAAGGAACAACAAAAATGAAGATTAAAAATAAGTTGAGCAACGAGGTATGGAGCAGACTTCGCAACCGAGGTTTGCTTGTTGCCGTTGGTGCTGCTGCTCTTTTAGCTGCTGCTTGTGCCGACGATGATTTAGCAACCGACCAACCCGGCAAGCACACCGGAATGGCGTTGGCATTCAATGTGAGCGACGCACAAATGGAAGATTTGGAGCAAGCCCATGCCAAAGGTGTAACGCGCAGCCTGAGCAATCAGCCTGTTTCTGCGACCTACCTTGTACCCCAAAGACTTGAAGCTACGGGCGACAATCCCCATGATTTCTGCCTGATTGAGTCGACCGTTGAGGGCCTTAACCCCGTGAAAGTGGATGCGAAGACGCGCGGAACGATTCTCACCGCCAGCACACTTGGCACCTTCTCTTCGATTGGCTATCGTGCGGCAAGTCCTACGGCTGCATCCAATCCTAACACAGCGCTGTTGTGGTTTCATGGTGAAAAGACTAATCCCGATGGCACGTTGGTAAGTCGTTACGACTGGGATTGGCCCGTAAATGTTTATGGTCGCTTCTATGCTGTGTCGCCCGAAGCTACTGCTGCCAATGGCATCACACTCTCACCGAGCAACTATGCGCAGGTGCCTTATGTTGATTTTGAGGTAAAGAGCAATGTGGTTGACCAAGTAGACTTGATGACAGCCTGCTCGGGTGAGGTGCACTATGAGCATGGCAACGACCCCACGAGCAACCTCA
>ERZ772807.375-NODE-375-length-27673-cov-4.392172_pt1 | contig 27673 bp, 18 predicted proteins | sample MGYA00511472_ERZ772807 | MGnify/ENA primary metagenome ERZ772807 (study PRJEB29015, sample SAMEA2737947) | human oral metagenome | biome: human oral; feature: human-associated habitat; material: dental | place: China | collected 2039 ... | reverse complement strand
CGCCTGTGCGCGCTTTCTTATCAACTCTTCGATCTGCGCCCTTTGCTGCTCGCTCACGCCGAAGCGAAAGTATTCGGTCTCATCCTCATATAAAATTCCAAGCGTCTGCTTCGCAAATTCTAAATTTGCGGCGATTTGAGCCTTTAGCGCCTTGTCTTTTGGCGCGCGATCTAGCGCTTCGTTCGCGCTTGCTACGAAGTTACCTAGCACCGCAAGCGCGCCTGAGGTGTTAAGATCGTCGCTTAAAAACTCCATCATCTCTGATCTAAATTTAGCCTCCGCAGCAGGCAGCTCGGACGTGGAATTTTGCCCCGCAGCGGGAGCTAAAACGTCACGGACGCGCTTTTTAAGGCGGTAAATTTTATCTAGCCTCTTTTTGCTCGCAAGCAGATCGGCTATCGAATAATTAAAATTTGCCCTGTAATGCGAGCTTAAGAGATAAAATCTCAGCGCCTCGCCGGGTGCGATTTTTAGGGCATCTCCTACAAAAAATGAGTTGCCGAGGCTCTTGCTCATCTTTTCGTTATTTACTTGCACGAAGCCGTTGTGAAGCCAGTATTTACTTAGTGCTCTATGGCGGGCGCAGCGGCACTGCGCGGCTTCGTTTTCGTGATGCGGGAAGAGCAGATCGGCGCCGCCTGCGTGAATGTCGATGCAAAAATGCGGATCGCCGCTATCAAGGTGCGCCAAAATCATCGCGACGCACTCGCTGTGCCAGCCGGGACGCCCTTTACCAAACGGGCTATCAAACCAATTCTCGTCAAATTTCCACAGCACGAAGTCCTTCTCGTCGTGCTTGGCATCGTTTGAGGCGACGCGGGCGATGTTTTTGCCGGCGCCCTCTTTTTTGCCGCTAAGGCTTAGATAATCCCCGTCCTTGCGCGTGTCGAAGTAGATGCCGTCACCTGCGATCTCGTAGGCAAAGCCTTTTTGAAGAAGCGAGGATATGAGCTCGCAGATCGCGGCGATATTTTCGGTCGCTTTGGGCGAAATGCTCGCGTCCGCGACGTTTAGCGCGCTCATATCCTGCAAATATCTGCGGGTATAAAGCTCCGTGATCTCCCCCAGACTCTTGCCGGTTTCCGCCATCTTTTTTAAAATTTTATCGTCGATGTCGGTGAAATTTCGCGCAAATTTTACCTCATAGCCCTCCGCTTGCAGTACGCGGCGCAGCAGATCGAAGCTCACGGCGCTTTTTGCGTGCCCCAAATGCGCGTCGTCATAGACGGTCGGACCGCAGGCGTAAATGCGCGCCAACCCCTCGCTAATGGGCTTAAAAGGGAGCTTCTTTTTGCTCAAACTATCATAAATTACCATAATACAAGCCTTTTAAAATGTATAAAATCGCCGCTTCGCCCGCACAAAGCGCCGCGATCGCAATAATTTTTTTTGCGCGGATTATAGCCAAAAAGTTATTAAATCCAAAAAAATAGAGATTAAAGCCGAGCAGAAACGCCCCCGTTATCGTGCTTGCAAACGCAAGCCCCACCGCTCCGAAGGGTTTAAAAAACAGCGCGCACAAAGCGACGTTTATAAAGACGCACCAGATCGAAATTTTCGCGCTTAGCTTCTGCTTCATATTCGCATACAGCCAGTGCGAAAAAATCCTAGACAGTCCAAACGGCACGAGCCCCACCATATACGCGCCGAGAACTGCGGCACATTCGATGGAATTTTGGCGGGTAAATTCTCCGCGCTCAAATAGCAGCTGCGTGATCTCGTTTCGCAGCATCACGCCGCCTATCGCAGAGAGCCCGAGCAGCGCCAAAAGGAAGTAAAATCCGCGCTCCACAAGCGCCAGAGCCTGTGCGTCGTCGTGAGCTTTTACAAATTTGCTCATGCGCGGAAAGATCGCCGTGCTAAGCGCGATCGCAAAAAGCGCGAGCGGCAGCTGAAATATGCGGTTGGCGTAGTATAGATAGCTGATACTACCGCTAGCAAGGAAGCTCGCAAAGAAGGTATCTATAAACGAGCTTAGCTGAAGCGCCGATGCACCGAGCACGCCCGCGAAAAAATTTTTATAAAAGCCCTGAGTTTGCGGCTTATCACCCCGCGCAAGCCGTGCAAAGCCGCCCGTTAAGACGCGTAGCATGCCGGTGAACTTCAGCGCATAAACGTGCACCGCAAGCTGTAAAAGCCCGCCCGCTACGACGCCGAAGCTAAGATAGAGCACCGCCGTGGCGCCGTCTTTGCCGCGAGCTAGCAGAAGCGCCGCGATCATCGCTAAATTTAAAAGCGCGGTCGAAAACGCCGTCGTAGCGAAGTGGTCGCGATACTGAAGCAGCGAGGCAAAGAGCGTAACGACGAAGATAAACGTGAGGTAGAAAAAATTTATCCGCACGTACGGCACCGCAAGACCGATCTGCTCGGCGCTAAATCCGTATGCCAAAACTTTAGTAAAAACGGGCGCGGCGAGCAGCACGAGCGCCGTTAAAAGCGCGATGAAAATGCTAAATTTAATAAGCACCGCTGCGGCAAAAATTCCTTTTTTACGCGCGGCGGTAAAGCTAGGCAAAAACGCCTGCGTAAAGGCTCCCTCGCCGAATAGTCTGCGGAAAAGATTGGGCAGTTTAAACGCTACGAAAAACAGATCGCTGTAAATCCCCGCGCCCAAAACCGATGCGGTAAGCAGGTCGCGCACGAAACCCAAAACTCGCGAAACCAGCGTGCCTGCGCTATTTGTAAAAAAGCCTCTGAGCATAAATCTCCATTAAATTTTATAAAATGCCAAGGTTGATTATATTATAATTTCCCCTATTTTTTGATTTTGGAGAGAAATTTTTGCGGAATTTAGCCTTTTCGCTCGAAAGCTCGGGCGGGAAAAATACTCTATCGCTACGCGGGCAGTGGAACTACAAAAGCTCGCGATCGCAGCTGCTTGCACTAAAAAAAGCGGTAAAAAATCTAAACGAGCTGGAGCTAAGCTTAAGCGAAATTTCAAATTTAGACTATTTCATGGCGCTGATGATCAAAAACGCCCTTGCCGGCAAGCGGGTTAGCCTTGTGGAGGATAGCTGCAAAGCCGCCAAAATTCTAAGCTTTATGGATGATAAAACGATCGATTTTAGCTACGTACCCGAATCTCGCAGGCTAAATTTTTTAGCGCAGATCGGACTTTATTGTCATCTTGGAATTTTAGGCTTGCTAAGCCTTGCTAGCTTTTTGGGCGAGTTTTTCTCCAAACTCGCGGCTTTTGTAATTCATCCGATGAAATTCCGTTTCAAAGAAACCGTAAATTTCATCAAAGATAGCGGCATAGACGCGCTTTTCATCGTCTCGCTGACGGCGTTTTTGATCGGCATCGTGCTTGCTTACATCGGCTCGGATATGCTTTCTAAATTTGGCGCCAGCATCTATATCATCGATATAATGGGCGCTTTGACGCTTCGTGAGGTAGCACCTCTAATCGCCGCTATCGTTATCGCGGGTCGCTCGGCTTCGAGCTTTACAGCACAGATCGGCGTGATGAAGATCACCGAAGAGATCGATGCGATGAGGACGATGGGCTTTGATCCGTTTTATTTTCTTGCGATGCCGCGCATTATCGCGATGGTACTAATCATGCCGCTAGTCATTTTTATCGCAGATTCGGTAAGTATTTTTGCTCAGATGATCGTGTGTGACGCGTATTTAGACATAGCCTTTAGCGATTATTTGGATAGATTTAAGGCTTCTGTAGAGCTTAGGCATTTTTTAGTAGGTATAATTAAAGCGCCGTTTTTCGGGGCATTCATTGCTATCATCGGCTGCATGCGGGGTTTTGAGGTCAAAGGAAATACCCAAAGCATCGGCGAATACACTACCATTAGCGTCGTAAACGCGATATTTTGGGTCATTGCGATCGACGCGGTATTTGCGGTTTTGTTTTCGGAAATCGGGCTATGAGCGAGCAAGTGCAATCTAGTGGGACCTCCAAAATCATAGTCGCGCGCGATGTTACTACCGCGTACGGATCGCGCGTTATGCACGATAGCGTGAGCTTTAGCGTCAAAAAGGGTGAAATTTACGGCTTCTTAGGCGGCAGCGGCAGCGGTAAAACGACGCTGATGAAAACTCTCATATTTTTAAAGCGCCCGCAAAGCGGCGAGATTAAAATTTTCGGACGCGATATTTGGCGCGCGAGCGAGGCGGAGCAAAACGAGATCCGCCTAAAATGCGGCGTGATGTTTCAGTTCGGCGCGCTTTACAGCTCGATGAGCGTGCTCGAAAACGTAGGCGTGCTGCTGCGCGAATACTCTAAATTTAGCGAGCGCGAGATAGATGAGCTATCGATGTTTTGGATCCAAAAGGTGGGACTTAAAAAAGAGGCTGCCGCGCTTAGGCCAAACGAGCTTAGCGGCGGTATGAAAAAGCGCGTGGCGCTGGCTCGCGCGCTAGCACTTAGCCCTGAAATTTTATTTTTGGACGAGCCAAACTCGGGGCTTGATCCGCTCAGCGCCAGAGCCCTTGATAGGCTTGTTTGCGAGCTTAGAGACAGCCTCGGCGTCACGGTCGTGATGGTGACGCACGACGTGGATAGTATCTTTGACATTTTGGATCGGTTTTTGATCGTGGATAATCAAAAAATCGCCTTTGAAGGAAGCATCGAGGAGATTTCAGGCTTAAAGAATAACCCGCTTGAAGAGCTATTTAAGATGCGGCAAAGGGATTGAGCTTTGAAATTTAGCGAGCCGAAATATAGCTCGCGGCGGGTAAAATTTAGATAGGTAGGAGCTGAAATTTTAAAATAGCAGCGGAAGAATTTTAAATTTTAAACCTAGCGAGGAATTCCGGGCTCCGCAGGGCTTAAATTTTAAAATTTAGACCTTAGCGGCTCAATCGAAATTTTAAAATTTAGGCGGGTCGTATTTAAGGGCGCATTTATTGGATAGCGCATTAAATTTTAAAATTTAAACGAGCAAGCGGCGTTAAATTTAAATCGGGGCGGTAAAATTTTACGCTAAAATACGGCGCGGCGATATTTTGAAATTTCAAAATGCACGCTAAGCTTTAAAATTTAAACTCAGATGATTCTGCGAATTTTGCAATTATTTGAGAAAAGGCTAAATTTTAAAATTTAAGCCCAAATGGCTATTTTAAGGCATATCGTAGGGCTTAAATTTTACGCTCTGAAATTAGGAGAAAAGATTGGAAAATAGAACTTCATACACGATAGTAGGCGCATTTGTTATGATTTGCGTCGCGGCTCTTACGGCATTTATGTGGTGGATGCTTACAAAGACCGACCGCGGCGAGAGCTACCGCTCCTACTATATCCACACAAAAGAGCTTCCCGTAGGCATTAAGGAGAATTCCGAGGTTAAATTTATCGGCGTAAATGCGGGCATCATCAAAAGCATCGACTTTGCCGATATCGAAAATGCGATTATTGAGATTGAAATTTCGGTAAAAAGCAAGCTACCGATCTCGCAAGATAGCGTCGCTAAGGTAGAATCTCAAGGCATCAGCGGAATCGCGTTTATAAATATCACGAAAGGAAGCGGCAAGCTTTTTCCGCCGAATGATAAAAAGCCGATAATTGCGCTGGATAAAACGCTTCTTGATAAAATCGGCTCTAAAGCTGAAGTCATCACCGATAGCGTGAGTGAGATGATCTTTAAAATTAATGGGCTGTTGTCTAAGCAAAATACCGATAAAGTGGATAGAATTCTATCTTCGATGGATAAATTTAGCGCCGAGCTAAGTGATGAGAAAAAATTCCAAAGCTTAGACGCGCTGCTTGCTAACGTAAATACTCTTATAGCGAATTTAAACGAGCGCGAGAAGGAGCTAGACGCGCTGCTAGATAATCTAAACGCCTTTGCCGTGAGTGCTGCCAATCTATCGAATTCACTGGATAAAACCGCAGGCATCATCACTAAGCGTATCGATCGCGGCGAGTACAATCTAAAAGCGATCTTGGATCCTACGCTTGAGGAGGCAAAAAACACTCTTGGTGAGCTAAAAAAATCGCTTAGAGAATTCCAAGGCGCGATGTTTAGGCTAGAGGACAATCCTTACGATTTCTTTTTTAAAGACACTTCTAAAGGCGCGGATCGCGACGATAAAAAGGAATAAAGATGAAAAATTTTATAAAGTTTACGCTTGCTGCGACGCTAGCAGCGATATTTTTAGGCGGCTGCTTAGCTAAGCAGGCTAAGCCATACACCTACTACGAGCTGCGTTATGATCAAAAGCGCTGCGTAAATCCTAGCGGCGCGCGCAAAAATATCTTTATCGACACCATTACGGCGACAGATCTCGTCGATAGGCGGGATATTTTAATAGTGGATTTTAGAAACCGAACGCGGTTCGCAAGCGACGCCAAATTTATCACGATGCCTAGCGAGATGGTATATAAGGCGCTGCTTGATGCGGCATTTTCCACCTGCTCGCTAAATCCGATCTTCGTGCCAAAAGAGCGGGATTTGCGCCTAAAAACCAGTATCGTAGCGCTTCAGATCAATAACGATCAAGCAACCGTCACGATGGGGTATGAAATTTTAAATTCTTTAGAAAGCATAAAATCAGGCATCGTCACTAAGCGCGTTTTCGTGCCTGATCCTAGCTCGCAAAGCATTTATAATGCCCTAAATTTAGCGCTTAATGAGAGCATAAACGAAATTTTAAAGGCTCTTAGATGATAGCGGCGATCGAAGGAATTATCACGCGCAAGGAGCCCACTGCTTGCGTCATTAAATGCGCCAGCGGCGTAAGCTACGCTCTTTCATTGTCATTAAATACCTCCGCGAAGCTCACGCAGGGCAAGCTGACCGAGCTTGCGTGCGTACAAATTCTGCGCGAGGATGCCGATTTGCTGTATGGGTTTTTAGACGAGAGTGAAAAAAAGATGTTTGAAACCCTAATCAAGCTTAGCGGTGTAGGTGCAAGCACGGCGATGGCGGTTTGTTCGACGCTCGCTCCGCAGGATTTTGCGCGTTGCGTAGCTACGGGGGATGCTGCGACGCTAACTTCAGTTCCGGGTATCGGCCCAAAGACCGCTAGACGGATCATTGCCGAACTAGGCGATGCGAAGCTAATGGAATTCGGTCCTAGCGAGACTTATAAAAATGAAGCGGCATCCGCGCTACAAAGCCTTGGATTTAAGCGCGATAAGATCAATCAAATCTTAGCGGGATGCAGCAGCACGAATACGTCAGATCTTGTCAAAGAGGCGTTAAAAAAATTAGCGTAGAAAATAAAATTTGAAGGAAAGCAATGAAATTTGGCATAGTTTTTGGAGCTCAGAGCTACGAGCACGAAGTAAGTATCATCTCGGCAATTGCCGTTAAAAATGCCCTAAAAGGCTGGGACTTGGAGTTTGTATTTTGCGATAAAAATCGTAAATTTTACCGCATCGAGGATAAAAATATGCGCGCGGCATATTTTAAGCAGGGCGGCTATGCTAAAGCAAAAGAGCTTAGTATCGGTGCGGGCGGATTTTTTGAGAGCGGAATGTTTAGCAAAAGCATGCTAGAAGTCGGCACATATATCAATCTAATCCATGGCTGCGACGGCGAGGATGGTAAAATGGCAGCTCTATTTGAGTTTTTTGGCATCCCTTACATCGGACCTCGCATCGAAGCTAGCGTGCTAAGCTATAATAAAATTTTAACCAAGCACCTAGCTGCAATCGCAAATGTAAAAACCTTGCCGTATGAGATCGTAAATCGTACTAGCCTGCCTAATTTTAATTTTCCGATCATCGTTAAGCCCGCCCATTTGGGCTCTAGCATCGGAATTTCGATAGCCAAGAACGAAAGCGAGTTTAGCTACGCGCTGGATCAGGCTTTTGAGCTGGACGACAGCGCGATCGTAGAGCCGTACTGGGAAAACGTAAAGGAATTCAATCTCGCAGGCGCTAAAATAGACGGCAAAATCGTATTTTCAAACATCGAAGAGCCGAAAAAAGAGGGCTATTTAAATTTCGATCGTAAATATTTGGATTTTTCGCGTAGTGGCGCGATCGAGCCCGCTCGTCCTGGCGCTTTGCTAGAGGGCAAGATGAAAGACGCCTTTACGCGGCTTTATAACGCAGGATCATTCGATGGCGCGCTCATTCGCTGCGATTTTTTTGAAAAAGAGGGCGAAATTTATCTAAACGAGATAAATCCAAACCCAGGCAGCCTCGCAAACTACCTATTTGATGATTTCTCCGAGGTTTTAGCAGCTCTTGCTTCGTCGCTGCCGCCGATGAGGCAGATCCCTGTAAGCTACGAGCTGATCACCAAAATCACCGCTAATAAGTAGCCAATCGTTTAAAATTTTACGCTAAATTTTGCGTAAAATTTTACTCCAAAAGGTCGAGTTATGATAAATCAAGACGAAATTTACACCGCTACCGAGATCGTGCGCAACTTCAGCACCGTTTTAAACAAGATCAAAAACCAAGAGATCAAAAAAGCCCTGATCGTCAAAAACAACAAATTCGAAGCCGTGATGATCAGTATGAGCGAGTTTGAGCGGCTCGAAAAAGCAGTCGAGCTACTCAAGGCCGTTTACGCCAAAAGGAGCGGCGGTGGCGAGTAAGGAGCTCGTCTGCGGCGGCGAGAGCTACAAAATCAGCTACGAAATTTCAAACCTGCAGCGTGCCGAATATATTTTGGTGCTGCACGGCTGGGGCGCAAACAAGGCGCTTATGTCTAGAGTTTTTGCGGATAAATTCCGCCGTTACGCGTTAGTGTGCGTCGATCTGCCGGGATTTGGCGCCAGCTCGCAGCCCGCGCGCGCCCTTGGCAGCGAGGATTACGCGGAGGTTATACGTGCCTTTATCGCGGCTTTGGGCAGGCAGCCTGAAGCGATCATGGGGCACAGCTTCGGCGGCAAGATCGCTGCATTGCTGGCTCCGCGCAATCTCATACTGCTAAGCAGCGCCGGTATCATCGAACCCAAGCCCTTTGCCGTGCGCGCCAAAATCGCGATTTTTAAAATTTTAAAAAGATTTGGCCTGGCGTGGCTTTGGCGTGCGTTTGCAAGCAAGGATGCCGCAGGTATGAGCAAGACGATGTATGAGACGCTAAAAAACGTCGTAAATGAGGACTTTCGCGATATTTTTTCCGCGCTAAGCCCGCAAAATGCGCTCATCTTTTGGGGCAAGGACGATCGCGCCACTAGCCTAAAAAGCGGCGAGCTGATCCACTCGCTCATTAAAAACAGCAAATTTTATCCGCTGGCGGGGGATCACTTTTTCTTTTTGCAGAGCGCGGATTTTATCGGTGAGCAGATCGAAAAGGAGCTTAGCGGCAGCTAAATTTAACGATTCGGCGCCGCGCAAGGTTAAAACAAAACGAGATTTGGTGTAAATTTTAAAATTTAGCCGCGAAATTTAAGTGCCGCTAAAAATTGCGCTTTAGATGCAAAAAACAGATCGCGCGAAAAGCGAGGTGGCAGCGAGTGTATTTTAAAAAGCGTTTCAATGCGGCGCTTTAATACGGCTTATCTTGCGGCGCGCGCTTTAAAATTTTGCAATTTGTTTGCGACAAAGATTGCAAACCGAAGCGTAAATTTAAACATAAAAGTCGCGCGTATGCGTTTAAAATTTAGCGGCGCAAAATCCGCTCTTTGGGCGCGTAGTACAAAACGCAAGCCCAAATTACAGCGTGTCGCGTTAAATTTTAAAATTTTAATGCGGCAGCGGGTCATTTCTGTTCCGCGTTCGCGGCAGCCGTATAAATGAGGTGAAACCGCGTGTGTGTATCGTAAAGCAGACGATTAAATTTGGCCGCATAGCTGCGTCATGTATTTGCCGCGATACAAGGCCTATGTGCCGTAAATAATGCAAATCATCGCGCGAGATAGGGTGCTATATCGCAAGATACGCAGCGTACGAAAATTTCAGATCGCGAAAGATAGATACGGCGCGGTATCGAGAACGCAGACGCAGCGCGGCGGCAGTAAATTTATCTAGCGCGACTCGTGCAGCTTTCGCGAGAGCGTGAATTTATGAGCGCGCAAGTTTGTAAAAATAGAATTTGCAAAGCGAGAATTCATAAAATTTGCAAATGAAGTCTAATGTCGGTTAGCCCGAGCTCGCCGCGTTTGCCCGCACAGGCGCGCAAAGCGGGCGCGCAAATTTATAAAAAGGATTTTAAAAGATGAATATAATATTTTTGATCGCGCACGCGGCATTCGTCCTACTGCTAGGCTTTTATCTGATCACCTGTCTACAGTGGTTTTCGTACAAGCCCGCGCGCATCATCTTTCACTTTACCAAGCCCGCGTGGCACCTCTATTTTTTGATTTTGCCGCTGGCGGCGTATTTTGGCTACGAGATCGCAGCGGGCTTGGGTGCGGCTAAATTCGGCGCCGCGCCCCTCTATGCCCTGCGCGCCGCTAAAATTCTAATCGTCGCGGCCTATGCGCTAGCGCTTTATTTTTGGCAAAGAGGGCTAGATAAAAAGCTTGTCTTTACGCCGCGCGTGAAGCGATTTTTTGCGATTTTGGCGGTTTGTGTGTTTAGCTTTAACGTCGCGTTTTATGCCGCGGGGGGCCCGATTTTGCCGATATTTTTACCGCTTGGCGCGGGCCTTGCGGCGAGTTTTGCTTATGAGCGGGCGCAGGCTGCGAAATTTAAGGCTGACGCACGCAAAAAACTGGCCTCGATGCCTTCTCTTACGATCATTCAGATCACCGCGAGCTACGGCAAGACGAGCATTAAAAACTTCTTGTATCAAATTTTAAAAAGCGACTTTCGCTGCTACAAGACGCCGCGCTCGGTAAATACGCTAGTGGGGCTCGTGCGCGACGTAAACGAGGCGCTACCCGCAGATACGCAGATCTACATCGCCGAAGCAGGCGCCAGGCTAAGCGGCGATATCGCCGAAATAACAGAGTTTTTGGCTCCGCAGATCGTCGTCGTGGGCGAGATCGGCGCGCAACACATCGAGTATTTCAAAAGCATTGAAAACATCCGCAAAACCAAGCTCGAAGCGCTCACAAGTGCGCGGCTAAAGCATGCGTTTTTGCACAGCTCCACGCAAAAAAGCGCGGACGAGCGCGTCACGATCTACGACGAGGGGCTCGAAATTTGCGGCGCGGATCTGGACGGAATAAAATTTAGCCTTAGCTTGAGCGAGAATGAGCCCCTCGCAAGCGGAGAGAATTCCGCGCTGCGCGCAGAAACATCCGCCGCAGAGGGCGAAGGGCAGGGCGGTTTAAGCCTAGATGCAAGCAGTGCGGCATGCGCGAAAAAAGACAAAAATTCTAAAAATTACGTCGCCGATTTTGACGAAGCAAATTCCATATCCTGCGCCGAACGGGACGAGCGAGAATTTTGTGAACAAACCGCCCGTGGCGATAAAATTTGCGGCGACAGAGAGCAGGGCGCGCAAGAGGCTTCAAACGACCGTAAAATTTCAAACGGGCGGAGAGAACTATGCAAGCGCGAGGAGTTTTTCGCGCCGATTTTGGGTAAATTTAACGCCGCAAATCTCGCTGCATGCATAAAGATCGCGCGATTTTTAGGGCTTAGCACAGATAAGATCAAAAGCCGCGTCGCACACATCGGCGCCGTCGAGCACCGCCTTGCGCGGCTCGATGCGGGCGGCAAGATCATCATCGACGATAGCTTCAACGGCAATCTAAGCGGCATGCTGCAAAGCTACGAGCTGATGCGAAGCTACGGCGGGCGCAAGGTCATCATCACGCCGGGCATCGTCGAGAGCACGCGCGAGGACAACGAGACGCTCGCTGCCAAGATCGATGAAATTTTTGATCTCGCGATCATTACGGGCGAGCTAAATTCCGAGATTCTGCAAAGCAGGATCGATCCGGCAAAAACTATCGTTTTGAAAGACAAGCGCGATTTGCAGCGGGTTTTGAGCGAAAATACGCACAGCGGCGATCTGATTTTGTTTTCAAACGACGCGCCGAGCTTTATTTAAGCGGTTTTGGCGATACGGCTTGTTTTGCCTGACGCCATACTGCGCGATTTAGTAGAGCGTATTTTTAGGCAAAAGGCCTTGAGCGAGTGCGGCGGGTAATTTATAAAGTAGCGCGATCTATCGGGCGATTAGTTTGAGCGTGCGGCGCGATCAGCTCGCGTGCGGGTTGGTAAAATTCGCAATCAAAATTTAAAGGAAAGCCATGGATTTACGAGAAAAGATGCTTAAGCAGCTGCGGGCGTCAAGCGAGGAGAAGTTGGCGAAATTTTCGCAGCGCCTAATACCGACGCCGCAGATTTTAGGCGTGCGCACTCCTACGCTACGCACACTTGCTCGCAAAAGCTTCGCCGCTTTGGGCGGAGCGGACGAGGCGCGGCGCGAGCTGCAAAATTACGAGCCCATTTTTCACGAGGAGTTCGTGCTAAAAGGCTTTTTTATAATGCTTTTTAAGGAAGATGAGACGAAATTTGCGCTTGCGAGCGATTTTATCAAAACGATGCCTAATTGGGCGGTTTGCGATATGTTCGCTCCGAAATTCAGGGGCGCCGCTTTCGCGGACGCGCTGCTAAAGCAGGCTAAGGGCGGCGCGGACGAGTTTGAGAGGCGATTTTTCTACGTTTATTTTATGCGAAATATGGACGCGATCTCGCCCGAGGAATTTTTTGAAATTTGCGCCGCCGAAAGCGACGAGCGGTACTACGTGCAGATGGGCGCGGCGTGGGCGATAGCCGAGATGTTTATCAAACAGCGCGAGATCACGCTTGCGTTTTTGGCGAGCAAGCGGGCGGTTAAATTTATCCAAAACAAGGCGATATCGAAGATCCGCGATAGCTTCCGCGTAAGCAAAGCCGAAAAAGATGCGCTTTTGAAATATAAAATTTAGCCGCGGCGGAAAGTGGCGGAGGTGAGATGAGCTAATTTTAACCGCTCGAAATTTGCTCGGTAAATCCGAGCTTTAAAACGCAAATTTAAGGAGAGAAAATGTTTAGCAAGGAATTTTTGGAGATTTTGAATTATGAATGCGCCGTGGGTATCGCTACCTGCGCGCAGGGCGAGGCTCATATCAGCAATACGTGGAACAGATATCTCGTCATTAAGGGTGATCGCATCCTCATCCCCGCTGCGGGTATGAAAAAGACGCAAAGCAACGTGGAGGCAAATCCAAACGTCGAGCTTAGCGTCGCTACAAAGGAGCTAGCAGGCAGGTTCGGCGCAGGGCGCGGCTTTGTAGTAAAGGGCACAGCGCGTTTTATTGATAGCGGTGCGGAGTTTGAGGAAACGAAGGCGAAATTTCCGTTTGCTACGAGGCTACTTGAAATCACGGCTAGCAGCGTAAAACAGGTGCTGTAAGCCAAGCGGCGCAGTTTGGGTGGAATTTACGGATGAAATTCCCGATGAAATTCCGCCGCGAGCTTTACGATGGAATTTTGCCGTGAAATTTTATCGATGGAATTTTAAAGTTAGTAAAATTTTATCGACGAAACTTCACTTCGCCATAAAATTTTAAAGCCTACAAAATTTCGAAGTTTGCGAGATCCATAAATCTCGCTCAAATTTTTAGAACCTAAATTTACGTATTGAAAGGAAAAATATGAAACGATTAGAGGGCAAAACAGCCGTAATTACGGGCGGAAGCGACGGAATAGGGCTTGGCATCGCAAAGTGTTTTGCCGAAGAGGGCGCAAATTTGATCCTGCTCGGCAGAAGCGAGGAGAAATTAAAAATCGCGCAGGAGGCCTTGGGCGGTTACGGCGTGAAAGCTTACGCGATAGAGGCGGATTTGGCGCAAAGCAAAACGATAAAAGGCCTTTGCGAACGCATTTTAGCGCTACCCCTTAAGATAGATATCCTTGTAAATAACGCCGGACTGGGAAAATTCGTACCGTTTGAGGCGACCGACGAAGCTCTGCTGGACGCTCATCTAAACCTAAACGTCAAAGCGCCCTATCTGCTTACTCAGGGGCTTTTGGGCGCGCTTGCGGCTAGCAAGGGCTGCGTGATCAATATCTCGTCGTATTTCGCGAACCGAATGCTCGTAGGGCGTACCACGACGGCGTATTCGATCACCAAAGGCGCGCTAAATTCTTTCACTAAATCGCTTGCCTTTGAGGTCGGCAAACTCGGCGTGCGCGTTAATGCCATAGCGCCCGGAAGCGTGCTAACGCCGCAGTTTGAGCGAAATTTAAGCGCGCTTAGCCCGCAGGGGCGCGAGGCGTTTGAACAGATGGTAAAAAATATCTATCCGCTCGGCAAAATCGGTAGCGCGCAGGACATCGGCGATGCGGCGGTGTTTTTGGCGTCGGACGAGGCGAAATGGGTCAGCGGCGCGATATTTGCGATAGACGGCGGGCTTACGACGAATTAGCCGCAACCGGGCGGAATTTTGGGCGCGGGTTTTGCAATATAAAATTTTACAGTGGCGAATTCCGCTGCGAAATTTTACCCAGTAGAATTCCGCAGCGGTAGATTTTGTAATGAAAAATTTAACCGGGTAAAAATTATGGCGACGAATACTGCGCGTAAAATTTCGTAATCTGCGCGAATTCAACGTAAATTTTAAAATTTTCATTGTAAAATTTTGCAGTGCACGGTTTGGGTAAAATTTTACGGCGCAAAATTCAAGCTGCGGCAAAATGGCGCCTGCGGGGCTAAATTTAAAAAGCGGAGCTAGCAGCCGGTTTGAAATAACGAGAAATTGAACGAGATTGGAGAGGGCTTGAGGGTTTTGTTTCTAGCGATTTTAGCGGTGTTTTTGCTCTCTTGCGCGGCGCTATTTAGCTCGTGCGCGGCTCCGCTGGCGCCTGCGGGCAACGCGCTTAGCGTATACGACATCTACTCCGTAGCGCGCGACCGCCGCAGCGTGAGCGAGGTCGCTAGCGACAAGCTCATCCAGACTAAAATCCAAAGCAAAATTCTATTTACCAAAGGCCTTAGCAGCTGGGATCTGGAGGTCGAGTGCTTCTACGGCGAGGTCTATCTCATCGGGCTACTGGATAGCGAAGCGATGCGCGAGCCGCTACTTGCTTTAGCTAGACAAACCGAAGGCGTGCAGCGCGTGCATACCTATCTGCGCATCAAAAAGCCCGAATATCCGTGCAATTCGTTTGAAATTTTTACAAATTTAAAGAAAAATCTCTTTTCCGACACCGACGTTTCGGGTACTGCGGTGCGCGTGGCGATCGTGGGCTGCGACGTGGTATTTAGCGGCGTGGTGAGCGACATCGAGCACGAAAAGCACGCGATCTGGTACGCAACGCACGCGCCGGGAGTTCAGGACGTGTATTCGTTCCTGCGCGTGGTGAAGGAGTAGGGCTGTTAAATTTGATCGCTTCGGTACGGCAAATTTAACCGCTTGGGTCGAGCTAAATTTAAAAAGATACGCGCTCGGTTCATTCGGTTTGCTTGCGGGGCGATCGACGTGCATGAAATTAAAATTTTATCGGCACGCAAGATAGCTGGGAATTTTAAAATTTGGCTCACGAGCGCGAGCATTAAGTAAATTTAAAGCTGCCTCAGACGATAATTTCGCAGATGAAATTTACGCCGCAAGCGCCCGCCGTATTAAAACGCTAGGCGCCGATAAAAAGCGCGCTGCGTTTCAAAAGCGGCCGCAAGCGAGCAAAAAAAGCGCTAAATTTAAAGCGAGCTGCCGAGTTAAATTTAAACGTCGCAACCGCACGCATTGCGAGTGAAAATGAGCTAAATTTAAAGTCGTGCCGCCGTTATCGGTAAAATTTTAGCGCCACGGCGCGGGAGTTTGCATCAAAATAGATAATTAAAATGCCCAAGAGGGCGTAAAATTCAATAAATTTAAGGAGAGAAAATGAGCCAAAGCCAAAAATGTACGCACCAAACCGCGTGCGAGCTGCCTAACGTGAGGCTGATCAAGCACCCGCTGATCGAGCATAAGCTCACGATCCTGCGCGATCGGGAGACCGATCCGTTTCAGTTCCGCATGCTCGTCGATGAGATCAGCTACCTGATGATGTTCGAAGCCACGCGCGATCTGGCGCTGCGCGAGGTGAGCGTGCATACGCCCGTGGCGCAAACCAGCGCGTATAAGCTCGCCACAAAGATCATGATCTGCCCGATTTTGCGCGCCGCGCTGGGGATGCTAGATAGCGTATTTAAGCTTATGCCCGACGCTAGCGTGGGGTTTTTAGGCTTTCAGCGCGACGAAAAGACCGCGCAGGCGGAGTTTTTTTACGCCAAACTGCCCGCAGACGCCGCAGAGCGCACCGCAATCATCATCGATCCGATGTTTGCGACCGGCGGTACGGCGATCGATGCGGTTAAATTTTTGCTGAAAAACGGCGTCAAAAAGATCAAATTTATCTCCATCATCGCAGCGCCCGAAGGGCTTCATAGATTTAGCGAGATCTACCCGCAGGTCGAGGTTTTTACCGCGGCGATCGACGAGAGATTAAACGAGCAAAAATATATCGTGCCGGGCCTCGGAGACGCGGGAGATAGGGTGTTTAATACGCTGTGAGTTTACGCGGCGAAGGGCTTTGCGCTGCGTTAAATTTGCGCGGACAGCATTTTATGCGGCGATAAATTGATCGGCAGCAAACTTTACCGGCAATGGAATTTTACGCGACGCGAAATCTATTTATAAATATGCGGGTTGCGGCGACGCGGAATTTCATTGCGGCAATAAATTCGGTAGGGCGCGTATTTTTTACGGCGCGCGCAATACGTAGTGAAATTTTAAATTTCGCAGCGCCGTAAATTTGATGCGCTTTAAAATTTTAACTCGTCGTGGAATTTGCGGTATTTTGAAATTTATCAAATAAAATTTGAGCTCCGCGATGTATAAAACACGACGGCAGAGCGTAATCGAAATTTCAAATTTTAGCCCGCTACAAAATATTACGCAACGTCCGCACTGCAAAAATTTACAAATCGTAAAATTTTACAAAAATCGTGCGGCAAAATTCTTACCAAGCAATCTGATAAAGAAGCAGGGCGGCGCACCAGGCGTACGCGAGGAGTAAAATTCTTACTCAAATGATCCGCCCGCGCTAAAATGAAATTTCAAATTTAGTGAGCAAAATTTCGCCTACTTCACCAGCCCCGCTTCCCTTAAAAAGCAGCTCGGCTCGTAGCTAACTTTTCTGATCTTATCAAATTTCGCGTAGCTTAGCACCAGCTCGTCGCGTGCCCTAGTAACCGCCACGTAAAACAGCCGCCGCTCCTCCTCCAAGCTGCCTCCCATCGCCATTAGCTTGAGGTTCGGGAAGCGGTTTTGCGCCATATCAATGAGATAGACGTTGCAAAACTCAAGCCCCTTGCTTGCGTGCACGCTGAGCAGATTTACCCCCTCGCCCTCGCTCATCTCCTTTGCGCCCAGAGTTATGAAATTATAAAAGCTCTGCGGATCCGCGTATTTACCGGCGATCTGCTCTAAAATGCCGCATTTATCGTAGATGCGGGAGATCTCGTCCTTTTTGCGCTCATCGTCTATCTTGCCGTTTTTTAGCGTCGCGCGTTTTGTCGCGATGAAATCCGCCACAAGCGCGAAAAGACGCGAGTTTTTGATCTGCGAGATTAGCGTGGCGGACCTCGCGGCTGAGCCGCTTTTTTTAAAAATTTTATAAATTTCGTGCAAAAATACGGCGCCGCCCTCGGTGATTTTATTGTGTTTTAGCACCGGATGCGAGCGAAAAAACTCGTCAAATTCCAAAGCTTCAAAGCGCGATACCGAGCCGATGATATCGACATCATCAAAAAGCCCGAGCTGGTAGTTTTTCCTCTTTTTTTCAAAAATTTTAACGCTCTCGTCGGGACGCAAAAGCCCTGCGTGGATGCTTCCGTGTCCAAGCGCGATCAGCGCGTCGAAAAGCTCCTTGCTTAGCGCGCTGCCGACGCCTCTTGCGTATTCGCACGTGCTCATAAAGGCCATCATATCTTTTGGGTTTATTATCATCGCGAAGATGTCCGTAAAGGCCTTGATCTCGCGGCTTTCAAAAAAGCTCACGCCGCCTTTTCGCTTCGCGCCGATACCGAGCTCCTTAAGCGCGACCTCGACGCCGTCGGCGCTGGAATTATTGCGAAAGATGACGGCGATCTTTTCGCGCGGAGTGCCGCTTTGCGCGATCTGTGCGGCTACGTGGGCGTATTGTGCCGCCGTATCGTCGTAAACATGCAGCTTAGGCGCGCTAAATTTTCCCTCGCGTCCCACGATCAGCTTCTTTTCGTAAAGGCGCGGATTGTTCGCGATGACGCGATTTGCAAGCGCCAAAATCGCCGAGCTTGAGCGGTAGTTGATATTCAGCGCGTAAATTTTAGCGTCCGCAAAGCGCTTGCCGAAGCTGCCGATGATGTCGATATTCGCGCCGTTGAAAGCATAGATGCTCTGATCGAAATCGCCGACGCAAAAAAGACTTTTCGTCGCGAAGGCATCGATGAGGCTTCCTTGCAGCGAGTTCGTGTCCTGATACTCGTCCACTAAAATTTCATCAAACCGCAGCGGCGCGCCCTTTCGCAGCTCATGGCGCATTTTTAACAATACGTCGTTGAAATCGGCGTAGTTAAATTTCGCCTTTTCCTCCTCAAACTCGCGCAAAATATCTGCGTAAATTTCGGCAAATTCCGCCTGATCCTCGTAGTTTTTGCTAAACCACGTCTCAAAATCCGCGCTCATCTCCTTGTTTTGATACAGCGAGTACACGTCGTATAGATACGCCCCGCCGTAGGGGCGCGCGTCGCTTACGTGATAAAATTTGCGCTTTTCTACGAGGCTTTTTAGCAGGGTTTTTAGCTCGGCGGGCTGCTTTAGGATCACGCCTTTGCCCAGCTCGCGAAGTAGGGCGTAGGATACGGCGTGGAAGGTGCCCGCGACGATTGCGGAGGTGATCTTTTTATCAAAATGCCGCTGCAGCCTCGCTATCATCTCGCTCGCGGCCTTGTTCGTAAAGGTAAGAAGCAAAATTTTTCTAGGGCTCGTGCCGAGATTTAGCAGATGAGCGATGCGCGCGACGATGGTGCTGGTTTTGCCCGTGCCTGCGCTTGCAATTACTAGATTGTGCCCCGCAGGAGCGGTTGCGGCGGCGTATTGTTCGGTGTTTAGCTTAGCTAGAGCGTCCAAGATTATTCCTTTGCAAAAAGGCGCCATTATAGCCTAAAATCATTAAAATTCTTTGATATAATTGCGCGATGAAATTTCTAAAATTTACGTTAAAAATCGCGCTATTTTGCGCATTTGCATTCGCTCTGTTTTTGATCTTAGACGCGCTTTATCCGCTAAATTTGGATATGCTAAACAAGCAGAAGAGTAAAATTTTATATGACCGAAACGGCGAAATTTTAAATATGCAGATCAGCGACGATCAAATTTGGCGCTTCTACGCGAGCGCGGACGAGATACCGCCGCGGCTGAAACAAAGCGCGATCTACTTCGAGGATCGCTATTTTTACTACCATTTCGGCGTCAATCCAGCCTCGATCCTGCGCGCGGCTACGTATAATTTTACGCAAAATTTTACTAAAAAAAGCGAGGGCAACGTCGAGCGCGTCGGAGCCTCGACGATCACGATGCAGGTTGCGCGTATGATGCGCCCCAAACAGCGCAGCTACAAGAACAAAATCATCGAAATTTTCAACGCCTTTCAGCTGGAGTGGCACTTCAGCAAGGATGAAATTTTAGGAATGTATTTCAACCTCGCCCCATACGGCGGCAACATCGAGGGGGTCAAAACTGCGGCGTATTTTTACTTCAAAAAGGATCTGCGCGAGCTTAGCAACGCTCAAATCGCGCTTCTTAGCGTGATCCCGAAAAACCCGAACAAAAACCGCCTAGACCGCAGATCAAACATCAACGCGCTTAAAAACCGCCTAATTTCGCAGCTGCGAGACGGCGGCGTGATCTCGCAGAGCGAGTATGAGCGCGCCATCGCGGAGCCGTTTTCGCCCAGACGCTACGCAGCGCCCAATTACGCGCCGCATTACGCGCTGTTAGCGTTTAACAATTATAAAATGCAAAATTTTACCGCCAAAGAGGACGTAAATTTCACTCAAAATTTAGAGCAATGCGGAGCGCTCGGCGCGACGACGGAGCAAGAAAACCCATCTGCGTACCGAGCCGCGGCGGTAGCAGAGTCAAATTTTTCGGACGCGACTAGTGCCGAATCAAATTTTACGGCTGCGGCGAATGTTAGGGCGAATTTATCAAGTGCCGTAAACGCGCAGGTGGGAGTGGATTTGAAAGAAATGAATCCCAAAGAGGCGGATTTTAAAACGGATGCTCCGAAGAGTTTAAATTTAGGCGGAACGAGCTTAAATTTAAACGAGCGCGAAGGCGTAGAATCGCAGGCGGGCGTAAAACCAAATGAACGAAAGAGCGCAAATTTAGATGAGCGGCGAGATTTTATTGCCGCGCATCCGCCGCAGAATCCGCAGGCAGATGCAAACTCTAGCGAGCGGTCGAGCGCAAATTTTAGTACGCAGACAAATTCCGCTTCGGATGTTAGTATGCAGACGGATTTCGCTTCGTCAAACACTAATGCTCAGACAGATTCTACCTCAGACGCTAAAATGCAGACGGCTTCTGCTGCAAGCGCCGAATCGCAGGCAAATTCCGCTCCCAACGCCAAGGTGCCGCAAAATTTCGCTTTAGCCGCCCAGGCGCAGACAAATTCCTACCTGAACGCCAAGACGCAGGAAAATTTCAAAAACTTTAAAGGGAGCTCGCAGCCCAAGGAGCAAACCACGCGAGCGCAGGAGCTTGCGCGCCTAAGCGAGGGTAAAATTTATTCGAGCTTGGATCTGAAAACCCAGATCGCGCTTGAGGGTTTTTTGAAAAGCGAGATCCTCTCTCTACGCGATAAGGGCGTTAGAAACGGCGCTGCGGTGCTGATCGACAACGAAAGCATGAGCGTGATCGCCTATGTCGGCAGCCACGATTTTAGCGCTAATGAGGGGCAAAACGACGGCGTGCGCTCGCAAAAAAACGTAGGCTCGACGCTCAAGCCCTTCATCTACGCCAAAGCCCTTGAGCACGGGCTCATCACCCCTTCAAAAAAGCTGATTGATGCGCCGATAACCTTCGCGGGCTACGTTCCTCGCAACTACAATCAGGGCTTTTTGGGCGCGGTGAGCGCGACCGACGCGCTAAGCCTTAGCCTAAATATCCCCGCGGTAAAGCTAAATTTGATGCTTGGTGACGACGGGCTGTATGAGATGCTATCAAACGTGCATCTGGCGGAGTTTAGCAAGGATTATTACGGCGCAGGTATCGCGCTTGGCAGTATTTCGATGAGCCTAATGGATCTTGCTCACCTTTACAGCGCGTTTGCAAACGGCGGTAAGCTGCGAAAGCTCGAAATAGCGGGCGCAAAGATCGGCGACGATGCTAAAATTTTAACCCCGCAGAGCGCTTACATCGTAACGCAGATGCTAAGAAACGCGCCGCGCTCCTACCTCGGCTCGGTGTGGCAAAATACCCTAAACGCGCCGCCGTTGATGTTTAAAACGGGCACGAGCGCCGATGCGCGCGATCTCTACACGGTCGCACTCACGCCTAAATTTACCCTCGGCGTCTGGCTGGGAAATTTCGACGGCTCCAAGACTAGGGATCTTAGCGGCGGCGTGAGTGCGGCAAAAGTGGCGTTTAATATGTTTGCCTTCCTCGATAAATCGGGCATGCTGGGCGAGGTGGAGTTTGCGCGTCCCGTGGGCGTGAGCTTTCGGCGAGTATGCACCGACGCGTACCGCGAAAAGGAGTGCGCTCAAAGCGCCGAGGATCTTACGATCGATGGAGTTGAGCCCAACGAGGAGTGCGAAATTTACGGCACGAGCGAGCTTTTTTATCTGCTAAAACACGGACTGGTCGATCCGCAAAAGGTGCGCGTAGGAAGGTGTGCGGCTAAATTTGCCGCCGTAAAGCCTGTGTTAAACGACATCAACGCCAAAACCTACGAGACCGGCGAGGACGGCACGCTGCGGCTAAAGGTGCAGTGCACGGCGGTTTTTGGCGAGCGGGTATATATCAGACTAAGCGGCGGTTCGCGAGAGTTTATAGCGTTAAATTCCATCGCGTTTACAGGGGAGAATTCCGCGGATTTGGATTTCGAGCATTCTAGCACGGCGCAGCAAGATAATTTAAAGCAAAATTTTGCAGAACAGAATTCTATAGCACAAAATTCTATGCGACAAAATTTAGCGTCGCAGAATTTAAAATCACAAAATCTTACGAAGCAAAATTCTGCGGGATGGAATTTTATAGCTAAAAATCCAGCCATACGGAATTTGGCGTCGCAAAATTCTATCTTGCAAAATTCTACAGAGCAGAATTCGGAGGCGCAAAATTTCACAACTAAAAATTTCACAGATCAAAATTCCTCGCAGCAAAATTTCACGGCACGAGATTTTACCACGCAAAGCCTAGCGCCTACAAATTCTAAAGTTAAAACGGGAGAATATTTTGCGCGCACTAACGGCGAGGCTTTTACGCTAAGTCTTGGAGCAGGGGATTTTGAGCTTGGCTGCCTGGACGAAAATGCAAATTTCGCTAAAGCAAATTTTAGAGTAAATGAAAGAAAATAAAAGGTTAATTTGTATATAATTTCGTAAAATTTTTGCAAAGGAATTTTATGAAGACAAAACTACTAAGCGCAGCGCTATTTTGCGCTTTGGCTAGCTTTGCCGCAGGCGTAGAGATCAAATACGCTAGCGGGGCTTACGAGATTAGCGGGGTGGACGGCAGTGGATTTAGTGTCACGCAAAAGCAGATCTTAAAATGCACTCCCAAAATCACGGGCACCTATGAAAGCGTGAGCGAGAGCTCAATCAGGCTCTATCCTAAGCCGATGCTTAGCGCCGGGGTTAATTATTCGTGCGAGGCGCGAGGGGTGCGCTTTGAGTTCGAGACAGAGCCTTTTAGCACCGAGCATATCGCGCTTCTGCGTCCGGGGCTAGTGGCAATTAAATTTAACGATGTGGTTAGCAAGGACGCGCTACAGCAAGCGACCAGAATTTATCGCGCGCAGAATTTAGCCCAAAACGATATATCCTACGAGCTTAGCTCGCACGATGATCGGAATTTTTTATTCAGCTTCGATCCTAAGGCGCAAAACGTCGTATTGCAAATAGAATCCCTCACCTCAAAAGCGGGCGCAAAGCTACAAAATCCGGTGGAGTTGCGCACGGACGAGGAGCCTTTTAACGACAGCATTAACGCTTCAAATTTAAGCGGCGTGCAGATCCGCCCTGCGGCTCTAAAAGACGGCTCGCTCGCAGCTAGAGTGTGTTTTCCTAACTATATGGACGAGCTGTCCGCCAAATACGTAAGAATCGCAGGCGTGAGTAAATTTAGCCTCACTCAGCCGCGATATTATTATTACGACGAAGATGAGGAGGGCGGCGAAAGCGACGATCCTTCATGCTACTACTATGCAGATATAGTAAGCGACGAGTTTATGCCGAATAAAAGCTACGAGATTAGGCTGCTAAAGGGCTTCGGAGATAGCTCATATATCTTGCGTGACGAGATCAAGCAAAGCGTAAAAATGGGCGACAGGCTGCCTTTCGTAGCCTTTAGCGATGAGAAAAATTTCATCCCAAAATCCGCTTCGTTAGCATTTAAAAGCTCAAACGTAAATGAGGTTAAAATTTCGATTGCCAAAGTCCCTGAGCAAAATTTTAGGTATTTTTTAAACTTTGAAAGCAACGAAGATAGTGTAGGTGGGCTAGCTAGCGAGATCGCGGTTAAGAGCTTTGATATAGGAGGCGCTAAAAACGCCGTTGCGGAGCATAAAATCGCGATGGATTTTAAAGGCTACGAGGATGGAATTTATAAAATCACGGCGTTTTACAAAGTGGGCGAAAAGATGCAAGAGGTTTCGCGCGTAGCCTATCTTAGCGACATTACGGCTCAAGTGGTGCTGCTTGAGCGCGGCGCGTTAATTTATACTTCTAGGCTTAGTAATGGCGAGGAGCTAAGCAGGGCGAAGGTTAAAATTTACAGCGATAAAAACGAGCTAATCGTAGAGGATAAAACGGACGGAGATGGAATTTTGCGATTAGAAAATATGGAAATTCTAGCCAAAAATCCGCGCTCTATCGAGATTAGTAAAGGCGATGAGCATGCGTTCGTGCTATTTAATAACGCCGTAGCAAGCGTCGAGAAAACGATTACTGCAAAGCGTCCGTTCGTTTATCTTGCAAGCGAGCTGATAAGTCCGAACGAGCGGCTTTTGGGCACAATCGTGATGAAAAATCGCGATTTTAGCTCTTTAAAGAATACGCCGATTAAATTTAAAATTTACGATCCTAGCGGCACTGTGGTCATCACGCGCGCGCAAAACACCGATGAGTTCGGTAGCGTTAAAATCGATGAGCTGATGGGTGAGAAAAGCGGCACTTACCGCCTGGATCTCATCTATGAGGACAAAATCATCGCTTCTAAAAGCTTCAGCGTAGAAAATTTCGTCCCAAACCGTATCAAAAATGAAATTCTCACTGCCAAAGACGAATACGGCGCAGATGAGATCATAACTTTAAAGCTAAGCTCAAACTATCTTGCAGGCGCGCCGGCCGGAGATTTGAAAGGCTCGCTGGAAGCAAACGCCTATGAAAAAGAGCTAAAAATTAAAGGCTACGAGGGCTTTTCGTTTCTAAACGATCGCTTAAAGAAAAAGGGCGCTACGCAGCTTCGCAGGGCAGAATTTACGCTAAACTCCGCCGGTAAAAAGGAGCTTGCACTCTCGCCGGCAGCAGCTGATCTAAATGTCTCTAACGCCATAAATATTCTACTAAATTTCAGCGTAACCGAGGAGGGCAAAAACGTAAACGCATATCGCAGCCTGAGCTATCTGCCTTATGATCGTATCGTAGGAATTCGCGCGAGCAAGGATTTTATTTCAAGCGGAGATAGCGTAAAATTCGGCTTTGCGCTACTAGATTCCAAAACTAAAACCGACGTCAAAGGCAAGATCGACGTTGAAATTTACCGAGACGATTTTACTTACGTTTATGACGGCAACAGATACGTCGAGCAAGAAAGCTTTAATCTCGTAAGCGCCGTTAGCACCGATGCGCGCGAGTTTGAGTATAAATTCCAAAACGGCGGCAATTATCTAATCGTCGCAAACGATTACTCAAGCGGCGCGAGTGCTGGCGTGCGCGTGGACGTAAGCGGCTGGGGATATTATGGACGGGTAAACGCTAAAGACGTGCAAAGCGCTAAAATCAAACTCGCAAGCGACAAGGTTAAAGCCGGAGATAAAATTAAAGGCGTCATCAATTCGCCGGTAGAAAGCGGCGTGCTAAATATCTCGCTCGTAGGCGAGCAGGTTTACGACTATAAAATTCTATCCATAAAAGGCGGTAGCGCGGAATTTGAGCTTAGTGTGCCAGAGAATTTCGTCGGCGGACACATCAACGCTGTAATCGCGCGCGCCGCGACACCCGCCGCAATGCCGCTTAGAGCCTATGCAAACGTGCCGGTGGCGCTAGATGCGAGCTCGCACAAGGCTAACGTGCAAATCCTAGCCGAGAAAAGCTACAAAAACGGGCAAAACGCGCAGATCAGCGTAAAAAGCGAGCCAAATTCAAAAGTCATATTATACGCGGTCGATCTTGGAATTTTAGATATCGTCTCACAAGAGGAGCTCGATGCATTTAAGGCGTTTGACGTTAGCGCTTATTTTGCGCTGCGATACTTCGACATTTACGATGATCTTAGCGTGTATCAAACTACTGCAAAAGAGCTAAGCTTCGGCGGCGACGGCGTGATGGCGAAAGCTAAACGAAATTTAAGCCCGGTCGAAAACAAAAAGCAGAAAAAATTTATCAAAATGCTGATAGCAAAAGCAGACGCAAACGGCGAGGCGAAATTTGAGCTTGCGATGCCGAAAAATTTCAACTCCACGATCCGTCTAAGTGCCATGGCTATCGGAGAGGCGGCTACGATCGGCTCGGCAAACGTCGAAGCCAAGGTTCGAGACGACGTGATCATAAAACCGGCGGATCTAACCTACATGGTACGCGGCGATGAAATTTCCGTGCCGCTAACGCTCATCAATACAACTGACAAAGAGCAAAAGGCGGTCTTAAAAATCAGCTCATCTCCCTCGGTCGCTATAAGCGGCGGCGAGGCAAATTTCACGCTCAAACCGCTTGAGGTCAAGCATACGAACTTCATTGCAAGCGCGCTTGATATTGCAGATGCAAATATTAAATTTGATCTTGACGCAAACGGGCAAAAATTTAGCAACGATGTGGAATTTGACATAATCAGCCAGTTCCCGCGCTCGAAGCTATTTCACGTAAGCTATGGCAATAAGCCGGTAACGCTCAAAATCGATCCGAGCTATAAAGAAATTTATACTCATGTCAGCTCTACGCCTAACGCTTTTAGCCTAGCGGACGAGCTATATCTCTATCCTTACGGTTGCACCGAGCAGCTTACTTCAAAGATGGTAGCGGTTGATTATGTCGCACGCAAAGACTCCAATAAAACCTTAACCAACCGCGTAAACGAGTATGCAAGTAGAATTTTATCTCGCCTCAAACCTAGCGGCAGTTTCGGCTACTGGAGTGCTCACGGCGTTACTAATTACTACGCTTCGATTTACGCAAGCGACGTTTTATTAGAGCTTGATGCGCGCTATAAATTCCTTAGCAATAAGCAAAGATCGCTGATATTTAGCGCCTTAAAATCAGACTACGAAGATCAAGCGACGCTTCGAGTATATGCGGATTTCGTGCTAGATCAATACGGCAAGCTCGATGATGATGAGATAAATTTCATTTACGACAACGGCCTTTATGACAACTCGCCGATGGCTCGCATCGCTATGGCTGCGATACTTAAAAAGCACAATATGACGACCGAGTTTAACTTCATGCGTGAAAAAATAAACCAAATGGATTATGATTACGCCGAAGACGGGGCGGGCTTGACGTTTGCTAGCGACATAAGAGACGCCGCCTTTAAGCTCTACGCATTCGGCAAGGCGGGCATCAAAGACGATAGCACGGCTCGCACGGTCGATGCGATCATTCGCGATCTAAAAAATATAAACAATACGCAGGAGCGAGCAAGCGTAATACGCGGATTTGATGAGTATTTTAAGGATTCGAAAAAAGAAGCCCATTTTGCATTAAAATACGACGGCGAGGCGAAAAATTTCAATTCGCCGTTAGATACCAAACTCGCGGTTAAAGACGGCGCGATAGAATTTACGCCGATGAGCGGCAATGGCGAGCTATTTTTTACCGCTCTTGGCTTTGGATATGAAAGCGCGCCTTTAAAGCATGAGGCTTTGAGCATACAGAACCTAAACGCTCATTCTATGGATAGCAAGAGGATTGAAATTTACCGCGAATTCATAGATGCTCGCGGCAACATAGTAGATCTAAATAGGCTTAAAGTAGGGCAGAAAATTTACTCTAAGATCAGCTGGCGAGCGAATTATTATCTTTATAATTTCGTAATCGATGAGGCGATGCCTAGCTGCTTTGAAGCGGTCAATGAGCGCCTAGGCTCAGCTGCGCAGGCTAGAGTCGAGGGCATGCAAGATAGCGTGGCACTAGAACACACGGAGTATTTGTATGACCGAGTGCTTCGCTTCCCAAAAAGCGGCTATTTTTACTATGATCCACGAGACGGAGAGAATAGTAGCGGCGTCATCTATACGCCAATAAACGTGATTATGGCTGGCTCGTGCGCGCTTCCTGCGATCTCTATCGAGGATATGCAATACGAGCAGGTAAATAACTACGATCTGCAAACGCTTAAATTTAAAGTCGCTCGCTAAGGCGTAGCGATTTTAAAGCTCGGCGCGGATTTTGCATTTATTGCGATTTTC
>ERZ772807.373-NODE-373-length-27719-cov-7.131217_pt1 | contig 27719 bp, 29 predicted proteins | sample MGYA00511472_ERZ772807 | MGnify/ENA primary metagenome ERZ772807 (study PRJEB29015, sample SAMEA2737947) | human oral metagenome | biome: human oral; feature: human-associated habitat; material: dental | place: China | collected 2039 ... | reverse complement strand
TAAACCCTATTTCTTTGAGTTCTTTGGCGATGTCGAGGGGGACAAGCCAAGTGGGGTATTGTTCTATTTTCATTTTTTTATAGTTTAATTAAGTAAGCTGGTCTTAAAATAAAGCTGTCAAACTCAAACCCGCATAGGTGATGTTTATCTTTTTCTACGTATTGTGCAAAGGAAATGTTAAGGGGTTTGCATCGGGGGTACTCTTCATTAAGTTCATTGGCTTTTTCGATGATGTATTCTTTTATTTTATCCAGCTCCTTTGCTTGGTATAGTTCGCCATCCATTCCTCTGAGAAAACAAGAGAATTGTTCTTGCAACTTGTTCTTAGTTTGTATGCCACCGACTAAATGGCAAAAATAATGTGTAGGTGTTTCTTTCATTTTTAATAGTGTTTAAAGAGTTATAAATTGAGTGATAATTGCAAGCCTTGTGGCTCTTTAAGGTTGTAAAAACTATAAACCTCTGCACGGAGTTTGTCGGCTATGAGGTTGCGTTCGGCTTCTGATATTTGCTTCCTATCAGCATAACTATTGTACTGTATGGCTAATTCGGGTGATTTTTTGAAGCGTTTGTCGTGTAAGATAAGTATTTCCCAAATGCTGTATATATGTTTACTCATTTGGGCGTCTGAGGCTTCCTCTTCTGTTTGATAGCGGATGTGTACTACTTTCATCATTTGCTTTACTTTCTCTTCGGTTTTCCAATGCCACGAGTTTTCAAAGACGATGATTATTGAGGGCTTCCTTATAACTTTTGGGGTGAGCTTCCTAAGCCCATACCATACTCTTAATCGTATTATACTTCCCATTGTTCTTTTGTTAATTGCTTGCCACAATCTTTACAGAATATTGCGGTTACTTCTACTGTAACATAGTGGGCAAGAGTTCGGCGTTCGGTATGCTTGTGAGGGCAATTGGCTAATTTGCTAATTTTCTCATTGACTAATTTTCTAACTTCTTTCATATCTCTGTGTTAGCATTTTTTCAAAGATGTTATTTACTTTTCCTACCTCACTGGGGGTGAGGTTTTGAAGACTTTTTTTGAATGGGTTTTTGCTTGAGCAGAACCATTTGCCAAGGCGTTTGATGTCGGCGTACTTGGGGTTACTTGTATCGCGCCAGCCGAGTTCGTGACATAGGGCTAATAGCTTTAAATGTTGCTTGTTTTGGGCATCGAAATAGGCGTGCATCTCAAACTTATAACCAAGGTGCTGGGCGAGTGCGAAAAACTCTTCTTCGGTGAGGTTTTTGGTGCTGGGGAGCTCTCGCCCTACAAAACTACATACAAAGTTTAGGCGGGCTTCTCGGTATCTGAAACGCTTACTAAGTAGTGTTTGCAGTATACGAATTTGGTGTGCTTTTATCGCGGTTGCCATACATTATTATTTAAAAAGTTCTCGGTACTTAGTTGCTGTTATTTCGGTGCAATCGTTAGGAATGATAATATCTGTCCAATCATCATCAATGATAAAGCCAAAGTATTTGTCGTTAGAGCTATTAAACCCTATGCTTTCGCTAAAACCTTCGTCCCAACCTATGCAGGCGTTGAGTTCAGATTTGCTAACAGTGACAGCTTTATTGAAGTCGGCTTGTATAGCCTTTCCTTGTTTGATATTTAGTTTGGGCATATATTCACCATTTCTGACTTCCTTCCATATTTTGGTGTCTACAATAGTGTTTTCTGGGAATATCACTGAAGATATGCCTCCCGCTACTTTCCAAAGGGCTTCTCTCCAATATGTAAAACCATATTTATCGGCTAATGCTTTTTGGCTTTCAAAGCAGATGTTAAATTTATCGGAGATCTTCTGAAACTTTTTGCCGGTTTTGCTAGTTCTTTTTGTTATAAAATACATCATCTATTATTGTTTTTGTCTTTTTTATCTGATTTTATAAACTCATTAGTATAGGTATGAGTTACGGTAAAACCACTTTCCTTGGCTATCTCTGCGAGGGTTTTGCCTTTGTATTTTTCTATTAAATCTTTCTGCAAACTCTCTCTAATTTTGTCTACTATTAAAGCATCGGGGTTCATTTTAAACAGTGTTTAAAGGTTATTTAAAATAGTCGTCAGACCAGTCCGACTCGTCCAACTAATCTGACGACTGATGTTGTTACGCTTTCTCTTCGTACTTCTCGTGTACGGGGAAGAGGTTTTTAATATCGGTACCAGGAGGGAAGTCCACCGATGAGAGCGATAGAGGGATATTGCACTTTTTGCCCTGCTCGTCAATGGTGTTAGCTTCGATATAGAACGCCGAACGCTGTGGACGGTAGGCTTCGGAGATAATTTTTACTGCATCGGTGAAGTCAGGGTTATCAAATTCTTTGGCTACACGGGCGAGTTCTAACACTCTGGAGGCTTTTAGGTTTCCTTTTGCATCCTTTTTTAATAAGCGGTTAATAACTGACACGAGCTTGGCACTCTCATCATCTTTAGCGAGTGATGAGATAAAGTCACCTACTTTCTCTATACCTGCATTAACGGTGTCGTCCCAATTGTCGATGACGCGGAAGCCGTAGGTAATAGTGTTGCCGTGCTCATCGGTGAAGGTATGGCTCTGTTGGTCTCCTTTAACATCATAAACTTCATTTTTGGTGTCCAAGAGAATTTTGAGGGCTTCAAAGGTGTGAAGCTTTACTTCTGCCATCTGTTCTGAATAGTTTTGTAGCTTACCGATGATTTGTGGAATTGCCTCATTGACGAGGGCTTTGTATGCCTCGCGGTTTTCGTTTTGTGCTTGTTCACGGCGTTGTAGTTCTGCTTTGAGTTCGTCGGCTGTGAGGTGTGTTAAATCTACTGTCATAATTGATAATTGTTATTTGTTAATATCCTGTTACTTGTGCTTTGTATAGCTTGTGCTTGCTTAGCGGTTGCCATTCGGCGTTGTCATCTTCCCATAATAATTCGCGGGTAAAGGCGTCATAGCGAAAGGCAGGAGGTTGCCACTGATTGTAAGCACACCAGTCCTGTAACTTCTGTACTAAGATAGGCACTTTGTCGGTTTTACCTGCGCGGTATTGGCAGGTTTGTAGCCGTTGCTCGAAGGTAAGCACCTGTAAAAAGGTGTCAAGAGCAAGAGCTTCGGTGTATGCTAAAAATCTATTTTTCATTAGTTATTCTGTTTTATTAGTTTGCCGTATTTTTTGAGGTCTGCCCACCAAATTACACTATCACCACTAATACCTTGCGGGAGGTATCGCACGGGACGTTTTTGTTTTTTGGCGGTTTTGAGTAGTTCTTTGGCTTGCTCTCTGAGCTTGCGTTGTATATACTCGTAGTCGCTTATTTCGTTGAGCTCTATTCTCATCTTGTGTTCGGTTTATCGGTTAATGTTCGGTTCGCTACATAGGAAGTTATTTTTTTAAGCAGTGCACTTGGGTAGTACTGTAAGATGTTGTCGGCATAAATACAGATAAGTAAGTACACATCTTCAGCATTGAAAATGGCGATGTCATTGCCATAGTGCCGCTCAATAGGTTGCTCTACGGAGTAAAACCATTGGTCATCATACCAATTCATCAGATTGTCGTGGCTGATGAGAGGTCTTAAATATGACGCTTTGCCTTGTTGTATAAGGTGGACACACCAATCTATATAGAACTCATAGCGTAGGTTTTCGTACTGCAAGTAGGTAAGCCCTAATTGACGGGCGAGGGCGTGGCGATAGGTGATTTGCTGGGCTATTGTACTCATAGGTGTTAGGGTGTTTTTAAAAGTTTAAATTCGCGTTCTTGGGCTTTTTCGGCTGAGATGAGATAGGGCTCTAACTCATTGGCTCCAGTTCGTGTCTTTTCTATGTAGGCTCGGAAGTCTTTTACATAAATACGGTTTTGACTAAGCCAATAGAATTTGTTGGCAACGGCTCCTTTTGGGTTCCCTTTGCTATCGGTTTGTGATATACCGATAAATAGGGTATTAGGAAATGCTTCGATGATCTTGTTGTATAGTCTTGCGGGTTTACCATCAAAGCACTCTTGTATACTGTCAATAAATACTATTTTAGGTTGTTGTGGACGGTCCAGTCGTAACATCATTTTATCAATGTTTTCTTTTTGTAGGGTGTATCGTTTGTGATATTGTTTTAGCCCATAGCGGTCTAAATTCACAAGTAACGACTTACTTCCATACTCTTCTAATGAGTTGTACAGCACCTTTTCTTTTTGGCAAAGCTCTTTCATTAGTTGTAGAGCGTAAGTGGTTTTGCCGTGTCCTGAGTCTCCATAGATGAGTATCGTGCCACTGCGTTCTACTTCACCGAGGTGCTCTGCCCATTGAGGCGATAGGTCGATAGTTTTGTACTTTTTCCGCGCTAAATCTTCATAGGTATAGGCGCGAGGTATAATTGTTTTTTCGTTATTTTCCATTATTGAGTTGTTGTAGGCGTTGCTTTTCAATTTCAGTGCGTACTTTTCTAAGGCTTCCTGCGGTATTAGCATACATTTGTGCGGGGCTGATAGTAGAGCCGTTAGCTTGGCTTACTTGGGCTATTTGGCTAAGCAGGAAGGCTTCGATAGCTTCTTTATCAGAGGGAGGACTTACACGGCTGTACTTGGAGCCGTAACGGTCAAATATTTCGGCATAGCCTACTTTTTTGATACTCTTATTACGGTCAATTTTAGCTTGCAAACCGTCTGCCCCCATCATATACCAACCGCAAGCGTACTCAGTAGCATTCCAAAGGCTTTTGAGTTCCAAAAAGGCGTGATATTCGAGGTCTCCAGCTTCGTCTAATATTACTAATGGGGTTTCAAGCTGTTTTAGGTAGTAAACCAAATCTTCGTACACTTCGGCATATCGCCCAGTATAGGTAATGCCAAACTCTTGAGCGATTTTGCGTATAAGTTTTTGTTTGGTTTTTACTTGAGAGCAGTCGATATAGACGGCATTTTTGTTTTTGCTTACATACACTTTGGCGGTATGTGTTTTGCCTATACCTGCGCGGTCGCATAAGATAGCTGAAAGCGAACGTGTTTGGCAGGCGGTAAGCTGACTGTAGATGTACTGAAAGGTTTCGGTCTCTACGGTTACCCAAGGAGCCTCGTCGCGGAGTTGCACTTGTAGTTTGCGGGCGATGCTTATCCATTTGGCATCGGATAGCACGCCATCGCGTTCGCCTTTCATTACGCGGTTGTACTGGGCACCATTGATGCCAAGACTTTTGGCGTGGTGGGTGTCATAGCGGTAGTTTTGTCGGTTTTCGGCAATTGCTTGTACGATTTTTTCTTTTAGGGCTGTGGTTATCATAAGTCTAATAATGCTTTATTTATGGTTTCTACTTTTGTTTTGCTGTACTCTTGATAGTTGAGTGCGGGTGTATCGGTGTAGTCTACTGGTGTGTAGTCTACTTCGGTAGCGGTGGGTATGGGTGCGGTGAGGCTTCCTAAACGGTTGAGCTTTTGCACTGATTGGGCACGTACCATTTGGTCGAACTGGGTAACGTAACTCATTGCCTCAGCATATTGTTGTTCATCGTTTTCTGTCCATTCGGCATTAGCACGGTTAAAGGTAGGCACAGGGCTACAAGTGCAAAGAAAGGCTCCGTTTTGGTATAAATACACTTCGGTAATACCGTTCTTATTAGGCAGGTAATAGGCTTCTACTTGGTAGTTATTGGGGGCTAATAAGGTTAGTACTTGTGGGTTGGGTAGTTGGTATTTTTGGTATTGTACGGTTACATACTGACTACGGCGTATGGTAGTAGTGGTGCATTTGCCTATGTATTGGGCTAAAAGGGCTCGGTTGAGTTGTGGCAAATTAGGATTTACGTTCTCTAAAAATACCTCCAAACGTGTCTTACCAGGGAAGCGTTGTTGGTCGGGGTGCGGTTGGTTATTGTATAGGGTTTGCTCTTGGAGTTCCATTGCTACAATATCATCATAAGAGGCTTTGGCTTCTTTGTAATTGTTGTTGAACTCGTCGAATATCTTCTGTTGCGTGGTGCGGTTGCTATCACGGCGGGCATAGTGGCGACCTACGTTTTGATGTCTGTCCTTCTCAATGCCGTATTTTTTACCTCGTATCATTGTCTCGGCATACTTCTCTTGTGAGTTGGTAGGATTACAGAAGCGTACAAAAGGGAATAGGTTGTTGGCTTTCAGTAGCCCGTCGGCAAACTCTCCCGTTAGGTGTCGTTCTACTTCTATCTGCATTGGGGTGCCCAAGCCGTAGGAGGTAGTGAACTGAAACATTGAGCGGAAACAGTCTAAGAACAGTTCGGTGTCTTTCTTTTTGCTGTGTGCGATACCTATAAGGGCGGTACTCATCACATCATAGGCATAGTACGCCATTACTTTGGTGCCGTCGGGTAGCTTGGTGTGCATTATATCGCGGTCATCAAGGGTTATTTTACTCATTGAGTAGAGCGGTGCGTGGCGGTGAACGTGAGGGCGCAACTTGTGGCTAAAATCGTACTCTCCATTGCGGGCTTTGGCTATGATAAGCTGATTTTCGGCTTTGCTAAGCCATAGTTTTACGGTGCTTTCCGATACTTCTAAGAGGTTGCCGTTCTCATCACAAAAGTCGGTTTCTACATTAAAGAGTTCGCCCGTAGCACGGTCGAAAAGTTCTATTTCGCCGTATAGAAACTGCTTGTAAATATCGTATACCGAACTAATGTAAGGTTTGTTAGGCATACAGCAGATGGATATAAAGAGGCGTTCCATAGTAGGGGTTACTACTTTGGCGTTGTCGGAGCCTTCGCCTTTGTGAATGAAGGTAGCGTAACGCTCGGTAAGGAATTGGTTATATTTGCGCTGTAGGCTTCGTGGGTTATTGGGTAATGAGAAACTCCACTTTTCGGGGTTTAGGGCATTCACGGCTTCGCTGATGTTTTGCCATATTTGGGTTTTGCGCTTACCAAAGGCTTTGGCAGTGAGCGGACGGCTTTTAAGTAGCGTTTCGATAGCGTTCAGTATCATAGCGGAGATGGCTTTCTCCCGCTGTTGTGGGAGGGGGAGTGATTTGCCGTTAGGTTTGCGGTGCTCGGCAAAGAAGTTGATGGCTTCGGGGTCGGGTACAATATACTCTTCTAATACATTGGTAACGATGTGAGCCTCTTCGGGCTTGCCGAGCATACGCACGCAAAATTCTTTTGTATTCACACCTTTCACTACGGGGAGGCTCTCAAAGGCTACCCACGCTTCATTACCTTGCCCTTTGCCCGCTTGGGTAACTTGAAGCTTACCACGCTGACAGTATGATTTGTAGGTGTTGTAGCTCATTACTTTCCAATCGTCATACAATAGACGTGCGGGGATAGATAATATGTTATTTTGGAATGCGTACATTTTAGTATCTTTGCGCTTTAAATTAATGAATTATGGGTAATGAATTTTTTAAAACTTTTGCCCAGAACGTATGCGGTTTATTTGCTCTAATGCCCACTTCTCTTGAGAACGAGACCGTTCGGAACCTCCTGCAAATGAAATTAGAGGAAATAGAGGAGCATCGGAGGGCTCTTGATGACTTACTTCCTCAATAGTAGGGTAGTACTTTACTGGCTTGTGGTACTCTATTATTTCTCTTTTCACTACTATACCTAAGAAGGTAGTGCGTATCTCTTTGCCGATGATAAGGAAGTCATCATTGAGGAGGTAAATGGTTTTTGCTTTCATTTTAAATAGGGTTTAAAGGGTTTTTAAATTGTTTGAAATCTGGCAAGCAGCTTCTCGCTTCAAAAGTTCTTTAACGATAGAGCGAACCTCTTTAAGTTCCTCTGCTATAACTTCTCGTATCAATGGTGCGAGAAGTTTTTTTAATAACTTTTTCATTGTATTATTCATTTATGGGTTCTAAACATTCTATAAAATAGATATAAATTCCTCCATCTCCGAAGTCTACATCTACACGGGTGTCTTCTCCTTCGTTATAGACTTTAAGGACTATACCGACTCCTTCTTTCATTATCCAACCAGATTCATTTGGAATTTCTCTTACTTTGTCTCCTACTTTCATAGTTTTATGCTTCATAAAGTTTTAACTCTAATTGTACTACTTGTGGCAGTCCTTGGACCTTGGTAAGTTGCTGATAGCCGTTGCGCAGTTGCAATAGGGCTTCGGCAAACTCTCTGTTGATGTACCACTTGCCTTCGGCGGTGCGGTAGAAGTGCTGAGGGTGCTTTTTGATACGTCGAAAATACTGCCCGCTGGTAACTGAGTACTGGTGTAATAGCAACCACTCTATATAGGGCAAGGCTTCCTTGCCGTAAACATTGAGTGAGGGAGGCATTTTGATACGAGTAAGGGCTTCCAATTCTTCCCAACGACGATTGACCTTAATACGTAGTTCCACACTATACCCAGTGAGGAGGTCAAAAGTTTGCATTCGTGTTAGCTCGAAATAGGGGTCTTTTCTTTGTCTTCCTCCTCCTAAATCACTGATTCTGTGTTTCAGCCCAATTTTGGGCAGATACAATTTTTCATAACCTTCATTGAGTTCACGAATATCACGCATAACGTGTTTGTGCTGTTTGCCTGTTAGGTTGGCAATCTCAATGCTGGACATTGTTTGCTGAATGGTGTTAATTAGATTGCTCATAAAAAATTATTTTTCAATGCTTATTTTTAAAATTGGTTCCCATATTAGTAGGTCTACCATTTTTCCCCTATCATCATATTGAGGAATGTTGTAAGGGGATAAAGAAGCAAAAGGGTTTACCTCATAACCTCTTTTTCTTAATTCATTAGCGGAGGCATATAGCTGTCCGTCCTTTTCAATGTAGTTTACATCTTTCATAGCTTACTCATTTAGAAATTCTTTTACTTTATTTTCAGAAGGGGCGACCATACTCTGGTAGTCCTTTCTGATTTTATCGGCTGAGAGGCTGGTGCGCTCGCCACTTACACACTGGCGAATGTATCGCCCAGAGAAACCGTGTTTCTGAATTAATGCATTTATTACGCTTGCATTGTACTTGTTATACTTTTTTTTCTTACTTTTGTCCATTGTTACTTATTGTTCCAATTCTGGCGCAAAGATAGTAACTATTTTTTCTAATATGCAAATTTTATGGCAACTATTTTTTCTAATATTAAAGAGAGAGTCTTGTATATCTCTGAGAATAAGGGTATTGCAAGAGAAAAATTTTTTGATGATTTGGGTATTACATACGGAAATTTTAAAGGAAAAGCAAAGGAAAAAGCCCTTAGCTCCGATATTTTAGCAAAAATAGTTGCTAAATATCCCGATGTAAGTCCTGAGTGGTTGCTTACAGGAAGAGGAGAAATGCTGAAACCTGAGAACGAAAATCAATCACAAGAAGTTACTATTATTAAAGGTAACCGTAAAACCCGTGATGCTATGATAGAATCTCAGGAAATACCTTTGTACGAGTTAGATGCTACAGCTGGGCTATCGTCTTTTTTAAAAGGAGACAAGAGGGTTAATATTATTGATACTATAAAGATACCTAATGCCCCGAGATGCGATGGTGCATTTGGTGTTATTGGTGATAGTATGCTTCCTTTGTTAAGATCTGGGGACATTATTCTTTATAAGGAGTCTCCAATTAATTTAGATTACCTCCTATTTGGTGAAATGTATGTGTTAGGCTATGATTTAGGAGATTGGGAAGAGGTGTTAGCTGTTAAGTATATACATAAAAGTAAAAAAGGAAAGAACTATATAAAATTGGTTAGTGAGAACCCTAACCACGCCGATAAAGATATTCCCTTTGCCTCTATCAAGGCTTTAGCGTTGGTGAAAGTAACTATTAGGTTTAATACTCCATATTAATATAGAGAAAAAAGCAGTTGTTAGAGGTGCAAAGTCATAGAAAGTACAGGAGAAACTATACCCTTTTTACATATTTTCAAAGTAAAACATTAATAATTAGTATTTTATATAAAAATAAGCTGTAAAAAGCACTACAATACACCCCCCTCTACTCAATAAAAATGCCCATTGGTTGCACTAAAAAGAATATACAACCTACTTCACTACACTAAAAATAGCCCAAAAGTGCACCCCTAACTGCACCCCTAACTGCACCCCTAATGCTAAAAAAGGGGTGTTTGGGGGCTTTGCTGGGTGGGTACCTTTTAGGGGTGTTTTCTACCCCTTTTTGAGGTGCCTTAGCGGTAGCTATAAGGCACAAAAAAACGCCCAAAAAGGGCGTATTTGTTGGGGTTTGGGGCTTTTTTTGGAGTGTTACTTGCACCGCTGGTATATAATGCATATATTTGTACCAAATGATGCAGCCTTTTGGGGCATTTTATGCATATAAATGTAGAGTTTTGTACATTTCATTTTCCTGCCTTTTTGGGGCTTTTTTATTGTAACTATTTGTATTTTAATTCTTTTTGAGGATTTTTTGTATTATGGTAGTTTGTACATTTCATATTACCCCTTATATAAATGTGAACACTGTGCATTGACGTACTTTTATATTCTCTATACACCTCTCATAATACACAAAGAGAGACTAAAAAGTAACTATGCTGATGTTCAGCTATAAAAAAGACTGCCTAAAAAATTATATTTAGGCAGTCTTTCGTATATGATGTATCGTTTTATGCTATCCAAAAACGTGTAAAGCTTCAAAGCTTACCAAAGTAAGATAACCTAACACAAAACCTAAAAGGGCTATCCATAAGATGTTTTTCACATACCAAAAGAAATTAATCTTCTCCATACCCATAGCTACTACCCCCGCAGCCGAACCGATGATAAGCAAACTACCTCCTGTACCAGCCGCATAGGCAATGTAGTGCCAAATACCACTATCCATAGGTTCTTGGAACATACCCATACTAGCCGCTACTAATGGTACGTTGTCTATTACAGCAGAGGCAAAACCTAAGAGCAAAATTACTACGTTTGTACTTGGGATAGTCTCATTCAATGTTTGTGCAAAGTTGAAAAGCGTACCGATAGTTTGCAATGAAGCCACTGCCAAGAGAATTCCTAAAAAGAATAGTATGCTCGAAAATTCGATACGTCCTAAAGCACGATGAATACTGAATTTATCCTTATCGGTTGATGAAAGTTCCCTGATAGGTTTTAATTTTTCAGAAATAAACCACATAGTAGCCAATGAAAAAAGCATCCCTATATAAGGAGGTAAGTGTGTAATCGATTTAAAAATAGGTACAAAGATAATAGAGATAAAACCTATTACTAACACAGGCATACTGCTCTTGTAAGTAATACTCTCTTCGCTGTTTGAAGTGTCTATCTTTCCTTTGAATACAGGTAAAAACGAAGCTACTAACAAAGGTACTATCAAGCATACAGTAGCAGGAATAAATACGTATTCTACTAATTTAGCAGCGGTTACTTTGTTTTTTACCCAGAGCATAGTAGTTGTTACGTCACCGATAGGAGACCAAGCCCCTCCCGCATTGGCAGCAATCACAATCATAGAAGCATACCAAATACGCTCTTTTTGGTCAGGTATGAGCTTACGTATAATGGTAATGAGAATAATAGTAGTAGTAAGGTTGTCGATAACAGCAGAGACGAAAAAAGCAATAACACCTATAATCCAAAGCAGTTTTACTTTGCTTCTGGTGCGAATCACCCGCTTGATGATTTCAAACCCACGGTGCATATCAATGATTTCTACTATGGTCATTGCACCGATTAAGAAGAAGAGTATTTCGGAAGTTTCAGCTAAGTGATGTCGTAGTGCTTCATCAATAGCATTACTGTTGTTAGCTATATCTACGGGTACTAACACTCCGTTGAGCACTTCTAGTACATCAAGGTTAAATACTTTAAGTATCGTCCAACAGATGACAGCCATAGCTAAGGCTGAAATGGTTTTGTCTACCTTTATTTGGTGTTCGGTAGTAATACAAAGATAGCCAATGAAAAAAATGGCAATAATCCACGCTTCCATATAATAAATTTTATTTTAAAAATTAACGTGGCGCAAATGTACTAAAACTTCTCGTTATATACCAAATCTTTTTAAAAGTTTTTATTCGCAGATAGGGCTTGGTACACCACTCCTTGTATCTTTTGGCGCACCAATCGGTTTACTAAAAGTTTATTGTCAGAAGAGGGATAAGTGCGGTTCGAGAGGATAACTATTACTATTTCATTAGTGGGGTCAGCCCACGCAAAAGTACCCGTAAAACCGGTATGTCCAAAGCTATCCATTGGCACACAACCACAAGTAGGACCTGATTTGCCTAACTGTGGCTTATCAAATCCTAAACCTCGACGGTTACCTTCTGGACAGTAGTTACAAGTGTTGAAGATTTTTATAGCCTGAGGTTGCAAGAACCACGTACCACCGTAATACCCTTGTTGGAGGTACATTTGCATTACTTTGGCTACATCGTCGGCAGTTCCAAAAAGTCCTGCGTGCCCACCAACCCCTCCTAAAAGAGCAGCTCCTTGGTCGTGTACGTACCCACGAAGCTCCTGAGCTCGGAACGTTTTCTCATCTTCGGCAGGCGCAATATTTACAGGAGAGAAGCGTTGCAAAGGAAGAAAAGTAAGCTGGTAGGCTCCTAAACCTCTATAAAAATGCTTCTGAACGATTTCTTGTAGGGGCTTCTTGTTTTTTTTTTCTATGTACTTCTTGAAATAATAGTAAGGGAGGTCGCTATATAAGTACTTTTTATCTTTAATAAGCTCACTCTCATCAATTGTTTTATAAATACTGTCAGCGTATCCTTCTCTAAGATATAAGTCTTTGGCTACCTCAGTAGGGAAAGAATCACTTTTGGTAGTGCTGTAATACTCAGGCGAAGGCTTTTTATCAATGTCTAAGGTTTTTCGGTAAAAAGGAATCCACGACTGGAACTGAGCATAGTGCGAGAGCACATCTTTCATTACCAAATCTCCCTTGTTTGTATGTTTGAGCTTGGGTAGCAAATCCTCAAAAGTATCTACGGGTTTGAAATCTCCACGCACATAAAGACGCATCAATTCGGGAAGAGTAGCCAATATCTTCGTAAGCGAAGCGAGGTCGTAAATAGTATTGTCGGTCACTTTATTGGCTGGATTGTAATCTAAAGTACCAAAATTCTTGCGATAAACTACCTTTCCTCTTTTGGCAACCAATACTTGCATCCCGGGTGTCATTTTTTGTGCTACAGCATCAAGAGCAATACTGTCTATCTCTTTTAGTTTAAGAGAATTGAGCCCCACGCTTTCAGGTAAGCCGTAAGCTAAGCGTCCTATTCTGGGAGTAGCAATTGAAGTGCCTACGGGTAAGTTAGGGTGTGCTGTTACAGGCAAAACTCCTTTGCCCTCAATAGCACCAAAAATGAGCTGAGCGGCTTTCTCTTGGGCTACTTTGTTATTTTGGTAAGCAAATACAATAGCTTTAATAGGAGCTATATTTTTCACGTCGAGCATCGCATAGGGGCGAGTAAACACTGCGAGGATTACCTTTTTTTTCTTAGCAATATGCTCTAACCATTTCAGTTCGTTCTCTGTAAACTTGTATGCGTCCCAAGGGGTCTTATCTGGTTTGTGCAACCCGATGATAATCGTGTCAAAAGGTTCAACTGCTTCATATAGCTGTGCCTCATTCTTAGGCTCAATAAGCACGGTCTCTGCGTATTTGCGTAAAGTGGAATAAAACGCCCAACCACTGTCGTTGCCAAACTTCACATAGGCTATTTTGCGCTTGTCCAAGTCTTTTATAGGCAGTATATTTTCCTTGTTTTGCCCTACCGTAATCGCATTTTCAAACAGTTCCTCAGTGAGCAAATCGTCTTCTATTGTGTGCAAGGTAGAGGTTACAGTGCTTTCGTCTAGCTGTTTAAAAGATGTGAGCCCCACTTTGTATTTAGCCATTAGTATTTTCTTTACTGAATGTGCTAAGCGTTCCTCACTGATGCGTTTGTTCTGGTAGGCTTTCTTCATTGCCTCAAAACCCTTAGCTACATTAGCTGGCATCAGCAAAATATCGTTACCCGCCAAGAAGGCTTCTACTTCCACTTCGCCTACGGGCAAGTATTCCGATACCCCTTTCATACCAAGTGCATCGGTAAAGATAAGCCCTTGATAGCCTAATTTCTTTTTGAGTAAATCAGTGATAATAGCACTTGATAACGAGGAAGGTAACCCTGTTTTAGGTTCTAAGGAAGGAATATTGAGATGCCCTACCATTATGCTCGCTATTCCTTCTCTGATGAGGGCTTTAAAAGGGTAAAGTTCTACCTCGTCAATACGGTTAGCAGCGAAAGATACAAGCGGTAAAGTTTTATGAGAATCTTTAGAAGTATCACCGTGACCAGGAAAGTGTTTGGCACTGCCCAGCACCCCTACCGACTGCATTCCGCGAGTAAAAGCAAGCCCTTTTTGGGTTACATTCTCTTTATCCTCGCCAAACGAACGATTTCCTATAATAGGGTTATTCGGATTTGTGTTAATATCAATATCAGGAGCAAAGTTAAACTGCATACCCAATTGCTTGCAGTGTAACCCTATACGTCTACCGGTACGTTCTACAAGATAGTTATCTTTGATTGCCCCAAGGGTCATATTCCACGGGTAAGCATAAGTAGAGTCCAAGCGCATCGCCAATCCCCACTCGGCATCCATTGCCATAAAAAGCGGAATTTTAGAGAGTGCTTGGTATTCATTGGTGAGCTTTGCCTGACGCTTCGGTCCTCCTTTGGAGAAGATAATCCCTCCAATGTAGTATTTCTTTATGAAGTCTTTTACCTCTTCGGCTTTTTTTGTGCCTATATGGCTTGAAAATACCGATACCATAAACAGTTGCCCAATCTTTTCATCAAGGCTCATTTTGTTATAAGTGTCGTTCACCCACTGCTGTTGCGCTTGGGCATCGGTAGTTGTTAAAGGAGATTTATTTTGGGCAAGTGTAGTAAATAGTGATAAGTTAAAAAAAGTAATTAGTAAATAAGTCTTTCTCATTTTTTTGTATAAAAAGTAAAAGGTAAGAAATAACAGATAAGAGGCGTTTTACTTGCCTTTTACCTTATTACCTCTTACCTTTTACCTATTAAAATTCGTCTATATTATAGGCTTTAAGTTTGTTGTAAAGTGTTTTACGTGTAAAGCCTAACAGCTTAGCTGCTTCTGTTTTATTATTATGGGTCTCGTGTAGCGCACTAATAATGAGTTCACGCTCGTTTTCTTTGGTTGAAAAAGAAAAACGCTCTGTAGGGAAATGGCGTGTTTCAGTAATTACAGGCTCTGGCAACTCATTTTCGGTAATATAATCACCTTGTGTGAGTAGGGCAGCGCGTTTCACCGTGTTCGATAGTTCGCGCAAGTTACCTCCCCAAGTGTATAAAAGCATCTTTTGTACCGCTTTTTCAGTAAACCCTTGTACGTTCTTATGTAGCTTTTCATTTGCTTTTTCCAAGAAGTATGAAGCAAATATCATCAAGTCGTCTTTGCGCTCACTTAGCGAAGGTACTTTTATCGAAAACTCGTTCAATCGGTGATAAAGGTCTTCGCGAAACTCTCCTTTTCCTACTGCTGCCAATAAATCTTCGTTGGTAGCTGCCAATACACGAATATCAACTTCTATTTCCTTAGAACTACCAATAGGTTTAATACGGCGCTCTTGTAGGGCACGTAGCAACTGTATTTGGTTGTCATAGCTTAGGTTTCCTACCTCATCAAGGAAAATAGTACCACCATTTGCCTCTTCAAAGTGTCCTTTTTTATCGGTAATTGCTCCCGTAAACGAACCCTTTACGTGACCGAAGAACTCACTCGATGCAATTTCTTTAGGAATAGCACCGCAGTCCACCGCAATAAAAGGCTTGTTACGACGCTCACTTTTCAAGTGAATAGATTTGGCTATCACCTCTTTACCCGTACCACTTTCACCAGTAATGAGTACCGACATATCCGTAGGGGCTACCAAACTGATAAACTTATTCAGCTTTTTAGAAGCGGCACTTACACCTTCTATATATGAATTTTCGTTAGTAACAACAGGCTGAGCAGCTTTGCCAGGGCTGTTGTCCGCCTTCACATTTTCCTTCTTAGGTAACGAAGCCGTACGCGTACTGCTTTGCGCATTCTTAATAACATTCAGTACGTCCTCTTGTTGGAACGGTTTCGATATATAGTCAAAAGCACCCAATTTCATTGCCTCTACCGCAGTCGATACTTCCGCATAGCTGGTCATTACCACTACAGGCAAATCTGGATATACTTCTTTCACCTTTTTCAAGAAATTGATACCGTCACCATCGGGCAGACGTAAATCAGTGAATACTAAACTTAGCGATGCATTTAGGCTTTTCTCCGCTTCTTCTAAATTATAACATCTTACTACTTCATATCCATTGCGTTCCAAAAATTTACCTAACATTTTGGAAAAAACTACATCATCTTCTACTAAAAGAATTGGATTCTTCATACTTTATATATGTCTTTTTAAATTAAAAAATATACTGTTTTTAGCCGTTACCTCACTTACCATCATATGATAAAAATATGAACATCAGCTTTGTGCGTTTAAAAAGCGCTCTTTAAAACAGGACAAAAATTTTGCAAATATACAAAACTTTTCTAATAAACATACTATATTAATAAAAAAAGACTTTCTTTTTTCAAGAAAGTCTTTCTTCAATGCATATAATATAAATACTACTACTAACTCCCAATATTTGTTAGTACTTTAAGCTAGCTTAGCTAAACTTAAAGGAATGTCTTAAAATAGTTTAATAAATGATTGTGTTTAAACAATTAAAATTTTAGCAATGTTCTTAATATAAAAGTTGTTTCCCAACAACACAATGAAATGAAATTTAATTTTTAACAACAGTTTTGTTTAATGATTCTTATCTAACAATGTTTCTTTTAGCAATTTTTTCAGTAATTTAATTTTTAACCATTTTCTGTTTGTGACAAATCATTTATTTTATTACTATGCACAATAAGTTTTATCAACTTACGCCTACTATATAGAAAATTCCGTGCCAAAATACCGCAAATCTGTTCATAACTACATTAAAACACTTATTATCAACATAATAAGTTATTAACAACCTGTTGATAACTTGTTAGTATCCCGTGCGTAACCTGTGTACAAAGTGTGTAGTTATACACAAAACGTGTAAATATGTAACTTTTTACACACTATCATTCCTCAGTCCAACCCCTCCTATACAATACCATCTCCTCCCCTTCTCTTCATCTTATTTTCATCTTAACCTCAATTCAACTATCAAATTCATCTCACAAGTGCTACTTATCCCACAAATCTGAGTGTACAAAAGAACTATTTTCTCCACTACCCTTCTACCAATTCACTACTAATTGCCCGTGTAGCTCGTATCTACCCGTCGTGCTATACCCTCACATTACCTTCACCATTCGCCCCTCGCTATTCGTCTTTTCTTCACTTTCCTGTCGCTACCTTCCCCCTCTCCAAAGTAGCCAGCAATAGCTGGATATGTGCACTGCGAGAGCGGAGTATGTGTAAAGAGGAATGTTTCCCCCTAGTGCCTATGGCCTAAGGCCTATCGCCTATTCCTCTTTCTTTCGCCTCGAAACCCCGTTTTTAACATTTTTAGCCTTTTTGTATTATATTATGAATCAACTTTTTACATACCCTTCCTATACCAATCGTCCAAGATTCGTATAAGCTTCCTATAAGCTCTCTATAAGCTAACCCCACCCTCCTTACACCCTTTTTTCATCAAAAACCCTCCCTCCTCTCTTCCGAACTTCTCCGATATCTTCCGAACCCCTCAACGCTTCCCTATTTGCTAATTTTTTCCCCGCCTGCCGTGCTACAATTGCCTGCCGTGCTACGCCTACGTGTCGTGTTACGACCTCGCACCTCCTGGCTTCTCAAAAACCTTTCAAATAAAAAACTGCCCACATTACTGCAGGCAGTTTTTATATCACATCTTATTTGTTAATTTCCTCATTTTCTCATTTTCTCATTCCCTCATTTTCTAATTATCTCATTTCCTAATTACCTCCACCCATCTACCATTGGTACGGGTGTTGTAGCGGTTGCTGTACATTGCCTCAGCATAAGTACCAGGCAGATAATAGTGTCCCGCATACGAAGCATTCAGCTTGAGTTTGATATACTTCGTTTGTTTGGCTTTCAGCGATAAGTAGAAATTCGCACGGTCGTCACGGAAATCAGTGTAGTCTATATAGCCGTTGCCATCACCTTCGTCGTAATCCGTAAATCGGGTGTTTACAATCTCCCAGCCCGAAGGGATAATTTGAGTGAGTGCTACATTGTCTACTCTCTCCCCTGTGAGGTTTGTTATCTCAATAGTAGCTACAAACTGAGTGCTTTGGCGCAAATTGGTCACATCAAGTGTATGTCCGTTGTTATCGCGGTAAGTCGTGTTAAGAGCCAATCCGTTTTGCATAGCGAGTTCTTTGCCTACAGGTAATATACCGCTGGTGATGAGGCGTACATAAAGGGTTTGGTTGCCGTTGTTCTTCACTTGTAAAGTCTCATTACCTTTGGCTGTAAGCATCTTCTGTAGTATTGGCTCAGTAGATTTTAAGTTTTCGGTTTTACCACTAAGGGTATAGCTTGCATTGATATTTCTACCGCTCTTGTTCTTCTGTACATATTTTGCCATTGCATAAAGCGAATAGGCTGTAGTTTGAGTGCTGAGCCAATCGTTAGTCGAGAGCTTTTCTGCAATCTCCAATGCCCAACGTCCTGCATCTTCTTTCCTACCGATAAGCAAAGCGGTTTCCATTGCCATTGCTTTATTGCGCAACACCGAGCCGTAATAGCTATCGGCATCGTCGTCTATGGAAGTGGTTTGGAAGAGCTTTTCAGCAGTTTGCTTTTGTCCGGCAAGAGCGTAGGCAGCTACCAAAGTGCGTTTAGCGTTAGGAGTGAGCTCACTGAGTTCACGCAAGCGGTTCATAGCGCCTATGTTAGGATTTCCGGCAAGAGCCAAAGTATAGAGGCGATAGGCTTGGGCAAAATCGTTTTGATATTTACCCTCGTAACGCCATTGGCGCGCCTCATTATTCTGATAGTCGAGCCAACGCTGTTTGCTACCTGAGGGCAATACATAACCTTTCTTCTCGGCTTCTACAAAAAACTGACCTATATACGAGGTTACCCAATCATCGGCATACTTACCTCCTTTCCAGTAGGTAAAGCCTCCATTAGAGAGTTGGTTTTCATACAATTTGCTAATGGTAGCACTTACATTGCGGTTCACCTCATCGGCTTTTTCTTTAGAAAGGGTTACAAAGTCAGCTAAGAAAAGTTGAGGAAACGCCCCTGAGGTGAGTTGCTCGCTACAACCGTGCGGATAAGCGATAAGATAACCCAAACGCTGGGTAAGGTTCACCCCTGGGAAGCTCGATACTTCTAATACAGTCTTGGCTTTTTCACCAAAGAGATTGATATTGAGAGAATGCGACTGTCCGCCTTGCAATACGGCGTTTTGTACTACATAAGTTACAGGGTTAGGGTTGTACACATTCATTTCCACCTCATAAGTCGCTTTTTCCTTACCCGAAGTGGCAATGATTTTCACCTTACCGATACCTGTTTGCGAGGTGGTTTCAAGTTCAAAGTAAGCCATTTGTTCCCCTGTTTTATCGAAGTGCAACTGTTGGTTGCGTGTGCCTACTACTTTAAACAAGCCGTTAGTCTCTACTTGTAGCGATACGTTCTTCACTTGTTTTTCCATAGCAAAAACGGTTACTGGCAACACGATTTTCTCGTTAGGCACTGCTTTGCGTGGTAAGGAACCCAAAATCGATAACGGACTCACCACAGGTATATCTTTTTTCTCAGCACTACCATAGGCATTGCCTTTCACATCGCTGGCTACTACCATCACACGAGCAGAGCCCATATAGTTAGGAATTTTCACGGTATGGGTATTGCCTGCTCCTTTTTTCAGTTCAAACGGACCTCTAAATATCACAAAGGGTTTGAAGCGGTTTGCTTTCTGTGCATCGGCACCGCCTAAATCTTCGTCTCCTCCTATACTGAACGCTTGATTGATAGTACCTCCATAAGCACCTATTACATCATCGTACACGTCCCAAGTCTTTACTCCAAGAGCAGTTTTGCTAAAGAAAGTATTCCAAGGGTTAGGAGTTTTGAAGCGGGTGAGGTTTAGGAGTCCGTCTTCTACGATAGCCAAAGTGTACGTCATCGGTTTACCCGATTTCTCTCTTACCTTGATGCTCACTTTTTGGTTAGGAGTCAATCGGTCGGGCATTTGGATTATAGGATTGAGGACGGTATTCTTGTCTACCACCTTCACCGGTATCACCCCATAGAGGCGTATAGGCGCATCATTGAGCGTTTTGTTGTGCGGTTGCAAGAGGGTAACGTAAAAATACACATTAGGCGTCATCTTATTGGTGATAGGTACCTCAAAAGTTGTTTCTTTATTAGCGGTCTCTACCCAGTGAGTTTCGAGTACATCGTTCCCGTTTTCTACCGAGATGAGTGCACGACCGCCTTTGTCTGACGGAAAACTAATCTTAGCTATTTCACCTACACTGTATTCTTTTTTGTTAGTACCCAAAGCGAGCATTACCGCTTCACTACCTTCACTGCCACGCGATTTGCCACTCCAGTCACCCCAATCAAAAGAAGCAGTCGTGCCACACTTATGACCGCTTTGGTCGTCAGTGAGCATAATAAAATAGCGACCCCAGTCGGCATCCGGAATATTGAGTGTAAAACGTGCTTTACCACTGCTGTCGGTAGTGATGTTTTTAGTGGTGTAAATAGCATTGCTACTACTGCTATTGTAGGTAGAGATATTCTGGTTCGAAGCGTCCCACCACCAGTTCCAACCTACTTTATACACGGTTACCGACACGTCTTTATGGCTGAGTGGTTTACCGTCTTCGCTGAGTACTACTGCATCGAAAGTGTGGTTTTGTTGGGTGTTGTAATAATCGTATTTGTTGGTTTCGGGCAAACGTAAACCTACGTACTCACTATAAGGTGAGAAAGAGGCTGTACTCACATCGGTACTGAAATCGCCCCCACTTTCGTTGGCTTGGGTGAGGAAGTTCACTTTTAGCATACCAGGAGCATCTAAGTCGTTCGTTCTGAAGTAGAAATTCGCATTCCCGTTGCTATCAGTACGCCCTTCAAATACGTTCATCTCTTCGCTCTCAAACTGATAAGCGCGATTGTTGAACACGTATTTTTCATAACCTTTGAAGGCAGTTTCTAAGGGATAGAACTTTGCTTTCACGCTCACACCTGTATTACCTGCTGGAGAGCCGTGTAACCACAACACTTGCAAGCGCACATTGTCGCCCTTTTGACTGATAAGTTTACCGTTGAGGTTGTTCTCTATCTTCAAACGGTTAGGCTTAATGGTTTCAATTTTGATGCGTTTGCTGAATTTCGTAGCTCCTGCCGAGATACTCACACTCCAATTGCCCGTAGGCGCATCGGAGTTGGTTTTCAGTCCAAATACATACTGGTTGTTAGGGTTGCTACTCTGCATACGCTCGGCTATCACCTTTCCGTAAGGGTCGGTAAAGCGCAGTTTGATAGGCAGTTTCTCAGGAGTCTTTTGGGCAAAGTCGTTCAAGATAAAGCCCACATAAATGCTATCACCGGGTCGCCATACCCCACGTTCGGTATAGATAAAGCCGTTGAGTCCTTTCTGTAAGCGCATACCATCTACATCGTATTTGCTTACCGACTGTGGTGCGCCGTCGTCTAACTTCACATAGGTAGTGAACTTGTCTTTCTTCACTTTAGCAAAGTAAGCACGACTGCTGAGGTCTAAGCGCAATATTCCCTTACTATCGGTTTTGCCTTCTTGTATTTTCTGCTGTTGGTAGCTGAATACCTCTACTATTGCTCCAACTACCGGTTTGGTAGTGAGCAAGTCGTTTACTACTATGGTAAAGTTGTTCGTTTGTCCTTTCTTTACAATTACCCCAAGGTCGGAAGCAAGCACATTGGTACCCACCGTTCTGCCGTAGTAATAATTGTCTTTACAAGGACTATCCTCGTCTTCTTCCCAATAGAATTCTTCGTCGTAATCATAGTATTGAGAGTAGGTTACATCGTCGTCATTTAATGGTTTTTGTTCAAACGAAAGGTCAAGAGGTTCTTCGTTTTTAGCACCACAAGCGTAGAGTGAATAGTTTTTTGTCATTCCTAATTCTACGCGGTAAATTGCCCCTGGTTCCGGCGTAATCACCGAAGCAAGGTCGAGCGAATAAGTATTCCACTCGTTCAGTGGATAGAGCGCGCTGTCATTCAGTTTGAGTACTTTTCGTGCAATAGGCTTGCCTACACGCTGTATATACGAGCCTCCGCCCAAATCGTTATCTTGCAAAAACTGAAAGATATTATTCTCGAAAATGCGGTATACCGTTACATTCACCGCGCGCAAGTTGATAGTTTGGAAGTTGATTTTCAAATTCTGTGAGCTCGGTAGGATAGTACCGCTCTTAAGAAATCGAATATCGGGTTTTTGCTGTAAAAATTTGATGTCAAAAGTCGCTTCTTTTTCCAAGCGGTCGCCATAGATATTCTTGATGCCTTTGGAAACGTGCACCTTGTAATCACCTTCTTTTTGTTCCTCGCGGAATACTTTCACCACGTTACCATTTACACTGTATTTCAGTGCGGTATCGGTATTGCTAAGGCTGATGAGCCCTGTAAAATCTTGTTCTTTTTCTAATGGGTCGGAAAAGTTTACACTAAACGATTGGTTGGCGCCATCGGTGCGGGCGTTTAGCGCTTTGAAGATTCCTTTTTGTGGAATAGTAAAGGAGAAAGGAATGAGGTTTTCCTGAGGAACATCCTTAGTATCCCATTTAATTTCAAGTGTTTGCTCTTTATCGATGCGCGGGATACTATCAAAAATAATCACAAATTTATTGTTAGTACCTTGTGATTGGAATTTTACAGCCACTTTTTTGCCGTTGAGGTTGGCTTTGAGCACATCTTTTACGGTTTCGTAGGAAATTTGGTCGTTAGCCAAAAGCTCGGCATTGAGGAAGTATAAATTTTTGTTGTATGACTGTAAATCACCAGATTTCACCCTAAAAGCCTGTTCTAAAGTCTTTACAGTAAAGTTGAAGAGTTCGAGTTCTTTTTTAGGCACATCATAAAGTTTCTTTACATTGAAAGAAATTTGATATTCAGTGTTTTGAGATAAAGGTTTATTGGGTACAAAGGCGATTTGCGACGGACTTTGGCACACCACTTTCCCTTCTACTTTAGGTGAAATTTCAAAAAGATGGAGGTCGTTTATCTTGTCCATCTTTTCTTGTGATAGCGGTTCATTCAGCAGTATTTTAATCCCCGAATGGGCAGAAATCACCCCAGAGGTATACCCCGAAATATAATCTTTAAAAGCCAGCGGATCGCTGTTGAAATTGGCGTTTTTCTTACAAGCAACTGCTAATAATAATGCTAAGAGTACAAAGCCTATTTTTTTCATAGTTCAATAACAATTGATTTTCAAGCGACAAAAGTAAGGAATAGTTAGGAGATTAGCAAATTTTATTTAGAGTAAGAATTAAGTAGTAAAAACAGTTAACAGTTAATGAGTAATCACTAATGTTTGCTAAATAATTAATAATTTGTACTTTTGCACCTCAAACTTTTACCAAAGTTGAAAAAGTAAATCTGCTGATGATTAATAATACTAAGAAAATGACAAAAAAACTCCTCCTTTTCGCCTCTTTGCTGCTCATAATAGCTTGTGGTGACAAAAAAGAAAAAGAAATTGCCGCCATACCAATGTCGTTCGAGACCGTGCGATTAGATTCATTATTTGTAAAAACTCCCGATGCCCAATTCCCCGCCTTGCGCCATCAGTATCCTTATTTTTTCACATCAAGTGTTAGTGATAGCGAGTGGGTGGAAATCAAGCGCAAGCCTATCTTCCCTGATTTGCCAGAGTTTTCGAATATCTACTACCACACTCTATATGGCGAAGTGGAAAAACAATTAGGAGATTTATCAGCCGAGAAGAAAGAACTCAACGGCTTGTTCCAACATATCAAATACTATTTTCCTAAGTTTCAAGCGCCTAAAGTGGTAACCCTCCTCAGTAGGGTAGACTACGAGTCGCGTGTGATCTATGCCGATAGCCTCTTGCTCATAGGTACCGATAACTATTTGGGAACCAAACACCCTTTCTATCAAGATATGGAACAGTATATCGCTGCCGAGTTAGATAAAAAATACTTAGCAGTAGATGTTGCCGATGCTTTTGCCGATAAATTAGTGCCTCGTGCGGTGCATCTCACCTTTTTGGACAATATGATTTATGAAGGCAAAAAACTCTATTTAGAGCAACTGTTACTCCCCAAAAAATCGGCTGCTGATTTGTTGCGTTATACCGATCAACAGTACGCGTGGGCAGAAGCCAATGAAGCTGAAATATGGCGTTATTTTATAGAAAAAGAGCTCCTTTATCAAACTGATAAGAAGCTCCTTACGCGTTTTCTTTATCCTGCACCTTTCTCTAAATTCTATTTGGAATTAGATAATGAATCACCAGGGCAAATAGCAAAATTTATAGGGTTGCGCATCGTTCAGGCGTATGCCGAAAATCACAAAGAAGAACCATTAGTAAAGATTTTGGCAATGAACCCCGATACTCTCTTCAAACAATCACAGTACAAACCTAATAAGTAATAATGAAATTTTTATAGGGGTGTTTGCAAAACCTTTCTTGTACGGGTGTTTTGCAAAACGCCCCTACACAAATTACCTCTTACCTCTTATCTCTTACCTCCTAAAACCTCTAAAACATTATCTAAAGCCTTAACCACCTCTTGTGAAGCGTCTAAGGTTACTAATTTGTGTCGGTGTTCTTTAAAATTAGGGATGCCTTTAAAATAATTAGCATAGTGGCGGCGCATTTCCACCACCCCTTGGCGTTCACCTTTCCATTCTACCGACCATAACAAGTGGTTTTTAGCTGCTTCCACACGGTCGGCAATAGTAGGGGAGGGCAGAAGTTCGCCTGTGGCGAAATAGTGTTTGATTTCATTGAAAATCCACGGATAGCCAATAGCCGCACGCCCTATCATAATGCCGTCTATCCCGTAAGTATTGCGGTATTCTAAAGCCTTTTCGGGGCTATCGATATCGCCATTGCCAAAAATAGGAATGTGCATACGCGGGTTGTTCTTCACTTTGGCAATATAACTCCAGTCCGAGTGCCCTTTGTACATCTGGCTGCGGGTACGCGCGTGAATAGTGAGTGCGCTAATGCCCACATCTTGAAGGCGTTCAGCCACTTCCTCTATGTTGATACTCTGTTCGTCCCAACCTAAACGCGTTTTCACGGTTACCGGCAAATCAGTACTGTTTACCACAGCTTTGGTAAGGCGAACCATCAGGTCGATATCCTTGAGAACTCCAGCGCCAGCCCCTTTGCTCACCACTTTTTTCACGGGACAACCAAAGTTGATATCCACCAAATCAGGGTTTACAGTAGCTACAATTTTAGCCGAGAGCGCCATAGCCTCCTCATCACCCCCAAAAATCTGTATTCCTACGGGGCGTTCATAGTCAAAAATATCTAATTTTTGTCGGCTTTTAATAGCGTCGCGTATCAAACCTTCCGATGAGATAAACTCGCTGTAGAGCATATCAGCGCCGTGCATTTTGCACAATCGGCGAAAAGGAGGGTCGCTCACATCTTCCATAGGAGCGAGCAGTAGCGGGAATTCTCCCAAGTCTATATTTCCTATTTTAGGCACTTTCTAATAATTTTATTTTTCAAAGGTGCAAAGGTAGTGTGTAATTAGCAAATTAGCAAATTTGGGGATTAGCAAATAAAAAATCCTTTAAAATTTTGCTACTTTAAAAAATAATTGTATTTTTACGCCCCAAATTTAGAGAGGAGTTGTAGGTTTTAGGATTTAATCCTTCTCCTACCTCCAAATTACTAACCCTAAACCCTATTATACTATGGAAGAAAATATCAGAGTACGCTATTCCGATAAGGAATTGGAAGAATTTAAGGCACTTATAGAGGAAAAAATCAAAAAAGCTCAAAACGACCTTGAACTCATCAGAAGTTCGTATATGAATAGTGCCACTAATGGTACTGATGATACTGCCCCTACTTTCAAAGCCTTTGAAGAGGGGTCTAAGGTAACCAGCAAAGAGGAAAACACTGCTTTGGCTATCCGCCAAGAGAAGTTTATTCGCGACCTTAAAAATGCACTGATTCGCATTGAGAATAAAACTTATGGCATCTGCCGTGTAACAGGTAAACTTATAGATAAACGCAGATTGATGGCAGTGCCTCACGCTACCCTTAGCATCGAGGCTAAAAATATGCAATAGCCTGATGACACTCACCGAGTATCTACACCAAGAAACTCAAATTCCCATCACAACCCTTACCTCCCTAACGGCTCACCTATTCGTGCGCAGGGAGGTAAAGAAGTATAGCACTTTGCTCAAAGCAGGCACTACTTCAAAAGAGTTGTTTTATGTGGAAGAAGGCTTGTTGCGCTGTTTTTACTACAAAAAAAAGAAAGATATCACCCACAATTTTTTTCTCGAAAAGATGTTTTATTTTCCAGTGGAAAGCATCTATTTCAATCAATCTTCCCCCTTGTGTTTAGAAGCCTTAGAGGACAGTGTGGTGTGGGTAGCCAACTTTTCGGAAGTAGAACTCGTTGTAAATGAACATCAGGAATTGGAACGCCTGATGCGCCTGCTCTTGGTTTCAGCCATCAAATCACTCACCGAGCGGCTGTACCTCGTAAAGTTCCAAACCGCCCAAGAGCGTTACCAATGGCTGCTAAACAACTACCCCCAAATACTCCTCCGCGCTCCTTTAGGGCATATTGCCTCGTTGTTAGGCATTACCCAGCAAACCCTCAGCGTTATCAGAGCAAACCTCTTAACCCCTATTCCCTAACCACTAACCCCTAAATCCTATGACCTACCGTCTTGCCTCTCCCGCAGATGCCCGTAAAGTAGCTACTGTGCTCACCGATGCTTTTGCTAATTACAATATGTATCGCGCGGTGCTCAACTCTTTTTTCACTACCGATAGCAAGTATATCGACTATCTGAACAAATTGCATTATGTGCAAGTGATGAGCAATATCCGCAAGGGCTATTGCCTGATAGCCGAAGAAAATGGCGAAATTATAGCTGTTGCCGTGATGCAATCACTGCGCCACACCCGTATTACCCTTTGGGACTACCTGCGCTCAGGAGCTTTTGCACTTTGGCGTTATGCCAAACCTACTCAATGCTTTCTGCCATTTTTAGACAAGAGCAGCGAGTACGCCAAAAAACAAACTTCTGAAAACAGATGGTATTTAGAGAGTTTTGTAGTGAGTCCCGCGTGGCAAGGCAAACACATAGGAGGTAAGTTTTTAGACGAAGCCGTTTTGCCTTTAGTAGCACGTGAAGGAGGTAGCCAACTCAGTTTGGTCACCAATACCGCAATGAATGTATTTTTCTACCAAAAACACGGTTTTGAGCAAATTCACCAAACCAAAATAGGAGGCGTAGACGTTTGGACGATGCTGGCGGAAGTGAAGAGTGAAGAGTGAAAAGTTAATAGTGAAAAGTTAATAGTGAAAAGTTAATAGTGAAAAGTGAAAAATTGCATACTTTGCCAAAGTTTTTGCCCGCACGGCTTGTAGCTTTGGCAAAGTTTTTTTATGCTCTAAACCTTCAAATTTGCTAAATTCCTGATTATTTTCTACTTTTGCGCCAAACAAACGTCTAACGACCACAGCTCTTGTGGCTCACACTTAACGATTAATAATAACCAATATATGAAATTCAACGAGTACAAACACTTAGACCTTACTAAGATAGCAGAAGAAA